>JGI20214J51650_10001280_pt1 | contig 15993 bp, 10 predicted proteins | sample WetSurMetagenome_FD_51650 | JGI IMG/M metagenome (IMG submission 51650) | reverse complement strand
ATTAACGATGAAAGTTTATGCCTGTTATTAATCACAATAAAACATTTCTTTTCTCAAAATGAGTAAAGAATATCTTTTTATCTGAGATATTAGCATTCTCTTTTAAAAGCTTCTCATATAAATTGATAAGCGAAGGNGATTTACATGGGAGACTGATAGCCTCAGTATCGTCTGACTGATAAACCAGTTTTGACCTGTTCCTGATCTCATCCTTTGAGGTACTGAAAGGCAGTCCGGCTCCATGAACGCATCCGCCCTGACATGTCATAACTTCAATCAGATCATACTTCTTGCCGGCTGACAAAGAAGCTCTTAGTTTTTCGAGCCCCGTAAGACCATCTATTACAGCTATCCTGACTTCATTATCACCAATTAAAACAGACATTTCCCTGAATACTCCTGCTGATCTCAATTTTTTAAAAATCTGTTTATCAGGCTCTTTCTTCATCTTCTGATAATGATAAGTCCGTATGACTCCTTCAGCCATGCCTCCTGATACCTCTGCCAATATTGAGGCAGAGCTTCTGCCTGACATAGGTTCATCTGCAGGTTCATGATCAATATTAGAAGTATCAATGCCATACAGTCTGATAAGTCTTGCCAGTTCCCTTATAGTCAGAACTGAATCCACATCGCTGATGCCTTTTCGCATCATCCCATCGCGACGAGCCTCAAATTTCATTGCCATACATGGAGTGGCAGATACGGAGAATATTTCTTCAGGTTTAACATTGAGCTGATCGGCAACCAGAGTTTTAATCAGTGCACCTGTAATCTGCTGCGGTGATTTTACCGTTGAAAGCTGAGGAATAAGCGAAGGAATAAACTGTTCTGCAAACTTTACCCAGGCAGGACAGGCAGAAATATATAAAGGGATTTCTGATTTCATTTCAATTCTCTCGGAGAGCTGATCAGCTATTTCCGATATGCAAACATCCGTACCTAATCCTGTTTTGTACACTTTATCAAAACCAATTTTCCGGAGGATAGTATTCAGTATCTTATCAAATTCCTTTGTATATCTCATTCCCAGTTCTTCGGCAATTCCATAAACCACCATCGAAGAATACTGAATTACTTTAACTATTTCNGGCTTATTAAGATATTCCTGAACTTCCGTTATATTATGTTTTTCNTGAAGTGCTCCTGTGGGGCAGACCAATACACACTGTCCGCAATGAATACAACTTGAAAAGTTAAAATCCCTGTCCATAGCAGCACCTACGTGTGTCTCCCTTCCTTTGTTAATAAAATCGAGAGATGTNGCAGTTATTANCTCCTCACAGACTCTTACACACCTGCCACANAGAATACATTTNGAAAGTTCCCTGATAATTGCAGGACTAGACTGGTCGAGACGGGGTTTTATTTTTCTTCCGCGTATCCGCCTTTCTCTTATATTCAATTCTTCAGAAAGGCGCTGCAGTTCACAATTCAGATTCCTGTCGCAGTACAGACAATCGTCGGGGTGGTTCGACAGCAGCAATTCAACTATCGTCTTTCGGGCTGTGATAACCCGCGGCGAGTGAGTNCTGATTTTCATCCATTCCTCAACCGGCTGNGAGCAGGCCGTTACCAGACGGTCGCGACCTTCTACTTCAACAACGCACATNCGACAGGCACCNGTTGGAGTAAACTCCTTCATCCGGCAAAGTGTCGGTATNATAATTCCATTGCGATTAAGTGCGGAAAGAATTGTTTCCCCTTTTTCGGCTTTNATTTTTTTATTATTTACCTGTATAGTAAAAAGCATAAAAGCTATTTAACATTTATTGCACTGAACTTACAAATATCGAAACAGATTCCGCAACCAATACATTTTTCCTCAACAATAAAAAATGGCTGAAGCCTTGTTCCGTAAATTGCGTTTACAGGACATTTGGCAGCACATGCCGTACAACCTGTACATTTGTCAACATCAATTGAAAATGTTCTGAGTCCTCTGCATATATTAGCCCGGCATTTCCTGTCGAAAATATGTTCTTCAAACTCATCCCTGAAATTTTTAAGAGCGCTCATAAACGGATTCGGCGCTGTCTGTCCCAATCCACATAGAGAGGTATCTTTCATTACCGATGCTATTGTTTCAAGTTGCATTACGCCTTTGAATCTCTCCAGGGTTGTTCCTGATTCTTCGTTCAATGGTTTCCTGATAACACTTTCAAGTATCTCAAGCATTCTCCCAGTACCCTCGCGGCAGGGAATACATTTTCCGCAACTTTCATTACGGATAAATTCCATATAATATCTTACGAGGTCAACCATGCAGGTATTCTCATCAATTATCACAAAACCACCGGCACCCATACCTATACCTTTTTCCCGAAGTGCTTCGTAATCAATTTTAATATCGAGGTTTTCAGCAGTTATAAAAGAACCCGAAGCTCCTCCGAGCTGAATTGCCTTAAACTCTCTTCCTTCTCTGATGCCGTCGGCAATGTCTTCAAGAATCGTCCTGATTGATGTTCCCATTTCGATCTCCACAACACCCGACATGCGACCTTTTCCGGCAACAGCAAAAACCTTGGTGCCAGGACTGTTTTCTGTACCAAGCGATCGGAACCATTCAGGACCGTTTTGCATAATCAGCGGAACATTCATAAGAGTCTCCACGTTATTTATTACAGTGGGTTTTCCGAATAAACCTGCAGTGGTCGGATAAGGAGGTTTCAGTTGTGGCATTCCACGTTTCCCTTCAAGAGTATTTATGAGGGCGGTCTCTTCACCGCAAACAAATGCCCCTGGTTCAACACGAATGTTTATTTCGAGGTTATATCCGCTTGAAAAAATATTATGTCCGAAAAGCCTGAAGTCTCTGGCTCTGTCAATAGCTTTCTGGAGTCTGTTTTTTGCATGTTCAGAACCCGATCGCATAAAAATGATGGCATTAGAGGCACCTATTGCATAAGCTGCAATTGCAATACCTTCAACTAACCTGTGAGGATCACTCTCCAGAATGGTTCTGTCAGTGAATGCTCCAGGGTCACTTTCTTTCGCATTGCATATCAGGTATCTGGCATTTGAAGTTGTATTCAGTGCATGCTTCCATTTTAATCCCGTAATATATCCGCCTCCGCTTCTGCCTCTCAGACCGCTTCGTTCAATAATATCGCACACCTCCTCAAAAGTGTAATGTCTGATTGCTTTTATATATGCACGATATCCCCCCCTGGCAATATATTCTTCAATGCTCTCAGGATCGTAACAGCCACAGTTGTTAAGAATAACTCTTTTCTGGTTAGCAAAGAAAGGTAACTCATCCATAAAAGGTATCCCCGGCCATAATTCAAATCCCCGCGTACCTGTCTGTCCTGCCAGGTCATCTTCATTAATATCGTTATGAAAAACACCATTTAAAAGTGGTTCTACTTTCTCCTCNGTTATATTCCTGAANAAAAGCTTATTTTTCCCNGGAATCTGAATACAAACCAGTGGTTCAAAGGTTGCAGGTCCGGTACATCCAACTCTTACTAATCCTGCTGATGGTTCATTTTCCGTAATGTATGATTCGATGGCTGAACACGTCTTTTCGGAACCGGCTATCAGACTACTGGTGCCGGAAGAGACAAAAATTACAGGTCTATCCGTTTTTTCCCTTCTCACCTGCTGCAACACTTTCTCAGTTTCCGGGGATAGTGTATCGGACTCAAAAGTCAGAACTTTATCAATGAGAAATGTTTTTAAATCTTCCATCGGGAATTTTAACATCAATTAGTCGTTTTCAATGACGTACTTTAGTCTTTTAATCAGTTCCGGCAACTGCTCAGCTTTTATATGGATCTGATATTGACCGTTAATGTTTATGACTGGACCATTACAGCATCCGCCCATACANGATACAATCTCATAGCTGAAATTACCATCCCTTGTTGTCTGTCCTGCAGCAATTCCGGTTTCTTCCTTTATTTTATTGATTATCGACTGCGATCCGTTGAGGAAACAAGAAGTTCCATGACAAATACTAATCTGAATTTTTCCTGCGGGTATGAACCTGAACCTGTCATAGAATGTAGCAAGTCCATAAATCTTTGTTGTACTCAGTCCCAGNAAACTACCTGTCTTTACAATAGCTTCTTCTGAGAGATACCCGAGGTCATCCTGTATCTCCTGAAGCAAAGGAATAAGATCTTCCCTTTTTCCCTGCTTGTATTTTTTCAGAATTGTATCAAGATCAGTACTCATTCTGCCGGCATAAAGTATAGAATAATATTACAAAGATAATTGATTTTATTGTTAANAAATAAACATTGTTATTTTATTAACAATAAACAAATAAAAATAAGCATAAAGATCACTTTCTATAATACTCTAACTATTAATATGTTATCTAATTATATAAAGTGTATGGAATCAGAATCATCGCATTTTATAATAATGCTCTACCAATTATTTCCGCTTAACAATGAATTTCCGGAAAAAAGTCTGTTTATGACAGCTCAGAAATAATTATTACTTTTGACATTGTGTTTATTTATAAACAGTAAAAAATGGCCCACAGAATCGAGATGCAGATCTGTTTAGGAAGTTCATGTTTTTCACGAGGGAACAAAGATGTTGTAATGTTCATAAGAGAGTATCTCAGGAAAAATCATCTTGACGATAAAGTAATTTTCAAAGGAGCCAGATGCATGGGTCATTGCAGTAATGGACCAAATCTGAATATAAATGGAGTGACTCTTGAGGGAGTAACAATTTCTAAAATTGAAAGCATTCTTGAAAAAGAATTTGCCGGAATAGTATAGGGAAAGTTTGGAGTGAGCTAAAGTTTGGAGTGACTAAAGTTGGGAAGAAGTTTGAAGTGAGCTAGAGTTTGAAGTACTTAAAGTATATGGCTTAAATGTTGAAAAAGTATAAGATTAAAAAATTCGCCTTAAGTCCAGATACTATAATAACTTTAAGCATTCCAGGCACTTTAGTCACTCTAGTCACTTTAGGCACTTTAGGCACTTTAGGCACTTCATTCACTTAAAGAATCTGGTATGACAAATAAAAAACCTGTTCTCTATATCAATGACGAAAGATGCAGAAATTCATACTCCTGTGTCAGGGTTTGCCCCGTAAATGCCATTGAGGTTAAGCCTCAGAAAGCGCATCCTTATATACTGCCTGACAGATGCATCGGATGTGGATTATGCTATGTAGCCTGTACACCTCACGCTATTGAATTTCGCGATTCAAAGGAAGATGTAAAGCTACTTCTGGCTTCCGGAAGGAAAACTGCAGCTCTCATTGAGCCCAGTATAGCATCGGAATTTGATGATATAACTGATTACAGAAAGTTCGTTGCAATGATCAGATCTCTCGGATTTGATTATGTCCATGAAGATTCGTTCGGAGTTGATCTGATTGCAGCTGCCTATGCCAAATTATTTTTAAAAGCCGAAGGCAAATATCTTATAACAGCAAACTGCCCGGCAATAGTAAAACTTGTTGAGAAGTTTCATCCCGAACTAGTTCCTAACCTTGCGCCGCTTGTCTCTCCGATAATCGCCACAGCAATGGTAGTAAAGGAGTTGTACGGACCGGAAATTGCTACAGTTCAAATTGGTCCGTGTATCGATGCAAAAGATGAAGCATTTATTTATGAATCAAGCCACCTGATCGATGGAGTTCTGACATTTGTTGAGCTCAGGGAACTCTTTGAAGAATTCAAGATCCAGGAAAGGCTGGTTAAATTGTCGGATTTTGATCCTCCTTATGGTAACTGGGGCGCCTTATATCCATTACCACCCGGGATTATTCAGGCAGGGGGGATCAAACGCGATATGGTTTCGAGCAGAGTTATAACAGCTTCTGGAAAAGAAGAGGTACTTGAGGCAATAAACGATTTTGATAAATACATTGATACATTACAGCATCATTTTAACCTCTTCTTTTGCCACGGATGCCTGCTCGGTCCCGGAATGCAACATCATAATGAGCGGTTCAGAAGAAGAGCCCTGGTGAGCAGGTATGCAGAAAAAAGGGTAGGCCAGCTTGATAAAACGCTCTGGCAGAAAAATATGGATAAATGGTCTAAACTTGATTTCTCAAGGACATTTACTCCTGATGACCGCCGTATTCCCGATCCTCCTGAGGAAGCTGTGGCTGAAGTGCTTAAGATAATCGGTAAAGACAGTCCGGATGAGGAGATCAACTGCGGAGCATGTGGTTATCTGTCATGTCGTGATTTTGCCTCAACAGTTGCAAAAGGACTCGCCATTCCTGAAATGTGCCACACATTCAATCTCCGTAACAAACAGGAATACATTGAAACGCTAAGGCAGACAAACAGAAAACTGGCCGAAACCAAAACAGCTTTGAAAGAATCGGAAGAACTTGCCCGAAGGGAAAAGGAGATTGCGCAGAGTACTTCTGATATGATGAACAACATGCTTGAGAAACTTCCGACAGGCGTGGTTATAGTAGACAACAATCTTAAAATATTGCATTCGAATCAAAGCTTTATCAATATTATCGGGGAAGATGCAAAAGCCATTTCTGATGTAATTCCCGGACTTGCAGGTGCAGATGTTAAAACTCTCATCCCTTTCAATGTATATAATATGTTCACATTTGTCCTAAAGGAAGATGAACCTGTTTTAAGTAAAGATGTCCATTTTGAAGATAAAATGCTGAATGTATCTATCTTTCCGATAAAGAAGAACAAGATTTGCGGAGCAATAATACGCGATCTCTATTCTCCTGAAGTCCAGGGAGAAGAAGTAACAAACAGAGTTAGTGAAGTTATTGATAAAAACCTGGAAATGGTTCAAAAAATAGGATTCCTGCTTGGAGAAGGTGCATCAGAAACCGAACAAATGCTAAACTCTATAATTGAATCTTACAAAACCAGAAAAGTGAATAAGAATAATAACCCGAAATAGTCGCCGGTGAACAAAGATTTTTTTATAGAAGTCAACAGTCAACAAAAGAACTACGATGGAGAAAGGATCAGTGGGGATGTATTCTTATACAGGTATATTAAAGAAGAAGACAGGGTAATAGCAGTTTTATCCGACGGTATGGGACACGGTGTTAAAGCAAATATACTTGCCACCCTTACAGCAACTATGGCAATAAATTTTACTCGTGAACATAAGGAGGTCGACCGTATCGCTGAGATCATTATGAATACTCTGCCTGTCTGCAGTGAGAGAAAAATCAGCTATTCGACTTTTACGATAATAGATATTGAAAGCAGCGGAAGGGCAACCATTCTTGAATATGACAACCCATCGTGCATTATTTTACGTGGAAACCAGATATTTGATCCTTCATGGAAAAAGGTTGTACTGGAAAAAGGTAAAAATTCAGGAAAAGTCCTGAAAACATGCTCATTCATGCCATCGAAGGAAGACAGAATAATCTTTTGCTCCGACGGTGTTTCTCAGAGTGGNATGGGCAGTGAACAATTTCCTTTTGGATGGGAAAGAGAAAACATTTCGACCTATGCCGCATCTCTCGTTACAAGCGAATCTTCAATTTCCGCGGTTATGCTTGCCGGGAAGATTGTGACAATGGCTCACAAGAACGACAGTTATAAGGCTCATGATGATATAAGTTGTGCCACAATATATTTCAGAGAGCCTCGCAAACTAATAATTTGCACCGGCCCTCCTTACGAAAAAGAAAAAGATAAAGATCTTGCTGCAAAAGTGTTGGCATATAAGGGAAAAGTTATCCTGTGCGGAGGGACTACTGCTGATATTATTGCCAGGGAATTAAACAGGACAATTATTGACGAGTTAATATTTGAAGATCCTGAACTACCACCTGAAAGTTTTCTGGAAGGCATTGATCTCGTAACTGAAGGTATACTTACGCTTCAAAAAGTGAATGAAATATTAAAATCATATAATAACAGTGTAAAGCTTGGGAAGGGACCTGCTGACAAAATTGTCAGGCTTGTTATGGAGAGCGACGAGATACATTTTATAATCGGGACAAGAATCAATATAGCACACCAGGATCCCAATCTGCCAGTCGATCTTGAGATAAGGCGAACCGTAGTTAAGCGCATTGTACGGTTGCTTGAGGAAAAATGGCTGAAGAAGGTGACATTCGAATATATCTGATCTCTTTTTTGTTAAATATTACGGTGCTCTGCACCTTCTAATCTGCTTGGAAATTTTGTCCTACAAATATTTCGGTGCTCTGCACCTTAAAAAGCACTATATAAATTTACTTCAAAAATTAAAGTTATACCAACTTCAATATATACTATAGTTTTTTCAAGGAATAATATATTCTGCTATTTATATGTAAGACTAAAAGCAGCAGAGCTGCGAAATATTTGTAGAAATAGATTGGGGAAAAGGGCCAAAGGTGCAGAGCACCGAAATATTAAGATTCTCATTTATTCTTTAAAAATTTAATTGTCCTGTTAAAAAGTTCCGGCTGGATATCAGGATATGTCAGGAGCTCAGGTAGGTGATCTGAAAATCTGATTTCAGCTATTTCAGAAACATCCGGAATCGGACCTAATTCATAAACATCAGCAATATAAAGCCTCCCCCACCCTGTATCACCATTGATTGTTACAGAATAAGTTGCAACACAATCTATATTGAATTTCAGTGCGCCTGTCTCTTCAAATAATTCTCTTCTGGCAGCTTCCATGGAAGTCTCTCCATTTTCAATATGCCCACCGGATATCTCCCAGGTTGAACGTTTTTGGTGACGGACAAATATCCATTTGCCTTTAAACGTAGCTGAAATAACTGAATATGTCAGTTTAGCATCGGGTATGAAAAGCGGATCGTATAAGCTTACTTTTGCCATCGTTCAAAAGTAACAATAATAAGTTTATTTATTATTTGAGTACTTTTACGTCTAAAATTTCTTACAAATGGGAATAANGATTATTCTTATTATTATCGAGATTCTGATGTTTGTAGTTCTGCTGCAGCATTTCTACAACAGCTCAAGGGTGAAGTATTACATCTCTATAATTAGTCATGTAATTCTAAGTATCTGGCTCTGGATCATCTATTTTGAAACTATTTATTACAACAGTTTTTACGACAATCCTAAACATGTGTGGTTAATGATGAATCTGACCATGCTTTTTATAGCAGTTGTTGTCCCCAGGATAATAATAATTATTGCGCATTTTACAGGTAAACTGATAAATCTTAAAAATGGAGTTCATTTTAGGTGGCTGACTAATANCGGACTAATTTTTATGGTAGTAATATTCTCAATAATAGCTGTCAGCGCTCTCTGGGGGAGATTTAATTTTAAAACTGAAGAAGTTACCATAAATATAAAAGGACTAAAGAACGATCTTGATGGTTTGAAGATAGTTCAGTTATCCGACATGCATCTCACCTCATTTTATCGCCATAAAAAACAACTTCAGAAGGTAATAGATGAAGTTAATCTGCTCAACCCTGATCTTCTTATCAATACCGGCGACTTTGTCAGTTTTGGATGGAGAGAATTTGAAAGATACGATACTATCCTTTCGAAAGCCAAAAACAGATATGGCAGCTTTGCTATCCTCGGTAATCATGATGTCGGAACCTACGATCCTTATTTCACTGAGGCTGATAAAGACAATAACATATTGATTATAAATAATCTCATAAAGGCTTCAGGATACCAGGTTCTCAATGATGAATATAAGACGATCAACATTGGAAAAGCAAGAATAGCGCTTATAGGGGTTGTTACCGGGGGCAGACATCCCCATATGGTTCACGGAAATCTTGATAAAGCAATAGCCGGACTGGATAGCGTTGACCTTAAGATACTTCTCAGTCATGATCCCAATCATTGGGCAGAAGCAGTTACCGGGAAGACTGATATTGATATTACACTTTCAGGACATACCCATGGAATGCAGATGGGAATTATTACAAAAAAATTAAGGTGGAGCCCGGCAAAATATTTTTATCCCCACTGGAATGGACTTTATACTTCTGGCAAACAATATCAGTACGTCAACAGGGGACTTGGAGTATTGGCTATCCCTTTCAGGATATGGATGCCCCCTGAAATAACTGTTATTACTCTTAAAAGAGAATAACTGAGGAAACTCATATATCTGTCTGATACTTTATATTAAAATAGAAACGGGTGACAGTAAAACTGCCACCCGTTGTATTACCCTTACCTGATCCTGTACTAATCTACTAACCTACTAACCTACTAACCTGTTAAGATATGGCTGAAAAAATTATTGGGAATAATTTACTAACCATTTTCAGTTCGGGTAACATGAGTATTAGTTTCGCCTTTGCAATTTTTATTAATCCACTACCAATCATTTTTTAATAGACAATAGTTTTTATCACAATATTCCTGAAAATAGAATTTTAATTTTTTTTTAACATGATCTTAATATCTGTATATTCCAAAAAAGCTAGAAAGATGATACAGATAATCGGACTAAATCTTCATTCTATTTTTATAAATTGCGCCTCAGGTAAAATTTACTGTTTTATCCCTTTTCAGAAATTAACTAACCGAACTAAAGGATTGAATTTTGAAAGACCAGGAAACTCACAGAATTGATGATTTAGAATTCATAGTAATATTTTCAGGGAGAAGATCAATTGGAATAAGTGTTCTGCCTGATTCCTCAGTAATTGTAAGGGTTCCATATCGTACTTCATTAAAAACAATCACAAAAATAGTAACTGACAAATACAGATGGGTTTTAAAACATCGTGATTATTATAGAAAGCTTGACAACAACATTCTCAAAAAATCCTATTCTTCAGGCGAGCTACATCTTTTCCGTGGGAATCGATCAGTTTTAAGCATAGAAAAATCAGTAAAACCGTTTGTAAGATTCTATGATAATAAAATTGAACTGGGATTAGTAAAAACAGATGATACTGCATCAATAAAAAGATTGCTTTATAAGGGATATAAAGCCGAAGCATTAAAACTTTTTCCTGAATTGCTTAAAAAAGTATTAAGAGACCTCGAAAATCATATGTTCTATCCATCGGGTCTGATAATACGTACCATGAAAAGAAGATGGGGAAGCTGCTCGAATAAAGGAGTCATAACATTAAGTACAGAATTGATAAAATTCTCTGACTTATATATTGAGTATGTAATTGCACATGAGCTATGCCATTTGAAGCATCATAACCATGGTTCACAATATTATACGCTTTTAACAGAAGTCTTTCCCGAATGGAAGAGGGTGAGGAAAGAATTGAGAAAGTACATTCAATAAAAAGTTATATCTCGAATTCCTGACCTTTTGCCGGTATTTCAATATTTTTAAAACCTTCGCTGNTNAGTGTGGTAACATACTTCTTTTGTGTTTCATACTCACCATGAACAATAAACATCTTTGAGATAGCATTTTTGTCCTGGCAGCTTAAAAAACTTATCATTTCTTTATAATCGCCGTGACCACTAAACGATTCAATTTTCTTTACATCAGCTTTTACCTTATATACGGTGCCAAATATTGAAACTTCTTTATCTCCTCTGCCTATTCTTGCCCCAAGAGTTGTAGGGGCACAATAACCCACGATAAGAATTGTATTTTTCGGATCCGAAATATTATTGGCAAGATGATGTTTTACCCGTCCGGCTTCCATCATACCTGAAGCAGAAATGATTACACATGGATTTTTATGATCATTAAGCTTTTTCGAATCCTCAACCTTGTTGATATAATACAGATTGTCAAACCCGAAAGGATCTGGATCTTTTTCAAGGACGTCACTGAAATTTTTATTGAAGCATTCAGTATGCATCCTGAATACAGCAGTTGCATTTACTGCGAGGGGACTATCAACGAAAATATCAATTTTGGGTAACCTTCCTGCATTAAAAAAGTTGTTGAGAGAAAATACAATTTCTTGTGTACGTCCAACACTAAAAGCAGGAATTATAAGCTTTCCACCTTTAGTTACACAGGTATCAATTACGGTTGTAAGAAGCTCTTCAACTACGACTTCATTGTCCTGATGAAGTCTATCGCCATATGTCGATTCAGTAATAAGTATGTCAGTTTGTGGAAATGGCTGGGGAGCAGCAAGAATCTGATCAACAGGTCTTCCAATATCTCCTGTATAAGCAATTTTCTTAATCTGGCCATTTTCCTTTATTTCTATATTAGCCACTCCACTGCCGAGCATATGCCCCGTATTAGTAAACTTCACTTTAATATTATCATCTATCCTGAATTTCATCTCAGTGGGAACACCGATAAAAAGCTTCATGCAGGCAGTTGCATCAGCCTGAGTATAAATAGGCTCCACCTGAGGAAGTCCTTTTTTAATCCTGCGTTTATTGAAAGTAATTGTATCATGCTCCTGAATAAATGCCGAATCAGCCAGCATAATTGCACATAAATCGCGCGTTCCATTTGTGCAAATAACTGATCCTCTGAATCCAAGTTTATATGCATATGGGATCAATCCGGCATGATCGATATGTGCATGTGTAAGAATAATATGGTCAATCTGCGACGGGTCAAACATTAAGTCCCTGTTCATACTATCTGTTTCAAGACCCTTGCCCTGAAACATCCCACAATCGAGAAGTAACTTCTTCCCTGAGTTTGTAGTAATGAGATGTTTACTTCCTGTTACTTCCCTGGCAGCACCAATAAATTTTATTTTCATTTTTAATTCAGTTTAAGGGTTAAATATAGTGAATTTATGCTGAAGGCGCAAAGGCGCAAGGGTACAAGGGTGCAAAGGAATTTATCGGGTAATGATTTTGCTGATGAGCCGTTGAGCCGTTGAGCCATTAAGCAAATGTGCCATTTTAATATAAGTAACCATCAAAATACTATATCCTTACTCCCAGTATTGTGACATCGTCAATCTGACTGGCAGTGCCTTTCCAGTTTTCAAACTCACTTTCGAGGATCACACGTTGCTCTGCCATCGGCTTGAAATATATTTCAGAGAGAAGTTTTTTAAGATTATATTTCATGTATTTAGAGCCTTTAGGACCACCAAACTGATCGGCAAAACCATCTGAAAAGAGATATATTGTATCTCCTTTTTGTATGTTAATCACATAGTTTGTAAAACTTTCTTTTTCCCCATAATAAATTCCAATTGGCATCCTGTCGGCCCGGTATTCGAGGAACTCTCCTTCATGGATCAGGAAAAGAGAGTTATATGCTCCTGAAAATTCAAGCCTTTTTCTGTTCTTATGCAGGATGCAGAAGGCAACATCCATACCATCGGTTGCTTCTCCCTGCTTACCGGTCTGATGTAGTGATGTCTTTATCTTTTCACGCAGGATATTTAAAACAATATTTGCCTTTAGATCAGAATTATTTGTTATTATTTCATCTAAAGTTGAAATTCCAAGGCTGCTCATAAATGCACCGGGAACGCCGTGACCTGTACAGTCGGCCACTGTGAAGTAAATATGCTTTTCATCCTCTCCTATCCAGTAGAAATCACCGCTTACAATTTCACGGGGGTTGAATATAATAAAGTAATCAGAAAATGATTTTTTGAAGTGATAATCCTCTGGCAGCATGGCCATCTGTATTCTGCTTGCGTATTCAATACTGGAAGTTATCTCATGTTTTTGAGCTTCTATCTGGGCAGTTCGTTCCTTTACTTTGGTTTCGAGGATGTGTTTTTCCTTTTTCAGCTGTCTCTCCCTGAATCTCACAACACCTATTAACAGAATGAATGAAACTCCCAGGACGAGAATATAAAAAATTGATGACTGGGTAAATGGAGCTTCAATTGTAAATCTTACCACTTTGGGTACACTCATATTGCCCCATATGTCTTTTGCTCTGACATGAAGCTCATATTTCCCCGGTTTAATCATGAGATTTATTGTATTGGTATATGACCATTTAGACCATTCCCCTTTACTAAGCATCCATTGATATTGAGTTGATTTCTCTTTAAGATAACCTGGTGCTACAATATCAAAAGAAACATTATCGTCACCACTGCCGAAAACAATATCAGAAAGTTTGAAATTTGTGCCCTGAGAATCAGAAATACTTCTGATGAACAGACCAACCTCCGGATTAATTGAAGTCAATTTGTTACGGACAATCCTGAAAAGCATATTGTCCCCGCCTATAACCCATATATTATTTTTATCTGCACATATAGAGCTCAGATTATCAAAGATTTTCAACAGAGCCCGGTCATTATTGTCTATATTACCTGCAGAACTGATATTGATCCATTCATCTTCAGTTTTAACCCAGGGAAGATCAGGCTGCGAGAAAATAAATTTCAATCTTGATCCGGTACCTGTAAACCTGCTTTTGTACTCTTCAAACGAATCAAGCCCCGGATTATAATAATTTATCGTGGATAATGAAAAAAGAAAAACCGTATCATTTAAAGATACAACTACATACCTCTGAGGTAAATTATTCTTTATAAGATACGAAACAGGACTTCCGGAAGGAATACCATTATTCATGTTAATTTTGTATATGGCATCATCACCACCTGCCCAGATTGTGTTTTCATTTTCAGATGTTATAGAATAGATTGACCGGTTAAATGCTTTATCGGGATACGTTGCCTCCCACTTGCCATTAGTGGAGCGGGCAACATAGAAATAGCCGTCGGAAGTTGCAATATAATATCTGTTATCCTTCGATTTTGCACTTATATAATTGATATACCCTCTGTTTACTATTGGATTGGCAACATGACCTGATATAACGAAAAGACCTCTGTTTGTTGAAGCCAGGATATCATCTCCTGCAGAGACAAGCTGCTTGCATTTTTCATTTAATCCATTTATTTTCTTATAGACATAATTAATCGATTTAAGCCTTCCTGAAACTTTCTTGAAATATTTTGGCTCAGGCAGTTTTATTTCCGAAGTAGTGACATGAGGTTTCTCCTTTTCCTGTAAGTTAGCAGTGACAGGCGGAGGTGGAGCCGGAGCTACAGACTTTTTACCAAATATCTGTGCAAAAATGCTTTTCCTGGTCTTTTGATGTTCCATGGGCTGCAACTTATCAGACATACTTCTGATAGGCATAAGTTCAGGGATCTTTGAAATTCNTTCACTTTTTACCAGGATTTCCACTTCTGTATAGTTTTTGACTTCTTTGAGATAATATATTCCCTCACTTGTGGCAACATATAATTCATTATTGTGCCACAAAGAGGTGATCAGGTTTCCTTTAAGTCCGGGATAGATATTAAAACTCGAGACNGGCAGGTTAAGATCTGCNCGGGTTAGTCCGTACTGATGTGATAGCCACAGACCNTTATTATTATCTACCCCGAGAGCAAATACTTCATCATCAGGCAAACCATTTACATAATTAATAGTGTTTCTCAGTTTACCGCTCTTCTTTTCAACAACCAGGGCTCCTCCGTCAAGTGTAGAAAACGCATATAGACTNTCTGAGAGAGCAAGTCCCTCAGAAAGAATATTTTCACGAAGATAACCATCATCTTTAATAGGGTAATTATAGAATTTTATGCCGTCGAAAAGTTCAAGGTCACCGTTACTTTGTCCTAAAAGTACAAAGTTATTATTATAGGGAAGACTGAAAAGAATTTCCTGATCCTTTACCAGATACCCGGTAACCAGCGGAAATAAAGTATCACTCTCAAGTCTGTAAAGCCCTTTTGAAGAAACATTTATAAAAGTGTTCTTTGGGGTAATAAACATACCCTCAAAAGGTTCGTTATCTTTTTGCCTGATCCTGAATTCAAGTTTTCCTGACTTTATATTATGCCTGCTTATGCTTTGTTCACCGTAAAAATAAATTGTGGAATCAGTAAAAATGATCCTTGATATTAATCCAGGCATGCAGGTATCGCCTGAGATTGAAAAATATTTATAAATTCCCTTTTCATCTCTGGCGATATAGCCATAATTATTGTCGCCCCCGACAAAAACCTTTTTTTCCTTTGGACTGAATTTAAGTGAATATGGAATCGTTGGTATCTGGATTGAATTCCAGTCCTTGCCATCGAATGTAAGAATACCCAGTCTGTTGGCAAACAACATCACGTTGTTGTCATCCTGACAGACAGCCCAATTCTGATTTTCAATCTCATTGCTTTCCTT
>JGI20214J51650_10001279_pt1 | contig 16009 bp, 15 predicted proteins | sample WetSurMetagenome_FD_51650 | JGI IMG/M metagenome (IMG submission 51650) | reverse complement strand
CGGGTTAAAAACCCAGGCAAACAGCATTATGCACGCGAGGTCTTTTCGAAAGGCAATCCGCCGGAAGATGCCCCACAGTAACATGACGGTACAGCAGGACAGTATGAGCGTCGAAAGCCGGAGCACGAGAAAATGCGGAGAGAAAAGTCTGGCGAGCAAGCCGCCATAGAGCGCCTGTCCCACCAGGCTCGGCGCCGCCCAATCGTCAACGTTAAGGCCATGCCCGGAGCTGAGCCCAAAAGCCGACCGCGCATAGCTCCAGTCATCGTTGAGGGGAAACTCCCCAACGGGATTTGCGAGGATAATGCAGACAATGTACGCAGCAAGAACAACAAGACAGGGATAATGCTTTCGGAAACATTTCATGATATCAGAGTTCACTAAGACCAAAAGATTTAACCGCCCGCGTCTGCGAATGCAACCGAATTGTAAAAGCAAATGCTCCGGGCTAACAATTACGGGTATCGTGCAAAATCCGGATAGACCGCGGGCGTATGGTTGGCGGAGCTCATCGGCGAGATTATGTATCAGGGAAGATAAAAATGAGAAGCGACGGGTGATAAGCGAGCTGCAGCTTGTCTATCACCCGTCTAACAGCTAATTGCCTTTGGGCCGCTCGGCCGAAAGGCCTTTGTCTTTGGGAATGCTTAAGTAGCCCCCGATTTTGTCCTTCTGAACCCAATTGACGACAATCTCGTAGCGGAGGCGATTCTGGCCTACAAGGAATTGAAGAGGTTCGTTGACAAGCCGGTCCTTCTTCTCGAGTTGATTATCGTCAACATAAATCTTCAGGTTATAGTTCCCCTTTTTGTAATCGGTGTTGGTCAGCACGAGGCGGATATCTCCGACCTTGGTTTGCTGGTTCTTTTTTGGAATTGTAAAATCGAGATACTCGCGTTCTCCCTTGAGCCGCAGCTGAGCCAATTCTGAGGCATTCTTGGCAACGGCGGAAGTCAGCGTTTCACGAACATCCACCAACTGGCGCTGCGTGCCTTCAAGATCGCGCCGGGTAGCGTCCAGATCGCTTTTAACCGAGGCAACCTGCGTTTTTACTCCACCAACCTCGGTAGTGACCTTGCCGAATCTGTTCTCTGCATCAGACTTAACAGCTTGAACTTGAGCTTCGACTTGGGATGAATCAGCCTTCCTTGCCAAAGCCTGAGACAATTCTTGTTTGGTCTGCTGTCCCTCTGCCTGAATTTGCGCGGCGGTTTTCTTAAACTCCGTCTTAAGCTCTGTTTTAAGCGCTGTCTGATGGCTGCCAAGGGCGGCCAGATCTGATTTCAAGGTTGAACCCTGGTTCGACACAGCAGCTTCCGTCTGTTTGCTCTTCTTTTCCAGACCATGCAGCTGATCGTAGATCTTGTCTAGATCTGCCTGGGTGGCCTTTCTTGACGAGTTGATGTCATAAAAAAGATAAGCTACTGCTAAAACCAGAGCAACAAGCAGGACAATCTTTATTGGCTCTGGAATCAATCCCTTTTCCTGGGAAGGGGGCTTAGATTGGTTTTGACTCAATATGCTATCCATCGCACCTCCTGAAGCGCAAAGGGGCTGTCATTCCTACACCCTGACTATATATGATAGATTGGGAACAGATAAGTTTCAATAAATGGCATACACCCGCAAGGCAAGAGCTTTCTATGGGGCTGCTTCTTCCTGAACAGATACGCTCTCATTTTGGGCAGCTATTCTTTTTTTAGCAATAAAACGGTTTGTAAAATAGTAGCTGATCAATGCCGCCAGTATGCAAATCACTACCCATCCTGTCCACGATTGAAAACTTAGCGCTGGCCATTTTTTGAGCCCAAAATAGAGCATGACTCCCGATAGAAGCAGGAAGAAGAAAGCGGCCGCCAGGGCTATCAATGCCGGCTTTGCAAGATCTTTTCGCCTGAAGCGTATCCAGAATAATGAAAAAACCGTTAAAGCGGAAAAAAGTGTGAGGATGGCGCCGACATTCTCAAGAACCACCTGCAGCTTATAGGCAAAAACTATAAAGAGCGCAATAGCGCCTTGAAGAAGTACGGCTCCGATAGGGGGCTTCCCTTCTTTGTCCCGCAGCAATCGAGGAAGGAAACCATCTCTGGCCATTGCGGCATAAACGCGGGGCCCCAGAAAGGTCATAGCGCTGACCGCGGAGACGAATGCGGCAATTGCAAGGATTGACATGCATGCTGCGCCGACCGGTCCAGCGAGATTTTTCATGATCAAGTGCCCGAGCGTTATACGCTCCGTTTCATAAGTAAACACCACTTTGCACTGGTCCGGTGTGAGATTCGCCACAAAAACCCAATTAACAAAAAGATAAAGCACTCCAACCATAGCGCAGCCCAGCAGCATAGCGCGTGGAACGTCGCGCTTGGCATTCTTAAACTCTGAAGCCGCATAGACAGCCGCATTCCATCCGCTGAATGCAAAAGCAATATAAAAAAGGTTTTGCATAAAAGGACCGATAGGAAATCCTGCTGACTGGTCAGGCGGCTGCCAGTGCGGCCAGGAATTGGTGCCGCTAAACAGGCCGACAGACATGAAACCCACGACGAGTGCTATTTTGATGGCCACCAGCACATTCTGTGCTGTTACTGAAAAGCGCAGACCTATGGCATGCACTGCCGTCAAGACGACGATTAAGAGCGCGGCAAATAGTTCTACCTTAATTGAAGAATGCAATGTTTTCGCGAAATGGCCTGCGGCCAAAGCGTCAACTGCGATCGGCGCCGAGAATCCTATCAAAAGGGAAGCCCACCCCGCGAGATATCCCAGGGCAGGATGGATGAGTGTGGAAAGATAGCGGTACTCTCCTCCCGAGTGGGGAACCATTTGTGCAATTTCCGCGTATGCCCTTGCTCCGGCCAAGGCTAGAAACGCGCCGATTACCCAAGCCAGCAATATTTGTTTGGGCGTCAATTGCTGTGCCATAAAACCGGTGCTGAGGAAAACCCCCGCGCCAATCATGTTGGCGATCACCATTCCCATTCCGGAAAACAACCCCAGCCGATGGTCTTTCATGAATCGCAACCTCTTTGCATAGGTGAAAATCGCAGCTCTGAATATCTCGGATTCAATTCTGCACTACAAGAGTAACCGCAAACGGCGAGCGATAAAACAAAAAATGAACCGATTTCCCTAAATACTCTTAAGATAAAAACTTGTTTCACTTCAACTGTAAGCAGCTTTTTCTTGATTCGAAGCAGCATTCAGAGTTACCGTGAAAGCATGATGAAGATATTGGGAATAACAGCTCATCCGGATGATGAAGTCGGAGCGTTTGGCGGCACTCTATTGCTTTATAACGCGCGGGGAGTCGAAACCAATGTTATCTGCCTAACTCCCGGCCAGGCCGCGACAAACAGGGGAAATGCGAGGACGGATGAGGAACTTGCGATGCTTCGCCGCGCCGAATTTGCTGCTTCCTGCAAACAGCTTCGAGTTGCCAATGCACAGGTGCTCGATTATCGTGACGGCGCGCTTGACCGAGCCGATTTTTACGCCGTTGTCGGAGACCTGGCACTGCGCATACGCGAAATTAAGCCGCATCTGATTATGACAATGGGACCTGAAGGAGCGGTAACCGGACACACAGATCATGCAATGGCTTCAATCTTTGCCACAATGGCTTTTCATTGGGCGGCGCGGCAAGACCGCTATCCTGAACAGCTCAAAGAAGGACTGACTACCCACCGGGCGCAGAAGCTCTACTATTCCACCGCTGCCTTTATTCTACCCGACCGGCCGCCGATCTCACCCCCCCCATGCACCGCAACAATTGACGTTACATCCTTTATTGAAGATAAGGTCCGGGCTTTTCAATCGCATGTTACACAATCCCCGTTGATGGTGCGTTTCGGAAAGGCGATGCGCCAATTCGGCAACAGAGAGCTGTTTCACCTGGCCGCGTCAAATCAGCCAATCTCTATGGAATTCGAGACAGACCTGCTGTCGGGCATATCGGAATGACGTCGGTTGTCAGCAAAAATACATTCTGATTGACATGGGTATATCTTGCTCATTAGTATAAGCTTGTGCCTAAATCGGGTGATAGCCGCCAGACGATTTGGCGGCTTTTTCATTTACCGGTTATCGGGCTTCGATCAGAAAAGCACGGTAAGAAGGAGCGGCAATTCCCATGGAAAAAGAGACTGGGAAAGTGAAGTGGTTTAACAACGCCAAGGGTTACGGATTTATTGAGAGAACCACAGGCGGAGATGTTTTCGTTCATCATACCGCCATTCAGATGAATGGCTTCCGAACGCTAGTGGAAGGAGAACCCGTAAGCTTTACTGTGACCCGGGGTCCCAAAGGCCTGCAAGCGGAGAACGTTACCAAAGCCGAAGAATAGCCGGGATATACCCCTTTCATCGCCCATGGAACAACATCCGGCCTTTGCCTTTATTTCCGGAGCGGTCTCTGATGCGCCGGGGTTTAACGGATTATGGACAGCCGCGGGCCTCTGTCCTTCATTAGGCGAGGCTGATGATAATAGCCTTTGCGATAAAGAATCTTTGTCGCGGGTGCAAGGTATTCGATGGAAATCTTGTGGTAGGAATCAGGCGGCAATTCCTGATTGGAAATGTAGGTCAGATAATATTTGCTTTTCAATTCCCGGGCGACTTCCTTATAAACGCCTTTTATCTGTTCATAATCCGTTGGAAAAAAACAACGCCCTCCGGTTCCTTCAGCCAAGCCTGACATCTCTTCTTCGCGCTTTTTAAAAAATTCGTCGATATAGTTATCGTCTCCGAACAGCCGCTTATAAATTTCCGAAAGCATTATAACGCGGCGCTCATGTTTGGCCTCTTCGCGCGCCATGATCGTTTTGGAAACAACATAGAGCGACGCCTGAGACTGCGTTATGGCAAGCGATGCTTGCCTGAAATCAACGTGGCTTTCATTGTTGAGGCAATCTGTCAGCAGGATGATGGCCTTGCGCCCTTCAACTCCGTAGAGCTGATCGCCGGCGGCTAAATACATGGCATCATATAGAGCGGTTCTTAGGCCTGAACGTACCTTGCCCAGAGCTTTCTGAAGCTCTTTTGTGTTGTTTGTCCAATCCTGGACAAGCTGGACTTCATCGTTAAAAGTGATGAGAGAGAATCGATCATTGGGAGATAGAGCAAGCACAAATTCCTTTGCAGCTTCTTTGATCTTCTTAAACTCCGTTTTCTCGCTGGTACTCGTATCCAGGAGCAGTACGACTGAGACGGAATTTTTATCGACGCCAAAGCTCCTTATTTCCTGCTGCGCCTGATCTTCCCAAATCCGGAAATCCTCGCGCCGGAGATTGTCGACCAGATTGCCTTGTGCGTCAAATACGCTTATAGGCACTTTAACGAGATTAACCGAAACTGAAAAATCCGGAGACTCAGAACTCTGAGATAGAAACTGGCCTTGGATTGCGAAGAAGCATATTACTAACGTAAGAGGAATTGCCTTCTGCCACATCGGTTTAATTGTAGCAATTTATCCACCAAATAGCACGGCAGGAGTCTCGGTTTGGGACTATGATATTTACGGGGGAAATTACGGCATCTGAAACATTTTTTATCCTGATGTGTCTGCTATAGAGAGAGGAGGGAGGAGTCATGGCCTGTATTCGATGCGGTGCATTGCTTCTGATATTCGCAGGTCTCTCGCCGGCTCCGGGTCTTTTAAAAGCTGGATCAGCTGCTCAGACGCAGGATGCGGATAAACAACAGATGCAGAAAGAATCTGTCCAGGCGAAGAAACTGACGCCGGAGGAAATAATCCGTAAATTTTCTGCTAAGGAAACGGAATTTTATGAAGCTTGGATGCAATATACGTATCATCAAGTTGCGGAAATCCGGCTTCTTTCGTTTAATGGCGAGCCCATGAATAAAAAACAAACCACCATTTCCGACATTGTTTTTAAGGATGATGGCAGCCGGGACATACTGGTCCGCAGAAGAACCGGAAGGCTGTACCCTTTAACCTATACTGCAGAAGATGAAGAAGTTATCAATAATTTGCAGCCGTTTGCTTTGACGGAGAAGGAACTGCCCGGATACAATTTGATCTACCTGGGGAAAGAAAAAGTTGACGATCTGACCTGCCATGTCTTTTCCGTGACTCCTAAAGACCTGAAGGGGAAAAAGATATTCTTTGAAGGAAAGATTTGGGTGGATGACCGGGATCTTCAAATCGTGCGGACGGTCGGGAAGCCAGTCCCGCAAAAGAAAGACAATAAATTCCCCGAGTTTGAAACCATCCGCCAGATGATCGACAATAAATATTGGTTCCCTGTTTGGACTCATGCGAACAGCCAGCTCAATTTCGGCGATAGTACAGCCCGCGTTGAAGAAACCGTCACGTATGATGATTACAAACGGTTTGCGTCGAAAAGCACCATCAAATTTGAGGCGCCCTCTGAATAATCCGGGTCAAGCGAGTGAGAATGCATAGGTAAACTCAGCCCTATGATGTATGATATGCGAGCTGTGTAATCGGCAGCGGCTATGCCGCGGGAGGAGGATTTCATCGTGAGTTTGCCTAATTTTGCATTTTTTAAGGGGCGCGTCGTTCCATACAGCGAAGCTAAAGTCGGCGTTCTTACCCATTCGCTAAACTATGGCACCAGCATCTTTGCCGGCCTGCGGGCATACTGGAACAGCGATGAGAAGCAGCTGTATATTTTCAGGCCGCTCGATCACTATCAACGCTTCCTTGAATCTGCAAAACTGATGCTGATGGAGCTTCCCTATTCCGCGGAGGATATGGCGCAATTCACCAAAGAGGTGCTTATAGCGGAAAAAGCCCAAACCGATTGCTACATCCGCCCCATATCCTATTTCAGCGATGAAATTATCGGCGTCCGGTTGCACGATCTGCATGCGGAATTGACAATCGTGGCAATACCGTTTGGCTCCTATGTGGAAAATGAAGAAGGAAGCCGCGTTACTGTCTCGTCCTGGAGGCGCATAGACGATAATATGATACCTGCGCGCGGCAAAATAGCGGGCGCCTATGTAAACTCCGCTTTCATAAAAACGGATGCGCAGCGCGCGGGTTTTGACGAGGCTCTTGTTCTAAATCATGACGGCCATATTGCCGAGGGATCCGCGGAAAATTTTTTCATGGTCCGGAAAGGAGTCGTGTGCACGCCTTCTGTGACGGAAAATATTCTGGAAGGAATCACCCGGAAAACCGTCATGATGCTCTTGCGGGATGAAATGGGATTGGAAGTGGTAGAGCGCCCCATAGACCGGACGGAGGTATTGCTTGCGGAGGAAGCGTTCTTCTGCGGAACCGGCGTCCAGATAGCCGCCATAACCAGTGTCGACAGCCGCCCGGTCGGATCAGGAAAGATGGGCCCAATTACCGGAAAACTGCGCCAGATCTACTTCGATGCCGTGCGGGGATACACGCCTAAATATAAGCAGCTGTGTGTGCCGGTGTATTGAATGTGCGCGTTCAGGGTTCCCGGTTCAGAGTTCAGGGCTTTCCAGGTTTCGCTTTAGCCCGCAACCTTGCGTCCATTCCGCGATTGCTTCAGCGTCTACGTCTGCGTCGAAGACCACGTCGACGTAGACGGCTTTTTTTCATTGCGAACGAGAACAAATTCACCGTGCGATAAATCTTGCGATATATAGCTTGTTTTATGTAAAGATAATTTGTGACTCTTCTTGTTCCATCCCGGTTGTTCAATGGCAGGCGCGATCGAAGAAGTTTTGCGGAAATACTGGGGGTATGACAAATTTCTCCCATTACAAAAGCAGGCTATGAAATGCGTTTGCCAGGGGCGGGATTCCATTGTGGTTTTGCCCACCGGAGGCGGAAAATCGCTTTGCTTTCAAGCGCCGGCGCTGCTTCTTCCTTCGGCCCCTTCTTTCCTTAGCGTCTGTCAGCGTCACGTAGCGAGAGGTGTAGAAGATCTTATACCCACAGGATGCCTACTTCATTACTCTCAACCTTCTTCAACTCCGGATCGCCCGTCACCAGGTCGGCCTTGAATTTCTTCGCCACTGCTGCTGCAAAACAATCAGCATAGGCGATTTTACCTTTAGTCTTGAACACAGCCGCCTGTTGAGTCAGGTCCCAATCGACGTCGATGAAGGCAATCCTCAGAGTGCGGAGTTCGGCAATGATGCTGTCGGCCTGTTTTGGAGAGTGCGTGCGGGCAATGTTGTACCAAATCTCGCCCACATTGACAACGGACATCATCAAGTCCGCGCCGGAGGCATGCGCTTCGTTAATGATCTTTTCCACCCGACCGGCGGATGGTTCGTTTTGGAAAAAGGCCAGCATTGCCCAACTGTCCAAAACATGAGGCTTTTTAACCATTAGAGTTCCTTCTCTTTACGGCGGTCTTCATTCAACGCCTGCAGTGCCGCCGGCCCTTTTAGAATGCCGCGCAGACTGCGGACATATTGCGGTGTAACCGGCTTCAAGATGATGACCCCAGCCGCCTTGTCTTCAATCAACTCGATGCGGGTGCCTTGTTCGATCGCAAAGTTCTTGCGGATGCGGGATGGAATCACAATCTGCCCTTTGCTTGTAATGGTGGTTTCCATGATCGTTTTCCTCCTTACGGAACAAAGTGTATCACTGACATCTAGGTAAGTCAGTAACTATATCGACTTACATTTAAAAGAAGAAGACGGGTCGTATCTCCACTCTCCACTTTGCCCTTCTCTTGCCATGCAGGATAGGAATACTTATAAGCTAACCCTGAACGCGAAACCGGGAACCCCGAACCCTAACAGCGCCCATACATCCAATTCAATTCACGCAGCTTCACGGCGAGATCCGGCTGCAACTGGTCTTCGCGCATCCTCCAGAGCCAGTTGTTCGCGGTTGTGGAAGGCAGGTTCATTCGTGCTTCCGACCCAAGTTCCAGGACGTCCTGCATAGGAATGATTGCAGTATCTGCAATCGACGACAGCAACAGACGAATAAAACCCCAAACAGCCTCCTTTCTATCACAGCCCATATACTTCAGTGCGGTTGCACTCGCAGCATGAGTGTCTGAATCGGGCTTGGCTGAAAACCAGCCTGCGGTTGTGTCATTATCGTGAGTTCCGGTATAAGCGATGCAGTTGGGCACGAAGTTATAGGGCTTATGTGGATTCTGGGGAGATTGATCGCCGAAAGCAAATTGCAATACGCGCATCCCCGGATATCCCCAGCGTTTGCGCAGTTCATGAACTTCGGCTGTAATGAGACCCAGATCTTCGGCTATTAATGGCAGTTTCCCGAGGGAATTCTGGAGAGCCTGAAATAAGCGATCGCCAGGACCTTTGACCCAACGTCCATTGACGGCAGTGTCGGAACCGGCCGGAATTTCCCAATAACTCTCGAAGCCGCGGAAATGGTCGAGGCGGATTATGTCAACAAGACTCAGCAACGATTTTACTCTGGCAATCCACCAGCTATAACCCGTTTGATCGAGCACATCCCATCGATATAAAGGATTTCCCCAGCATTGGCCTGTTTTGCTGAAATAGTCCGGAGGAACGCCGGCGATGGTTTTGGGTTTTCCGCCATCGTCCAAATCGAACAGTTCCGGATTAGCCCAGACATCGGCGCTGTCGTGACAGACGAAAATCGGGATGTCGCCGATGATCTCGATGCCACGTTCATTGCAATATTTTTTTAGCGCTTTCCATTGCCGGGAAAATTCGAACTGTATGAATTTCTGATCGAGAATATCCTGGGCGCTTGCAGAAATTTGAGGATTCCATTCAGTCCAGGCGGAATCAGCGTTGGCTTCTCTCAAGGCGGCAAACCGGGAAAAGGTCTCCAGCCATGGACTCATTTCCGAACAAAATGCACTGAATTCCCGGTGCAGCGGGTCAGCGCTGTTTTGGAAAAAGGCGGAAGCGGCTTTTTTAATCAGCTTCTTTTTGACCGGAATGACCGCATCAAAATCTACAATGGAGTCTGGGAATTTTTGGATGCCCTGCAAATCCTCCGGGGAAAGCCAGCCGCGGTCGGCGAGTGATTGCGTACTGAGCAGCAGAGGGTTTCCCGCGATGCTGGAGTAAGCCTGGTAAGGTGAATAGCCGAAGCCTGTTGGGCTGAGCGGGAGGATTTGCCAGAATTGCTGGCGGCCTTCTGCAAGGAAGTCGGCAAAGCGATAAGCCCATCTTCCCAAATCTCCGATGCCCAAATCCCCGGGAAGCGATGTGGGATGAAGCAGAATGCCGCTTTTTCGCATAGATTTTCGGGAAGTGCCGCTATGAGCAGCCGCTCGTCTCCCCGCAGTTCATGCATTTATAGCAGGAGCCGTTGCGCACCATGAGGCTGCCGCATCCCGCACAAGAAGGGGCATCGTCCAGCGCATACATGGATTTGAAATCATTCAGCGGCGCTGCGCCGGCATTGGGAGCCGCCGGCAGCTCAGGCTTTGATGTGCGGGCTTTTTCTATAACGTGAACACCTGTCTGCAGCTGTTCCTCAGGAGTCAGGAACTTCGACGCCAGCCAGCGGAAAATATAATCAACAATTGATTTAGCAAAAGGAACTTCCTGATTTCCGGTATGCCCGGAAGGCTCGAAGCGGACATGGGAGAATTTGTCGATCAGCACTCTTAAGGGAACCCCATACTGCAAAGCCAGTGAGATAGCAGTTGCGAAGGAATCCATCAATCCCGAGATGGCGCTCCCCTCTTTTGCCATCACCAGGAAAATTTCTCCCGGCTGTCCGTCATCGTACATTCCAACCGTAATATAGCCCTCGTGCCCGCCTATACTGAATTTATGTGTAATGGCATGCCGCACCGAGGGGAGTTTGCGCCGTACCGGTTTGAAGCCTGTATCTGCCGCATCCTTTGTGCCGCGGGCCGCATTCAGCGGCTGGGTCTTTTTTGAATTATCGCGATAAATCGCAATCGCTTTGACACCCATTCGCCATCCCTGCATAAATAAATCAGCGATCTGATCGGCCGTGGTATTTTCGGGCACATTCACGGTTTTCGATATGGCGCCCGAAATAAAAGGCTGCACGGCGCTCATCATCTTGACGTGACCCATGTAATTAATGGAGCGAGTCCCGCGCTGAGCTTTGAACGCGCAGTCAAAAGCAGGCAAGTGCTCAGGCTTAATGAAAGGCGCTCCTTCAATCATGCCGTTCTCATCGATATGAACGGTAATGGCGCGAATCTCATCTTCGGTATAACCCAGCTTCGATAAGGCTGCGGGGACCGTATTATTGACAATCTTCATGACTCCGCCGCCGACCAGCTTTTTGAATTTCACCAGCGCCAGATCGGGCTCCACGCCTGTGGTGTCGCAATCCATCATAAAGCCGATGGTGCCCGTAGGCGCCAGAACAGTCGCCTGAGCATTTCGAAAACCATGCACAGTGCCTTCGAGCACGACCAGATCCCAACATTCCTGTGCAGCATTCATCAGATCGCCGGGAACGTTGCCGGCATTGATGCTCTGTACGGCGGCTCGATGCATGCGCATTACTTCTACGAAAGGCTCCCGGTTGAGGGCGTACGCGGCAAAAGGACCAAGCTTGGCTGCAATGCGTGCCGATTGCAAATATGCTTCCCCCGTCATAACGGCTGTAATAACAGCGGCATAATCTCTTCCTTCGTCGCTGTCATAGGCCAGCCCGTTAAACATAAGAAGTGCGCCCAGATTGGCATACCCTAAGCCCAGCGGGCGGAAATCGCGGCTGTTTTTGCCGATTTTTTCCGTGGGATAGCTTGCATTATCGACAATGATTTCCTGAGCGGTAATCAGCAGATCCACCGCTTTGCGAAAACCGCTGACGTCGAAGGTGCCTTGCTCGTTGACGAATTTCAACAGGTTAAACGATGCAAGATTGCACGCGGAATCATCCAGGAACATGTATTCCGAACAGGGATTCGAAGCGTTAATGCGAGCCGTATTTTTGCAGGTGTGCCATCGATTGATGGTCGAGTCATACTGCATCCCCGGATCGCCGCAGATATGGCAGGATCCGGCTATCTTCTTCATCAGTTCCCGTGAGGAGTAGGTATCGGCAATGTGCCCCGAAGGCCTTTCACGCGTAACCCAGCTGGCGTCCTGTTCTACGGCTTTCATGAATTCATCCGTAACGCGAACGCTGTTGTTTGCGTTCTGGAAGAAGATACTCCCGTACGCTTCTCCGTCCACGGCGCCGTCATATCCCGCTTCCATCAGCGTCCAGGCCTTCTTCTCTTCCCTCGATTTGCATTCGATGAATTCCACAATATCGGGGTGATCGATATTTAAAATAACCATTTTGGCAGCCCGCCGCGTCTTGCCGCCGCTTTTTATAACTCCTGCAAAAGCGTCAAATCCCTTCATGAAGCTGACCGGTCCTGATGCAGTCCCTCCCCCAGACAGCTTTGCGCTCGAAGAGCGAAGTGTAGAAAAATTGGTGCCCGTGCCCGATCCGAATTTGAAGAGCCTCCCCTCCGTGCGCGCGAGTTCCAGAATAGAATCCATCGTATCTTCAACCGAATTGATAAAACAGGCGGAGCACTGGGGATGAGGCTCTATGCCGCAATTGAACCATACCGGTGAATTGAATGCCGCGTACTGATTTAAAAGCAGAAATGCCAACTCATCATGAAAGACCGCAGCATCTGACGCAGCCGAAAAATATCCGCCCTGAACGCCCCATTCCGTTATGGTCCGGGCAACCCGTTCCACCAGCTGCCGGACGCTGCTCTCTCTCTGAGGAGTTCCGATCTGGCCATGGAAATATTTCGACACGACGATGTTCGTCGCCGTCTGCGACCAGCTCTTGGGGATCTCTACCCCTTCCTGGCGGAAAAGATTTTCCCCTTTTTCATTGGTAATCGAAGCCGATCGCTTCTCCCACTCAATATCGTCATAAGGATTGGAACCCTCTCTGGAAAAGTAGCGGGTAAATTCAATCCCGCCGCCGGCCTTTTGCTGCTCCGCGGCCAACGCCACTGAAGCAACACTTTCCATGGGCAATGCCTTATTACTACTCATGAGAGAACTCCTCCTAACAAGGAACGACAATTTAGTGCGATATGCTTAAAGAACACACGCTGGACTTAATTACTCCCCATATGAATGTGCCGCGGTTTTACACGAAATCCGGCCATTCTGTCAATCAAAATATCCACTAAATATAGTACTTACTTATTTGGTTTACCACAATATGTAGCGCAAAAGCCGATAAGTAATAGATATAATTGAAGAAAGAATTCGTTCCCGTTTCCCTATTTGACAACATGCGGGCTCTCGGCCACAATGGTGCTCCATTCTCTCGCCCTCAAGGAAAAGGTATATGATCAATTATCTGGTTTTTGATATCGAAACCAGGGTCGACAAAGAACTGGTAAAGGAAATTTACGATCCTGAAAATAGCCTTACGCTCGATCAGGCTTACGATACCGCGCGGGATCAAATGCTGCAGCGAAGCGGCCAGCAAAGCGATTTTTTCCCAATTCCTTTCCATATCCCTATTGCGATTTCCACGTTGCAGGCAGATGAAAACTACCGGATTCGGTCGCTCGGGTGCCTGGGCGTCGACCGGTTTTCAGAAATCGAATTGGTTTCAAAGTTCTGGCAGATCTTCGAGAGCGTACAAACATTGATTACCTTCAACGGGCGCGGTTTCGATCTGCCGGTTCTTGAAACTCGCGCGTTGAAATATGGGATTCCGCTCCCGCGCTATTTTGGCGCCGGCCAAAGCAAAAACACCTATCGCGGCAGCCGCTATAGCGATGCCTATCATATCGATTTGTGCGACTTTCTCTCGAATTTCGGGGCTGCCTACCGTCGCAATTCACTGAACCTGCTTGCGAAGCTGATCGGTCTTCCCGGAAAATACAACATAGCGGGAGAGGATGTGGAATATCTTTACCGCCAGGGACGACAGAAAGAAATCAACCAATATTGTGTGACCGATGTCCTTCAGACATTCCTGCTTTTCCTGCGCGTCGAATTGCTGCGCGGCAAACTGAGCATGACGGACTACCAGGCAACAGTCGCTGCGACGAGAGATGATTTGCAGCAGCGGGCGAACAGCGCCGGATCGGAAAATTTCCTCATGGATTTTTTAAATCGGTGGAAAGCCGCAGCAGAATAGCAGGCGCAAAAGTAAACGCGGCGCCCCGCCGCGTGGCTGAGTTCTTCCGAAAAAAAACCGAACGCGGCGGGACGCCGCGTCTACGCCTACTTGCGTGGCGCCCTTTTTGCGCGATTCGGCGATTTCTTCTTGCAGCTGGGCAAAAAAGTTCTCAGAGTTTTTATCGTGCGTGGGAGATCCGCTTTAGGCACGATGACGTGGTCGCCCCTGAAAGAAGAGATAGGGAAAGCGTTGATATTCGCCTCCGTTAATACTGATCCGATTGCGCACATATAGCCGGTTGCGACAAGCGAGAGCTTGACATCGAAACTGATCACTTTAAAGGGTCCGTTCACATCATACTTGTCAAACATTCCCTGCATCCTCAGCCATTTGCGGCGAGGGACTACCATAGTGATCACCCTTGGTTCCTGGATTACCACGGCAAACCGGGTTGTTGCCGGACGAAACCATTCGCCGGGAATAGCCTTTATACCTATAGGCAGGTAAACGATTACGTAATCTTCAGGGAACACCACCAAATTTGTGTGGGCAAGCAGTTCTTTGAGCTCAGCTGAAAGCTCTGCCATAAGTCTCCTTCATTCGCTGAATAGTTTAGCAATAATAGCACCGGTCTTCGGACACGGAAAGATATACTTTCGCAAAGCACTAGTTCCAAATTGGAATTGACACCCCAAAGCGCTTTCGATAGTCTTCAATCGCCATTTTTTATTAGGAGCCATCCATGCCCTCCGCTCAAGATTGTGCCGAACGGCTTCGAGAACAAGCCTACAGGACGCTCTTACCGCAGATCCGAGATCTGGAAGCGGAGCTGCAGAACGTCAACGCGTCTCTTTCAACCGGAATCCAGCAGATCGAGCGAAGACTTGAAACGCTTCGCCAAATCGAGCTTCCTACTACGGAATTGATCCTTGACGAAATCCTTGGAGAAATAGTCCGGCGGAAGGAATGGGAAGCGGGTGCATTGGCTCTTTTCGCGCGTGATTTATGCCGGAAAGAGACTCAGGAAGAAATCCTCGCTTTTCTATTGGAGGGCGCCCAAAAATTCTCGCTCCGCCTGATTTTATTTGCTAACAGGGGAGACAGGCTTGTCGGCTGGTCTTCGAGGGGATTTTCGGATGACGTTGCTAAGAATGTCAGTTCCGATTCCTTTTCACGTTCGGAATGCCCTCAATTATGGGATGCCCTTGAAGCTGAAACCTCTATGGCTGCATCNTCACTGCCGGAGAGGGCATCATTACAAGCCATTCAAGAAGCNGGCAAGGGACCATGGCGCTTTTTCCCGCTGCGTGTTTTGCAGAAGCCCGTAGCCCTCCTNCTGGCAAGCGAAGCTGACGGGTCNGCCTCTGATTCGAATGCTCTTTCAATCCTTGTGGAATTTGCCGCTCTGCGTCTTGAGAATATCGCCCTGAAGATTCTCTATGGATTGATNTCAACAAAGCCGGATTTGGCAGCGCGCAAGCCGTCTGAGGAAATGGTTGCCGCCGCCGGGTCCGCTTCGCCGGCTATTTCGACGCAAATTCCAGCCATGCAGCCGGCATTTTTACAGGACCAGNCGGCGGAAGAAATTCAAGCCGTGCCGAAACCGTTAAGCGAAGCAATGCCGGATCAGAAATCAGTCCCTTCAACTGAAATAGCCGGGGAGCATGTCGATAGCTGGACGGGAGCTCAAACACAAATAGCAGCGCCGGTTGCTTCTGCCCTTCCGGAACCTCAGCCAATTCCGGAGGAGGAGAAGCTTCATACGGAGGCAAAGAGATTCGCACGGTTGCTGGTGTCCGAAATAAAACTCTACAATGAGCATCACGTTGTCGAAGGACGGCAGAATCAAGATATTTACTTGCGGCTAAAGAAAGATATCGATAGAAGCCGCGAGATGTATGAGAAAAGGGTTTCAAGTGTTGTATCGCGAAGAATAGACTATTTCCACGACGAAATCATTCGAATACTTGGGGATAACGATCCC
>JGI20214J51650_10001277_pt1 | contig 16014 bp, 11 predicted proteins | sample WetSurMetagenome_FD_51650 | JGI IMG/M metagenome (IMG submission 51650) | reverse complement strand
GACGATGGAGCGTCTTTCCGAGGTAATCGGCGGTGTCGCTACTTCCACCGCCGGCGTCTTGGGGCCCGAGGGGATCGGCCCGAAGTATTTCTCGACCAGTGCCCGGGCCCTGGCAACATCGATATCTCCCACGATCGCCAGCGAGGCATTGTTAGGGGCATAGTATAGCCTGAAGAATTCCCTCACATCCGAGAGTTGCGCTCCTTCAATGTCCGCGTGAGAGCCTATAACCGAGGCATAGTACGGGTGCTCTCTGGGGTAGAGCTGATGAAACAGGTCCTCNTGAACCAGGCCGTACGGTGCGCTTTCAATGCTCTGTCTCCGCTCGTTGCGCACGATGTCGCGCTGATTCTCGAGCATGGCATCATCCAGTGTGTCCAGCAGGAATCCCATGCGGTCGCTTTCAAGCCAGAGCGCCAGTTCGAGTCGGTTGGAGGGGAGGGTTTCAAAGTAGTTGGTGCGATCGAAATCGGTAGTCCCGTTGATATCGCTCGCGCCGGCCGCTTCCAGATATTGAAAATGCGCCTTGGCCCCGACATGCTTGGATCCTTCAAACATCATATGCTCGAAAAGATGAGCGAAGCCGGTCAGCCCCGGACGTTCGTTGGCCGGACCCACATGGTACCAGACGTTCACTGCCACGAGCGGCAAACGATGGTCCTGCAGAAGGATCACTTCCAGACCATTCGCGAGCCGGTATTTTTCACAGTTGAGTTTTATGACTGAAGCGCTGGCGGCCACATATTCTCCTCAATTCGAGGTTCATTCCGAGCCCGGCAAGCCGGCAATTCGGCCTGGGGCTGTCTCCTTGCCCGGCAGATCTGGGCCACAGGCGCGGGTGCCGTGGGCGCCTGCCAAAGACAACAGCCTACCACAATCGGCATACGTTACTATAACTACGAACACGAGCACCTGGCATGCGGTTGCTTCCGCATTGATTTGCCGGCGGATTTGGACTATTATTATAGTAGCCTTTTGCCCTTGAACTGAGGATGATAAATCTTCAAATATGCAACGTAGCAGCCCTTTGGTGCGTTCATTTATCGTTTTAGGGTTTCTTCTCGCTTCTCTTGTCTCGATCCACGCCGAAGAAGCGGCACCACCGCGCCTGGGATCGATTACAATCTCCCCCTTTCATCTGTTGAATCCGGAACTTCATTTGACTGGCGAGTTGCGGCTGGCCCCCAAAATGAGCGTGGCCGCAATACTGGGCGCGGGCAGGATAACCGATGAAGGCAAAACCTGTAATATCGGGGAAGTAGGGGGACAATTCCGCTACTACCTAATCGGCTCTTTCGCACATGGCCTGATGCTGGGCGCGGATGCCGGATATGTTGGCGTGGGCGCTCAGATCGAAAACCCGATAGCATATCTGGTAGGCACACGCGCAGGGGGATTCCTGGGGTATAAGTTCTCAATGAAGATGGGGCTTACCGCGGAAATGCAAATCGGACCGGTGTATCTGTGGGGGAAAAGCGCAGACACCTCCGAAGGGCAGACTATTGTGAATTTGAAGGTTGGCTGGTCATTCTGATTTTCGCCTTCCAGTTTTCAGTGCATTGCCTGTCCCCGCTTTGTTGACCGGATGAGAATTCCTGAGGCAGGAATACACATTTTCACCGCAAAGTCGCAAAAGCGCAGAGAAATATTTGGATACTTTGGTCTCAGCGCCTCTGCGGTTTGGTTTTTTGCTGGCGGAGAGGGCGGGATTCGAACCCGCGGTAAGGTTACCCCTACACACGCTTTCCAAGCGTGCTCCTTCAACCACTCGGACACCTCTCCGGATCCCATACGGGGTTGCAGGCTTGAGACTCAGCTCAAGCGGAGCCCGAATTGTACGATGCCGGGGCCCGCAACCGCAAGGGAGGAGTTGCAATCCGCCCGGGGCAACCCCTGCTACTTGCCGGCGGGAGCGCCATCCTCGGGGGCATCGGCCGGCTTGGGCCCCACGCGTTCGACCGATACACGCTTGATCACGACCGGAGTTACGGGCATCTCATCCTTGGCGGGAACTCTTGCGATCGCCTTTACCACAGGCAGGTCCTCGCACTGGCCGAAAATAGTGTGCAGGTCGTTCAGATAGGCGGTGCGCACTTCAGTGATGAAGAACTGGCTCCCATTGGTCGTCGGCCCGGCGTTGGCCATCGCCAGTCGCCCCGGGACATCAAACCGCAACGAAGGAACAAATTCATCTTTGAAGGGAAACCCGGGCCCTTCCGGATCACCCATACCGGTACCCAGGGGATCGCCGCCCTGAATCATGAAACTTGGGATGACTCGGTGGAAGGTAAGGCCATCGTAAAAGCGCTTGCCGGTAACCTTTTGTTTGGTTTTGGGGTCCACATAGGAGATTTTGCCGATCGCAAGACCCACAATGGTTCTAACCGTCAGAGGGGTCTCGTTTTCAAAAAGCCTGCAGCGGATGTCTCCCATGCTGGTCTCGAAAGTCATATAGAGACCGGGCTGACGCTCGGCCTTGGGCGGCGCGGCGGATTGCTGCTGGGCTACGAGGCCGAACACTCCTAACGCCAGAATCGAGATCACTGATAGAAATCGGGGCATGCTGGGTCCTCCCTTCAACTGATGGCAAGCCGTCATCCTCTTTATCGGAGTCTTTCGTATTCGACGACTTTATCGAGGATGGCATCGAGGTCATGGGTGTTTTCGAATCCAATGAATTTCTTTATCTTCGCGATATCGGGGACCCGGCGCTCCATATCCTCGAATCCCTCCTGATAGGCCTTTTCATAGGGAATGTGCTCGATCTGTGAGGAGCTTCCGGTAAGGTCCTTCACTTTTTGCGCCAGATCGTTGATCGAAATTTCCCCCTCGCCGCCCATATTGAAGATCTCACCCACTGATTTCGGGCTGTCGATGAGCGCCATGATTCCCTTTACCACGTCGCCCACGTAGGTGAAATTCCTCGTCTGTTTTCCGTCTCCATAAACCGTGATTGGTTCGTTCCGCAGAGCCTGGCCCACAAAGCGTGGAATGACCATGCCATACCGCCCCGTCTGACGGGGGCCAACCGTATTGAAAAAGCGCGCGACAATCACAGGAAGCATTTTGGTCCGGTAGTAAGCCAGGGCGAGAAATTCATCCATCGCCTTGGAAGCCGCATAGCTCCAGCGGGCCACATCTGTGGAACCATAGATGCGCGTGTCATCCTCTTTGAGCGGGACTTTAGAGTTTCTCCCGTACACCTCCGAAGTTGAGGCCAGGAAGGTCTTTTTTCGGAACTTATTCGCCAGTTCCAGGACTATCTCGGTCCCAAGGATGTTGGTGTGGATGGATTTGAGAGGTTCTTCGATGATCAGTTGCACTCCGACCGCTGCCGCCAGGTGCGCAATCACGTCGCAGATGCCCGTGAGCTCAAGCATCGCGTCGCGATTCAGAATAGTATCGTTGACGAAATGAAACCGGGGATTTTTCAGATGAGGCTTGATATTCTCCAGGCTTCCGGTAGACAAGTCGTCGATTACATAGACTTCCTCACCTCGAGCCAGATAGGCCTCGGCAAGGTAAGAACCTATGAAGCCGGCGCCTCCAGTAATCAAAATTCTCACGTTTTCTCCTTTGATTAAGAGTGAAATCTAGTATGCCAGCCCCCTTTTCGTCAATCCGGTAAATGCGGTTGATCTAATCAGAGCTTTTGGCGCCAGGGCGCCGACTCCCATTTGGGAGTTGAGCCGACTGCCACGGTTATCTTAAGATGCTGACATGAACGCGGCATTTTCACGGCAAAACCCATGAACCTACTATCCCGGTTCATAACTCCTGATAAGAAGGACGAATCCCGCTTGCGCCGCTATGTAATTGCGGCAATCGTCTTTCTGATGGTGCTGATTGCGGCACAAGTCTTCCTGAATCAGACCTCGGTGGGGAGTCCGAGGTTTGTGCGGATGACGCTTTTCCTCCTGACGGCGCGCGTGGTTATTGTGCTCGCGCTCCTGATCCTGGCCACAATCCTGGGGCGGAACCTGATCAAGCTCTACTTCGAGCGGAAAAGCGGCCAGGTCGGCAGCGGATTCAAATCCAAAATGGTGCGCGCATTTATAGCACTGTCTCTGCTGCCCGCCTTGCTGCTTTTTTTTCTGGCCTATGGTTTGATTAGTTTTTCGATGAACCAGTGGTTCAGCGCTCCCGGCGCTCAGATGATGGAGTACAGCAAAGCCCTCGCTACCCAATATTACCGGGAAGCCGAATTGCGCGAGAAACGCCTGGCTGAAAAGATTGCGGCTTCTATCCAATCCGAAGATCTCTGGTCTTCCGAACGCAAATCAGATCTGGATCAGAAGTTGCAGGGATTACGTAGCGATTATGAGTTCGATAGTATCCTGCTCTTTGACCAGAGCGGCCGACAATTGGCGGAATCGGGCCATCCGGTGGCGCCCATAGCACATAAAGCCTGGATCGCGACTCTGGTAGAGCAGACTTTGCTGGGGCAGACCAACTTCCAGGTGGAACGCGTCACTCCCAATGATGCGCTGAAGGAGGTCACCCGCGCCGCGGCACCCCTGCGTGATCCGCAGGGCGCGGTCGTGGGTGCAGTCCTTACCGAGACGGTCAATCCCCAGAGCATGCATTTCAAAGCTGACTCGGTTCAGGAAGCTTACGGGGTTTATGAGCAGCTGCAAACAGAACAAACGCCGCTGCGCTTCAACTTTCTTTTGATTATGGCGCTGTCGACCCTGCTGATTGTTTTTGCCTTTTCCTGGTTTGCTATGTATCTGGCCAAACGAATCACCATCCCCATCCAGGCGTTGGCCGAGGGCGCGGCTGCAGTTTCCGCCGGGAATCTGGAGTATCGCGTAAAATGCGAAGCTTTTGATGAACTGGACAGCCTGGTCGCCACATTCAACCGCATGACCGGGGATCTGCAGGAGAACAAACACCGGATAGAGGCTGCTCAGAATACCCTGCGGCGCGCCAACGTTGAATCGGAAGATCGAAGGCGATATATCGAGACGATTCTGCAAACCATTGCCACCGGCGTGGTTTCGTTGAACGGCCAATACCAAATCCGCACCATGAACCGTGCTGCCATGCAAATGTTCGATGTTCAAGGCCCATACAAAGATGCCGACATCGAAAAGGTCGTGCCGGCGCCGGCCAGTGAAACGCTGCGCATGCTTTTGAACAAGTCAAGCGTGCTGGGACCGGTGGTACGGAACATAGAGCTCGTTTTCCCGGATAAGACCATGCAGCTGGCGACGACGGTGACTCCTCTGATCGACGGACTGGATCAACGCTCGGGCTGGGTCGTGGTTCTGGACGATGTCAGCGAGCTCTTGCGGATGGAGAAGATGGCCGCATGGCAGGAAGTGGCGCGCCGGCTGGCCCACGAAATCAAGAATCCACTGACACCCATTCAGCTCTCTGCTGAACGGATACTGTATCGCTATAAGAGAGTTTCGCAAGCTGCCCTTCCCGACGCAGGCAGCGGGCCATGGCAAGTCGAATTCAACAACTTTGGCAATCTCCTGGACGAATGCATCCGATCGATCATCCAGGAGGCGGATTCCTTGAAAAGACTGGTTGATGAATTTTCGCAGTTTGCTCGTTTTCCCGGCATCAGACTGGAGGTAATCGATCTCCACTGGGTATTGGACGCCGCTCTGGCTCTCTATAACGGCCGTATCCAGGACGTCCGCATCCAGAAACAACTCGCCACCGGCCTGCCTAAAGTCTGCATCGATCCGCAACAGATGAAGCGCGTTTTTATCAACCTGATCGACAATGCGCTCGAGGCGATGGCCGGCAGTGTCTGGGCCAAGACCCTGTGCATCCGCACGAGCTTAGATACCAAAGGAGCATCCGTGCGCATCGAAATCAGCGATACCGGCAAGGGTTTTCCCAAAGACTATCAGGACAATTACTTCCTTCCTTACTTCTCGACGCGCAAGGGAGGAACCGGCTTGGGCCTGGTGATCGTGCGCCAGATTATCACCGACCACCATGGATATATCCGCGTGGAACCCAATTCGCCGCTCGGAACGAAAATCACTATCGATTTGCCCTTGGCGGCTGCGTGAGGAAAGCTCACAATGACTCACTATGAATAGATGCTCGGTCCTTATTGTAGATGATGAGAAAGGTGTGCAATCTTCACTGAGGGGGATTCTTGAAGACGCGGGATTCGATGCGCTGGCCGTATCCAGCGGCGAAGAAGCATTGACCCTACTCTCTGCCCGGGATTTTCCCGTCATCCTTCTGGATATATGGCTGCCGGGAATCGACGGACTTCAGGTCCTGGAACAGATCAGCAAGGTTTCCCCGCTCAGCACCGTAATAATGATATCGGGGCATGGATCCATTGAGACGGCAGTCCGCGCTACGAAGTTGGGCGCTTTTGACTTTGTGGAAAAACCGCTCTCGCTGGAAAAGACCCTCCTGGTGGTGAAGAACGCCCTGCATCAACACAACCTGGAGGAGCAGAATCGGTTACTCAGGGAGCAGATCGAACAGAAATATGTCATGATCGGCGATTCGGTTCCCATGCAGGCCCTGCGCCAGCAGATCGAATTTGCAGCTCCCACGAACGGAAGAGTGGTGATCTTCGGGGAGAATGGGACCGGGAAGGAACTGGTCGCCCATCTCCTCCACATGCGCAGCCAGCGCTGTGACAACCCGTTCGTGGAAATGAATTGCGCCGCCATACCGGAAGAACTCATTGAGAGTGAACTTTTTGGGCACATGAAGGGTTCCTTCACGGGCGCTTCGGAGGACAAAGAGGGCAAGTTTGCCCAGGCTGACGGCGGCACGCTGTTTCTGGACGAAGTAGGCGACATGAGTTCAAAGACCCAGGCAAAGGTGCTCCGCGTGCTGGAAGAGCAGCGGTTCACGCCGGTCGGAGGTGCCGCATCCATGAAGGTCGATGTCCGGGTGATCGCTTCTACAAACAAGAACCTGGAGAGAGAGATAGAAGAAGGGAATTTCCGCGAAGATCTTTACTATCGATTGAATGTGATCCCATTCCAACTCCCCTCGTTAAGGGAACGTCGGGAGGACATCACTTCCCTGGCCCGATACTTTCTGGATGATTTTGCCGCAAGATATGGCAGAAAAGCTCCGACCTTAACACGACGGGCCCTCGACGCTCTTGAAAACTATTCCTGGCCTGGGAATGTAAGAGAGCTCAGAAACATCATGGAACGCCTCATAATCATGACTCGCCAGCAGCGCCTGGACGTNTTTGATCTGCCGGAGTCCATCCTCCGTCGCACGATCCTGGCGACGGCCGAGCGAGGGGAGCTCGATTCCCTGGAGGATGCGCGGGATAGGTTTGAGAGGGAATTCATTCTGCAGAAACTGGCCGAACATAAAGGAAATGTAAGTCGGGCGGCCCAAGCTCTGCAGATAGAGCGAAGCAATCTCTATCGCAAAATGAGGCAGCTGGGTATTCCATACTCAGGAAGAGAAAACGGAGAGGGAGAGTAATTTCGCCCGAGAGTTTTAGCATCTTCGTGGCCCTTAGCTCGCTTTTCTCACCAGGGACCGGGAGCCGGCGGCTGATTGGAATCTGCAGGAATGGACAGCGGAGATGGATTGCGGCCCGATGTGATTATCCTGGGCGGAGGCCTGGCTGGCCCGGAGGCTGCCTGGCAGATCGCACGCCGCGGCCTCCGAGTCCGGCTCTGTGAAATGCGCCCGGTATCCACCACCGCCGCGCACAAAACGGAATATCTTGGCGAACTCGTCTGTAGCAATTCACTGAAATCGAATTTGCCCGGGTCGGCCCCCCATCTTCTTAAACAGGAACTTCGGCATCTGGGGAGCCTGCTGTTGAAGATCGCCGATGAGGTCAGTGTTCCCGCCGGACATGCCCTGGCCGTGGATCGCGATCGTTTCTGCCGGCGGGTGACCGAGGAAATCGCGCGCCACCCGAACATCGAGGTCCGGCGCGAAGAAATCCATCAACTCCCAAACGAGGGTGTCTGCATCGTGGCAACGGGCCCCCTGACCTCTCCGGCTTTGTCGGCATCGATAGCCGAATTTTCCGGCGCACAACATCTTTACTTTTACGATGCCATTTCGCCCATTGTCGATGTCGACACGCTGGATCGGTCAAGACTCTATTCGGCTTCGCGTTACGGCAAGGGGGGAGAGGATTATCTGAATGCCTACATGTCGCGGGATGAATATCTCATTTTCTATCAAGCCCTGATTGGCGCGGAGTCCGCCCCGCTGCATGAGTGCGAAAGGGCCAAATATTTTGAAGGCTGCCTTCCAATCGAGGAACTGGCACGAAGAGGCGTCGACACATTGAGGTTCGGCCCCATGAAGCCCGTGGGCCTGGTCGATCCCCGCGCGGGACGCCGCCCTTATGCCGCCGTGCAGCTTCGCCTGGAAAACCAGATGGCGGACAGCTTTAATCTGGTCGGCTTCCAAAACCATCTGAAATTCCCGGAACAGAAGCGCGTCTTCCGGCTGATCCCGGGCCTGGAACAGGCGGAGTTTCTGCGTTTCGGCCAGATCCACCGCAATACTTACATCTGCTCCCCCAAGCTCCTGTTGCCCACTCTCCAGACCCGCACCTGCCCCTCGCTGTTCTTTGCCGGGCAAATCTGCGGGGTCGAGGGCTATGTCGAATCGACAGCCGCGGGATTGATCGCCGGCATTAATGCCTGCCGGCTGATTCAGGGGCTGGTCCCGGTATCGCCTCCACCGGAGACTGCCTGCGGCAGCTTGCTGCATTATATTGCCTCGGCCGATGTCGAGGGCTTCCAGCCCGCCAATATCAGTTTCGGACTGTTGCCTGAGAGCCCTCAGGAAAAGGAGACCCGCATCCGGGATCGCAGGGAACGCCACCTAAGGCGCGTGGAAGAGGCCCTGAGAAGCATGAACCGATGGATCGAAAGTGATTTGGGAATGATTGCCGCTGATCAGGCAGCGGTCGAACTCTTGGGAGATCCGTGAAATTCTGGAGCCAGTCCAAGGGCAGCCAACCACTCTCGGCGATCGGTTGGAATAACTGGAAACAGAGTCATTGTTATCACAGAGATAGAGAATGAGCGAAGTACTGGGTTCCGGGATCGAGTCCTACCTCCAATATCTGCAGTATCAACGCAATGCTTCTGCCCATACCCTGCGCAATTATGCTTCCGACCTGGAACAGTTCCTTTCCTTCCTGACGCACACGCCTGAAGGAACAGAGAGGCCCGAACCTGATCTCGGGCAAATCGATAACCTTACCATCCGGGAGTTCCTCGGCGAGCTCTATCGTCGCGGCAACCACAAGGCATCTGTGGCTCGGAAGTTGGCGACTCTGCGGTCGTTTATGAAATACCTATCCAACCAGGGGATTATGAAGGCTAATCCGGCAAAGTCTGTGGCTTCTCCCCGGCAGGAGAAGCGGCTGCCGGAGTTCATGACCAGGAATGGCGCAGCGGAACTGGTCGAGGCGCCGGATCCGAGTACAAGTATCGGGAAACGGGACCGCTCCATTTTGGAATTACTTTATGCTTCCGGACTCCGCGCAAGTGAATTGACTGGGCTTAACGGCGGGGACATAGACTTGCGTGATGGTCTGGTGAGGGTGGTCGGCAAGGGACGAAAGGAACGCATTGTTCCATTTGGCAGGAATGCGGCAGTTGCATTGACCCAATATCTCGAAATCCGCAATCAGTTTGCCTGCAAGCGCAAGGAATATGTCTCAACTCCTCTCGCCGTGGGCACAACCTCCCGAGAGGGCCGAGATCGCAAACAAGCCACGGCGGCGGACGCTGTTTTTCTCAATTCCCGAGGCGGGAGGCTGACCAGCAGGAGCATCGGGAATATTGTGAACCGCTATGTGGGCCTGCTGGCGCAAAGACTGAAAGTCCACCCTCACACTCTTCGGCACACCTTCGCGACGCACATGCTGAATGCGGGCGCCGACCTCCGTTCCATCCAGGAACTGCTCGGTCATGAGAGTTTATCCACAACCCAAAAATACACTCATGTGTCGGTGGAACAGCTTACTCGAATCTATCGGACCTGCCATCCGCGAGCCCGCAAGGAAGAGCAAAAAGGCTGATCTCACCTGATGAGCATGGCGGGAAGCTGATTGGACTGCGCGGCAAGCCGGATTACCCTAACCATAGAATTTTATTTCACCGATAAGTGAAACTGTATCAATTGGCAACCTGTTAAGTATTTTATTATGACCGTCTGGTGGATTTGATCCGGAGGAGGATCGGTTGCTCAAGCACCCAACAGTGCCTTATGTGGTTCCGTTTATCCTGTTCATAGCCTTTCTTGCCGTTGGACCCATCTTCTCTATCTCGCCTTGGGTGGAATACCCAATAAGGGTTATTGTAGTGAGCGCTGCTCTGCTGCTGTGTTCGCGCCATTTGCTGAATCTGCAAATGAGACGGCCGCTGGGAAGCGTGCTGGTAGGATTATTGATCTTTGGGATCTGGATCGCGCCTGACCTAATCTGGCCTGGTTACCGGGGAAACTGGCTGTTTCAAAATTCGCTCGTGGGTGCGGCAGCCAGTCCGCAGTCCGAATTGGCCCGGACCAACACGATTTTTCTCATATTTCGGGTGGTGGGAACAACGCTGCTGGTGCCGATTATCGAAGAGTTGTTCTGGCGGGGCTGGCTGATGCGGTACCTGATCAACCAGAATTTCCAAAGAGTCGTTCTCGGAACCTATACGGGACGTTCTTTCTGGCTGACTGCGCTCCTGTTTGCCAGCGAGCACGGGCCCTACTGGGAAGTGGGCCTGCTGGCGGGCATTCTCTATGGCTGGTGGATGCTGAAGACCAAAAATCTCACAGATTGCATGCTCGCCCACGCGGTCACAAACGGCTGCCTGGCAGCCTATGTCCTGATCGGCGGCCAATGGAAGTACTGGCTCTAGAAAAAAGGGGACACAATACTTTTCCGCGCGAAAAGTATTGTGTCCCCATTCCTTTTTCAGAATGCTTTCTTGATCGAACTCCCCACTTTGGAAAAGAAAGCTGCCGTGCTCTTGCCGGAGATGACCAACGAACGGCCCATGGTTTTGAATCCGGCGGATGTCCCATGCGCCACTATTTCGAAAACATTGTCATCTTTCGGCCGGCCGGAATCCCAATGGCCGAGAGGCGCGATCAACCCGATAGGAATTTCACCGGCAGGGTCGCCTGCGAGTGCCAGGCTGGCGAAATCTGCTGAACGGAAAGCAATAGCAGAGTCGGCCGTCGACCAATAGTCAATTCTAGCTTCCGGCAGGGCATAAATGTCAGACCTATGGGCGTCTTCGGCCGGTGCAGTGGGTTCGATCAGAGGATTTCCCGCTCCAGCCGGCAAATTGATGCGAGCGCTCTGCGGCAGAGGTGCCGGCCGCTTATATGCATAACGGGGATTTGCTGCTGGATCTTCGGAGTCGCTCAAAACTTCCGTGCCCATCTCAGCCTCCAGGGCTGCTTCGCCGGCGGTATATGCCGGCTGGAATATTTCAAAGGACTCGACGAGCTCAGATTGCGCATTCCGGTTGATGATGAAGGGCGAAAGACGAATGGCAAACGCGGTCAGCAATGCGAGTGCAGAGGCGGCCAAAGCTGACTTGACGATGGGCAGATAGGGCAACAAAAGCGGACGCACCTGATTCTGCAAGGATTTGGAAAAGAAACCGGAGCTATGCTCCGGCGGGATAAATGCCGAAATCCCACTTCCTTCCGCCCCACGGAGCAGCTCTTGAATCTTCAAACCGAAAACGCCTGCGAGAGCCTGAATCGTTTCGAGGGAGGCGCTGCCGCCGAATTCCAGTTCCCTGAGATCCTCCATGCTGACATCGGCTATCCGCGCCAGTTGCTCACGCTCCCAGCGCCGCTCAAGCCTCAAGGCTCTGATCCTGCCGCCGTCTAACTTAAGATTGATTCCCATGGAAATTCCCTCCCCCAAAAGTTGATCCGGGATCGGAGGCTCTCTTGGACACGCCTTTGCACCACTGATATTTTGAAACTCTTAATGTTATTATGCGCCGAACCTGGTGGAGAGTCACTTTTATTTCCTGGGACTGACATCCGGCAACGACAGCATGAGGAATCACGAATTATTCGGATTACTACTGGTTGCCCTTCCTTCGATATCCGACCGAGAGATTATCCCAGATTCTCCATATTCCTGGCATTTGCAGCGGAATTCAATAACCGCGGTGCGCGAGGCGGCATTCTCCTGTTACAATAAGTGTCATGAAGGACCCGACCGCTGCGGATCAGATCGAGCATTTGCGCAGGGAGATAGAGCGACACAACCACAAGTACTACGTCGAAGCCAATCCTGAAATCAGCGATCTGGAGTTTGACCGGCTGCTGCGGCAGTTGCAGGAGCTGGAGGAACGTCGCCCGGACCTCGTCACTCCGGACAGCCCGACTCAACGTGTGAGCGGGCAACCCATCAGCGGTTTTCGGCAGATGACTCATGTCGTCCCCATGCTTTCGATTGAAAATACCTATAACGAAGCGGATGTCCGCGAATTCGAGGCCCGTGTGTGCCGCTGGTTGGGAGGGGCCCAGCCTCAATATGTCGTGGAGCAGAAAATCGACGGCGTTTCGGCCTCCCTCTTGTATGAGCGGGGAATCTTCACCCTGGGACTAACCCGGGGAGACGGCGTCCGGGGGGATGATATTACGCGCAATCTGCGCACAGTTCGCGATATTCCTCTTAAGCTGCGGACCGGTCGTTTTCCCCGGCCTGACCTGCTCGAAGTCCGCGGAGAAGTCTATATGACTCAAAGCGAGCTATCGCGACTGAACCAACTCCAGGCGGAGCGCGAGGAAAAGCTTTTTGCCAATCCCCGCAATGCCACCGCGGGCAGCCTCAAGCTGCTGGACCCGCGCCTGGCGGCTCAGCGCAGGCTCCGATTTTTTGCTCATTCGGAGGGCCGGCTCGAGGGCCTCTCCCTGGACTCCCATGACGGTTTTCTGGAAATGGTTCGCGGGTACGGCATTCCCGTGGTGCCCCATAGCCCGGTCTTCGACACGCTCGACGCAGCCTTGGATTACTGCCGGGCGCAGCTCGAAATCCGCTCAGAGTTCGACTACGAGACGGATGGGCTGGTCATCAAGGTCAATGGTTTTAGCCAGCGGGAAAAGCTGGGCGCCACCAGCAAATCGCCGCGGTGGGTCATCGCCTACAAGGTCGAACTCTGGCAATCCAGCACGCGCATTCTGAACATCGGCGTCCAGGTGGGAAAATCGGGCGTGTTGACTCCAGTTGCCGATCTGGAAACCGTAGAGATTGCGGGAACAAAAGTCTCGCGGGTGAGCCTGCATAATGCCGACGAGATCGCGCGGAAGGATATGCGGCTTCACGATAGCGTGGTCGTGGAAAAGGCGGGCAAGATCATTCCCCATGTCGTGCGCGTGGAGCTTGAAAAGAGAACCGGCTGCGAGGAACCGTTTATATTTCCGCAGCAGTGCCCCTCATGCGGCAGCGAGGTTTCCCGGGATGAAGGAGGAGTCTATATCCGGTGCCTCAATCCTCTGTGTCCCGCTCAGCTCGAAGAGAGGCTGCGGTTTTTCGCCGGCCGGCGTGCCATGGATATCGAGGGTTTGGGACCGTCGCTCATCGAGCAGCTTGTGAGCAAAGGCCTCGTTAAGTCCATTCCGGATCTCTACGGCCTCAATGTTGAACAACTCCGGGAACTGGAGCGCATGGGGGAAAAATCCGCCGAAAATCTGATCGCGGAGATCAACGCGAGCAAGGGACGCGGTCTGGCCCGGCTTCTGACGGCCTTGGGGATTCGCCATGTAGGCGAAAGGAACGCTCGCCTCCTGGCTGAGGAATTCGGCTCGGTTGAGGACCTGATGGCCGCTCCCTGCGAGCGGCTGGCGGAGATATCCGGAGTCGGCCCGATCGTGGCCGAAAGCGTATATCAATTCTTCAGGAGCGAAGCCGGCAGGAAGACCATCAGATTTCTGGCGCAACATGGGTTGAGCACGAAAGAGCCATTGAAGAAAAAATCCGCAGGGGACGAGCGATCCGGGTTTGCCGGAAGGACATTCGTGGTCACGGGCACACTGGAGAGAAGCACGCGGATCGAAGCCGAGGAGCTTATCCGCAGCCTGGGCGGCAAAGCGGCTTCCAGCGTGTCGCGGAATACCGCCTATGTGATTGCCGGAACGGATCCCGGAAGCAAGGTTGACAAGGCGCGGGAGCTTGGGATCCCGATTTTGGATGAAGCCGGCTTTATGGAAATGGTCGAGGCGGAGCACAGTCCGCAAAAAACATACACGAATTCCGCGGATGTCAAAGTGTAATATTCCGGACCCCCGTGAGACAGATTTGCCTTTATCCTGGCATTTTCTTAAAACCTCCTAGGGAGGTCTGCTCCTGTGGGCTCCGTGGGGTCAGTTGAAATTGCCGGAATCCTACCAGGTGGCCGGTTTTTTGTTCGGATCGACCTCATCAGTGTACGTCAGCAACTGGTGGAACCCCTCCTGATCGGTGCGATGAGATCTCTTGGCAATAGGGGTATACTGCTCCAACACCCTTAATTAGATTCCAGGTTGATATTGACTTGCACCCTTTAAACTGATCTAGTTTTTGGGGAGCAGGTCAAATGTCCGTTTGCTATAAGAGGTTTTACGGGAGAACATTTCTTGAATTTCAGAGCGCGATTTTTCTACGGCGTGAAGCGGGTTTGGCTAATCAACTTGGAAATTTGCACAACGCCGTTTGCGCGCACCCCATTGAAATCCTAGCCTGACGCCAATTTCTTCAGTTCTCTCATTGTGAGTTGCAGGTGATGGGGATATAAAAAACGTTCCGGCATGCGGAGTGTAATCTTTGCATTGGCAAGCAAATTTATGTAGAAAGGGAAGCTTCATGCGATTCCTGTCGAGCAGTGTGGGACGTAAGGTAATGATGGCGATTACGGGCCTCTTCATGTTCTTTTTCGTCACCGTGCACCTGCTGGGGAACTCCTCGATCTTCATCGGTCCGAGCGCGTTGAACACATATGCCGAGAAGCTACACAGCTTGGGTGCGCTGGTCTGGATTTTTCGCGGCTTCATGCTTTTGATGTTGGCGGTACATGTCTTTTTCGGCATCATGCTGACCCTAGAGAACAGCGCGGCGAACCCGTCGAAATACGCCGTGCGCAGAAAGCTCAAGGCCACCTTCGCAAGTCAGACAATGATCTGGACGGGAGTCCTGCTCCTCTCCTTCCTCGTCTATCACCTCCTGCAGTTTACGTTCCGCGTCACGCCGGACATCCTGCCGGACGCGGTCGCCAACCGCCCGGGCGACGTCTACGGGATGGTACTCGGCAGCTTCCGGATCACTACGATCTCTCTGGTTTACGTGGCAGCCATGGCGACACTTTTCTTTCACTTGACCCACGGGATCCAGAGTTTTTTCCAGACCGTCGGGTGCAGCAACGACAGAACACTTCCAACGGTGACGATGGTCGGTAAGCTGATCAGCGTTATTTTCCTGGTGGGATACAGCGCCATCCCGGTGCTCATTATAGCCGGCATTTTGAATAAATAGGGGGTTTCCGGTGATACTCGATGGAAAATGTCCGACTGGACCGATCGAAAAGACATGGGACAAGCACCGGTTCGACATGAAGCTGGTGAACCCGTCGAACAAGCGAAAGTACAAGATCCTGGTGGTAGGCACCGGCCTTGCCGGCGCCGCCGCCGCCGCATCCCTGGGCGAGCTTGGATACGACGTGGAGTCTTTCTGTTACCAGGACAGCCCCCGCCGCGCCCACAGCATCGCCGCACAAGGGGGTATCAACGCCGCCAAGAACTACCCAAACGACGGCGACAGCATTCTGCGTCTCTACTACGACACCATCAAGGGAGGTGACTTCCGCTCCCGCGAGGCCGACGTGTGGAGGCTCGCCCAAGTCAGCAACGAGATCATCGACCAGTGCGTGGCGCAGGGCGTTCCTTTCGCCCGTGATTACGCCGGGTATCTGGACACCCGCTCCTTTGGAGGTGCCCAGGTGTCCCGCACCTTTTATGCGCGCGGTCAGACGGGCCAGCAGCTATTGCTCGGCGCCTACTCGGCGCTCTCCCGCCAGATCAGAC
>JGI20214J51650_10001276_pt1 | contig 16016 bp, 16 predicted proteins | sample WetSurMetagenome_FD_51650 | JGI IMG/M metagenome (IMG submission 51650) | reverse complement strand
AAGAGTGTTTATAGTACGGTTATCGGACCCGGCACTGAAATGGCAGGAAGCACAAGCCTGACCGTCACTGCCTGCCTGCTGGTCCCAGAAAAGAGCTTTGCCGAGTATCTGCATAGCCGCTCTTTGTATTGTCACCCCATGTGCTGTGGCGTAAGCCTGGAGAGAAGCAGGCACCGCCGGTGTCGGAGGGTTTGTGGCTGGGTCTCCTGCCAGCGGGGGTGGGGTAGGCCGTTCAATGGCATTTATTCCGGCCGGGTCGGTCACGATCACGGAGGATAGTGTGTCCATTCCCATTTGGCGGACGGCCGCCCTGACCGAATTCGGGTCTATTAATGGCAGAGCCGCACTTACGGGAGCTGGAATCGCGAAGGTGAGCATCGTTACTATCATCAGGATCGATAGTACAGGTATCGCTCGTTTAATAAATTTTCGTTTTAATTTCATCCTTTTTACTCCTTAAATTCGTGTAACCATGTTTACAAATAAATGTGCCGATGCCGTTTTGGTTTTCACATATTCCACCTCCATACCTGGTGAATCCTTGACATTCCCTCAGAATGTGATTAAATAAAAGATGGCAAAGGACTCATCCTGCGCCAGAGGCTCCTGGTCAGCTTGCCGAGCGGTCGGGAGCCTCTTTTACTGTCCAAATAAAAATTAAACTATTACTATCCAGATGATAAACTAATATTCTAATACTCAGAATACGTAATATTACTTAAATTACCTTTTTAACAACATTAATATTTCATTAACAATCAGACGAATATATTACATTTTTATGACATTTCTCCTTGATTCGTACCTGACGACATAATTACTAATACGAACGCAAAAAATAACCAGACGATCTTAATCAAATCCCTCTTGATCCACCTTTAGAAAAGTGGGAGATAACATGAATTCCCTCCCTTTNNAAAAGGGAGGTTAGGAGGGATTTCGAAATATAGTTAACTATTAAAATATGCGTTTGTATTAATTAGTAATTTGCCAATTCATTGCGATTGTTCGATCTGCTTATTGAACATCTTTATTTAATTTACCAATATCAAATTCCGGAATCAGCCGGACTGAGTAATTCATAATCCGTAAGATTACGTATTTTATATTTCTGCGTATATTGATATAAATAGGTAAGCGTTACAAAATTATCCAGGGAAATTAATTAATAATCAGGTGAAACATATGAATTCTATCTTGATAAGAGCAGTGATTGTTGTTACTTTTGCGCTGGTATTTTATTCGATCGGCGTCATTACCGAGCAACGGAGATGCTGCATCACGAAACGTGTCTTAGGATTTCTGACAGTTGGAATTATTTTAGATATTTCTTCAACTGCCCTTATGATAGCCGGTTCAGGTAAAATACCGATAACCGTGCATGGATTTATCGGTTACTCTGCACTTTTAGTAATGCTGATAGATACCATTTTAGTTTGGAGATTCTGGCGAACGAATCGTGATGCACACGTACCTAAAATACTGAATCTTTATACCAGGGGCGCTTATAGCTGGTGGGTCGTGGCCTATGTTGCCGGAGCCATCATCGCAATGACCCTTCAGAGATAAAATGCAGGCGTACCGTTAGACTTATGCAATCGATATTGCCTGAATACAAACTACGTATATGTACGGATTCCCAGTTACAGGTTTATTAGTTACACTTATCTGCAGACGAAATAAATAGCTGGAGGTTAACGTGCATAAGCAGATTCCCAGGATTGGGTGTACTTCTCCTATCAGCGATATTTATTTTGTTTATTCCATCATGCCGGACGGAACCCCTCGCCCCTCAAGAACCTGTACTGGTATTACTCTCCCCGAGCTATGGTGAGACTCTGCCGGTCGGACCGGTAGAAGTCCGCATTTATGTCGAAAATTTTAAACTCACCGAAATTGAGGGACAGGACAACGTCTTCGGTCAAGGTCATCTTATTTACTACCTGGACACCGATATGCCGGTAAAGCCGGATGCACCCGCGGTTACCATTTCCGGAACTAATTTCATTTCTTCAGAGACTTCTTACACCTGGGCGGACGTCACCCCCGGGACTCATACATTTTCAGTACAGCTCGTAAATAATGATAATACGCCGCTTATGGCTCCGGTGACGCAGAGAGTCGTGCTTGATTTAGTTACGCAATAACGTAGTTACGCACAACTATTAAAATACGGCTCGGATTTCTCGAGGAGGCCTGGATACATGGAAAATAAACAGCCGGAAACAGCAAACCCGGTCCCAGCGGATGCTAATGAATTCAAAGCGGGCGATCATGTCGCTAAAGTCTAGTTTATTTTTACCGCACTCTGATTCCCTATCTTCGCTACTTTCGGTTTCTTGCTGGCAATTAAATTCTTCTTTCCCACTTTCCTGACCGATTCCATGTGGGACTCGTTCGGCAGGATACGGCCTGCTCATGTGAATGGAGTGTTGTTCGGCTTCGTCTCCTCAGGTCTGCTTGGAGCGATGTTCTGGATCACGCCCCGCCTGTATGCTCGCGGTCTTTATCAGTCTAAACTGGCCATGGCGGCACCGTTTCTCTGGAATTTCGCAGTACTGGCAGGCATTATCTGGATCCTTTTAGGTGGCAGTCAGGGACGTGAGTATGCCGAATTGCCCTGGGCGGTAGACGTTGCGGTAATGGCAGCCCTTCTCCTAAATACTTATCTTATCTGGGGCACGGTTATCAAGCGCAAAGAAAAGAAACTGTACGTTACCCTATAGTACTATCTGGGGACGACGGTCTGGTTCCCAATAGTCTACTTTATCGGAAATGTAATGTGGAGACCGCCGGTGGGTGCCCTTAATGGGACAACCGACGCCATTTTTAACTGGTTTTATGGGCATAATGTCCTCGGTCTCTGGTTTACCACATTAGGCCTGGGTGCCTGGTATTATTTCATACCCCGGCTGCTTAAGAAGCCGTTGTACAGTCATTTGCTGTCATTGATCGGGTTTTTTAGCCTGGCTTTCTTCTACACCGGCGTCGGCGGGCATCACCTGTTACAGTCCCCGATACCGGAATGGCTCAAGACAGTGGCTGTAGCGATGACCGTGATGATGATGGTACCTGTATTGGCCTTTCTGGTAAATATCGGCCTTACTATGCGTGGTTCCTGGCATAAGCTGGCAGGCAACCCTCCTTTGCAATTCATCTTCGCCGGATTTGCCATGTATGTCCTGGTATCTATCCAGGGGACGCTGCAAGGGCTGCGCAGCACTAACGCTTATCTGCATTTTTCTCAATGGCCGGTAAGCCATTCGCACCTGGCACTATTGGGAGGCTTCGGCTTTCTGGCCGTTGGCATGCTGTTTTTCCTGGTACCCCGTATCACCGGTTATAAACTTTACAGCTACCGGCTGATGCGGTGGAGTTGGTGGCTGGCATTCATTGGGTTTTTGTCGTTTTTTGCATCGATGGTAGTCACCGGTCTTCAGCAAAATGCCAACTGGTGGGCACATATCAATGTCGTAGAGACTCTTCCAACCCTGACTACCGACCTTGTCTGGCGGGCGATATCCGGAAGGGTGATCATCATCGGGGCTATCCTCTTCGCTTACAACATTATCATGACGTTCTACAACCGTAAACAGGTCTTTACTGAAGAGGCGGAGATTATTGCTGCTGCTCCTGCAAGACCGGCTAAGAGTCTGGGGAGACGCAGCCAGGAGTTGATCAACGTTCCCGTTATCGCTGGCGGAGGGCTGGCGGTATTTTCGATAATGGTATTTATGGTCGTCGCCATGCCTTACATGTTTTCTGCCAATGTGCCGAGTTCGCGCGCCCATGAGTTGACTCAGGCGGAGAGCGAAGGGCAGGCATTGTATAAAAGCATGGGTTGTTTCTACTGTCATAACCAGTTCATCCGGCCCCAGGACTGGGCGATGGGTTACACTTCACAGACCGGCGATTATTATTACTCGATTCCTAACTTCTTGGGCACCGAGCGGACCGGTCCCAGCCTGGGTCAGATCGGCGGCAAACGCCCTACGGAGTGGAATATCCAGCACATCAAAGACCCCCGCTCGGTATCGCCTACTTCGATCATGCCGTCATTCGGTGAATTCCTGAACGATACACAGCTCGAGCATCTGGTGGCTTATCTGCAAAACCTTGGCGGTGAAGACCTTTACGCCAACGATTTCCAGCAGCCGGTACCCTATGAGTTCAGCGGCAATGTAAATCCGAACGGAGCCCTTATAGCTGAAGTGGCCGCCACTTACGACTCTGCAAACGATGTATATTCCGGCCCGGAGGGCGCAGGAGCACAGTGGGCCCAGGTATTCGATGACGGCAAGGCATTATTTGCCCAGAAGTGCCTGTCTTGTCATGGCTGCTCAGGCAACGGACAGGGGCCTTACGCCCGCCAGGTGGTAACCCGCCCGGCCAATTTAAACGAGCGGATATCCAATTTCCCGCAGTCTAATTCGGACGCTTTCCATTTTTGACGTGTCCATGAAGGTGTATCCGGTACGGCGATGCCCTCGTGGGTGCTAAGCCTCGACCAGGATACCATCTGGAAAGTAGCCACATATGAAATGAGCTTCGCTCACGGATCGATACGGACAGTCGACGGTGGAATCTCAGATGATGAAGGAGACCAGTTTAATGACCGGACCCATATTCTGCCCGGCATTGCGGGGACACAGGCAGATTACGATAGAGGACAGTCCCTGTACAATTATACTGTGCCCAGTGCCACGGTGTTAACGGCCACGGGGACGGACCGGCTTCGATTAAGACGCCGGGAGGCTATATCAGACCCGAACCAGCCAATTTCGAGGAAAGTGGCTCGGACTTTACTAACTACGGTCGCTGGGTATGGAAAGTAAAAGAAGGCGTGGAGACAACGAACATGCCGCCATGGAAAGAAGCTTTGAACGATACTGAGATTTTCCAGGTCATTTTCTACGAGCAGTCCTTTTCTACGGCGGATGACTATAACAGTAAATGGACAAATTTATACTCCGACCCGTTTGCTCAAAATTTAAAGAGGTAATAGAAAATGGATGAAGGAACGATCGCTCTGACCATTATGTCATTGTTGCTTTTTATATCTTTTCTGGGTTTCCTTATTTGGGGTTTCAAGTCGGGACAGTTTAATAACATCGAAGAGTCCAAGTATCGGATATTTCAAACTGATAAAAAGCGGCTGGATAGTACGGATACCTTGACACAAAATCAATCTCCGGGAGGTGAAAAAAGATGACATTTTGGAATATGTTCTGGATAGCGGTAGGCTCGATAATGGTGTTTACAATTTTATTGATACTACTTATCGCTTCCGGCTCCCGGTATTCGGTGGCGGATACTGAAGCGGACGCGGTAGACTTTCCCGGCGGGATGAAGGAAGGACACGGCGGAATGACAGCTTTTTTGTGGGTAACCTTTACCGGTATGTTCATCTGTACTATTGTTTATTTTATTCAACACTGGCATGAGTTCGCGATCATAACGGCCTATGCCAGATAATTGATGTGGTTACTTTCAGGAGTCAACGTGTATATTTTATCCGTCGCTCCGGGTATTTTCGGCGAGCGAATAGCCATCATCCTGGGTTTCATCACCCTGGCGGCGTTATTAGCGATATTAGCGTCTTGTCGTAGTTGTATGTCACTACTCAAGTTCCTTCGTATAAAAGTCCCTTTCGATTCCAAACCATACCAGGTCTTCTATAAATACCACAACTACTATTGGTGGGCCTTTGGCTACATCCTCGTTGTCCATGCGTATATGGCATTTGTCCACACCGGTATTCCGGCGGCAGACGATCCGGATGCAGGCGTTCACTGGATAATTTTATGGTTCGGGATCGGGAGCATGGTTTCTGCAGCCGTTACTCTGGCTTCCTGCCGCAGCCTGATGTTTTTGATAAATTTACTGAAAGGCAAAAGCCCCCTGACCAATAAGTTTTACAGGGGCTTCTTTAATATTCACGGCTATTACTGGCTGGTTTTGATACTGGCGGCGGCCGGTCATATTGCTGCGGCATTCTCACATACCGGAGTTTGGCCGGCGGGTTAGGAAACCGGCATACCCCGTATTTTAACCGTAGGCATGCAGTCCGCTGAATATATAGTTTCCGAAAAATGTCAGTAAAATGGCTGCGAAACCAGCGATCAGAAGTATTGCCGCCCTGTTACCACGCCATCCCCTCATAATCCTGGCATGCATATATGCGGCGTAGATTAGCCAGGTTACCAGGCTCGCGGTCTCTTTCGGGTCCCAGCTCCAATACTTGCCCCAGGCGATATCCGCCCATAAAGCTCCCAGCACGATCAGCAGTGTCAAAAAAGGAAAACCGATAATAACAGCCCGGTAGCTGATGTTATCAAGCATTTCAGCTTCCGGCAGCCACGGTGAGTTACGGCGGTTCTGAACAAGAAACAATATTGCCGCTCCGAAACCAATGGTCAGTGTTCCATAGGCTACTACTGCTGATGCTACGTGAGCCGATAATAGAGCACTCTGCTGCAGAGCTGGTACCAGCGATGCCGGCTTTGAGTATTGTACTACCGCAAAGATAAGCAGCAGCAATGACACGATCAATCCGATATTAAGTATAGCGGCAGTCCTGTAGCGCCAGCGGAACATGAGACCGGCGACGATAATACCCCAGGCAAATGCGATAGCAAACTCATACATATTGGAAAACGGTCCATGCCCCGTCTGTATGGTACGGCTGATGATAGTAAGCGACAGGAATATTATTGAAGCAAACACCGCGGCGATAGCAGCCCAGTTAAAACCCGTTACCGGTACTGGTGCTACTACTGCGTAAGTTTTTACTGCCGCCGGTTTGCCTGACCGTGCTGACTGTCGTCGGGCTATAAAATCAATAATAGAAAATACAAGTGCCAGGGCTACACTGACTAGGGACGCCAGCAGCGATATATTTTCTAATCCAACCATGATTTCCTCCTGAACTATGAACTATCACTCCTAAAATCGTATCCAAAATCAAATTATTTCACTTTTTTTTCAAGATCGCTTGCCATTTTTTTCAACTCGGTGGTACCACTGAACCCGCGTTGTGTCACCAACCGAAGCAGGAGACGGCTTTTACCGGGAGACTGGGATTGTCCCATTACCCATACTTGCCGGTATGGGAAATACAGTACCAGCATGGTTCCCAGAATGAAAAGTGTCGAAGCTATCCAGATCAACAAATTGCCGGGATCACGTGAGATCTGGAAAACGGAATACTGCGACTCTCCGTTATAAGTAAACTCCAGATCGTTGATTACTTTAGGGGTTCCTTTTTCTATCAGATCGAGCGCCACCTGCTCGCCATTATTTATGATGCCGACCGCCAGGCTCCCCTGCGGGATCATCGAGTCTTCTGCATTTAAGGAGTCAATCAAACGTATTGTGTCGCCTGTGCCCGGCAGGTCGAGACGTGCTTCGCTGTAAGAGTCTTGCAAATAATTTTCGAGTGGTATATTGCCGGCTAAAAGCTGTTTACCTGACGAATCACGAATCGTTATATCGGCAGACGGACCGAAACCGGACTGGTAAATTCGGATACCATTGTACGTCAGGGGATGATTGACACGCACCGTAGCCTGGCTCACCTCGGCACCATCATTATAGATGACTACTTGACTGCGGTAATCTTTAGGCGTATTATCTGCGTAATATTCATCCGAGAATGAGAGAAGTTTGATCGTTAAACCGGTGTTGTTACCGATATCTTTTATGTTTCCCTCGGCAACAGCAAATCCTGTTATCTGAAAACCAAGAGTATTGCCTATTATGTATGCTAGTACGAAGATGACCAGGCTGAGGTGACTCGCATAGGTAGCTAAACGGAAATACCTGTTTTTATCCGCAGCGATATAAACCCGTCCCCCTTCAATTTCGCTACGCACGCGGTATCCCTGACGGCGGAAATATCTTATGGCGGTATCCGACGTTTCTCCAGCGGATAGCGGGATAGCTGAAATCGCAGCTTGACTCTTGCCGGCGGCATTGAAAAAACTGTCATTTTGTTTGATATCACCGCCACGGATACTGAGTTTAATACTGTTCCACCGGTTCAGGCTGCAAACGAGAATATTGAGCATTAATAGTGCGCCGGGAAGTAGAAACCACCAGCTGTGAAAAATGTCGATCCCCGTCGCGAAAGCCCCGATCAAGGCAAGCCCCGTGATGATCAGTATCAAGATCAGAGCTAACTTAACTGAACTGAAAAGTCTCCATAACCAGCCGATTACTCCGGCAATACCCGTAGAGCTTTGTCTCTTTACTGCTGTTTTGTCCAACCCTTACTCCTGTCTGCCATCATCCGTAAACTCAATTTTGGACATATAGTCCCTTTATATATATTAAAAATGTATTACCCAGCCAATACCATACGTATTTCTCCGTACTTTCAGGTATCCATGCATGAATTGATTTGATGAACGCATGTTATTGCAAATCCTCCGATATATTACTGAAACAAAGCACCTGGAAACTAATAATCTACGGGTGAAAAACTCAATTTGCTCGGTCTTTTTGATGCCTGATCCTTCCGTGCCCATAATTGCCGCTGACTTTCGCCGGGGCATTTATCCCTGCTATGTAATATTTTAGAAACAATTCCATGCTACCATTATTGAAGTCCTATTTTGGAGGTTTTAATGATAAATTCCGGTGATACTGCCTGGTTATTAATTTCTGCTGCTTTAGTAATGCTTATGACGCCCGGACTGGCTCTTTTCTATGGCGGTATGGTCAGAAGAAAAAATATTTTATCTACCATTATGATGAGCATGGCTATTCTTGGTGTTATCGGGATATTATGGATGCTTTATGGTTATAGCCTGAGCTTCGGAAAGGACATCGGAGGTATAATCGGCGGACTAAATTACTTTGCATTGAATAATGTCGGTCAGGACCCCTCACCGATATACGCTACAACTGTCCCTCATCTGGCTTTTATGATCTATCAGGCTATGTTCGCTATTATTACAGTGGCATTATTCACCGGTGCAGTTGTGGAAAGGATGAAATTCAGTGCCCTGTTGATTTACGCGGTACTATGGTTCACTTTCATTTATTGTCCGGTAACTCACTGGGTTTGGGGCGGCGGTTGGCTGGCCAAACTGGGAGTACTTGATTTCGCAGGAGGTATCGTAGTCCATATCACCGCCGGTGTTTCTGCTCTATCGCTGGCGATGGTACTGGGGCCCCGTAAAGGCTATCGTACTGATTCGATGGAACCCAACAATATCCCCATGGTGGTTCTCGGTGCCGCACTGCTATGGTTCGGTTGGTTTGGTTTCAATGCCGGCAGTGCTCTGAGTGCCGGCGGCCTGGCTTCCAGCACATTTGTTACTACCTATGCAGCGGGTGCAGCGGCGGGTGTCACCTGGATGTTTTTAAGCTGGTTCCACCGGCGACCAGCTTTGCTCGGTACGGTTACAGGTGCCGTGGTAGGGTTGGCAGCGGTAACACCGGCTTCCGGATATATACCTCCGTTTGCCGGAGTAGCTATCGGCATTATAGCAGCGGTCATATCCTATTTTGCTATGATATGGCGCAGCAAGACGAACCTGGATGAGTCTCTTGATGTCTGGGCATGTCACGGCCTGGGCGGTACATGGGGCACGCTTGCCGCCGGTATCTTTGCGTCAACTGCAGTTAATGCTGCCGGGGCTAACGGCATTTTCCGCGGCAATTTTGCATTATTCGGTAAACAACTACTCGCTGTTCTGTTTGTCTGGGTATTTACCTTCGTTGTAAGTTATGGATTGGCCAGGCTGACCAACTTTATTATTGGATTGCGTGTCAACCAAACTGAGGAAATTATCGGCCTGGACATCTCGCAGCATGGTGAACGGTCCGGAGGCAGGTTCTTACGCTGATATGCTTCTCTCCCGGGACTTAATCCGTTTTTAGCCGGTAGCCCACTCCCGGCTCGGTAATGATATACCGGGGACGGGCAGGTTCAGGTTCTAGCTTACGGCGGAGGTTACTGATATTAACACGTAATATCTGGAATTCCTCACCGTATTCAACTCCCCAGACCTCACACAGCAAATGATGGTGGGTTAAAACCTTTCCGGCATTATTGGTGAGTACTCGCAGCAAATCATATTCATTAGGAGTCAACTGAATTTCCTTTTCACCCACCATTACCCGTCGCTTTGCTAAATCTACCTTTAAGTCTCCATTAATGAAAATTGGTTCATTAGTAGCCTGCATAGAGCGGCGCAGCGTTGCACGGAGCCGTGCCAGCAACTCTCCCACACCAAAAGGTTTGGTCAAATAATCATCAGCTCCTGCATCGAGTGCGTCGATTTTATCGTTCTCCGAACCGCGAACCGATAAAATAAGAATAGGGATTTTAGTCCACTGTCTCAGGAGGCGGGTGACTTCAACTCCGTCAATGTCAGGAAGACCAAGGTCGAGAATGATAATGTCCGGTTTCTTTGTCGCGGCGATAGAAAGTGCCTCTGATCCGGAAGCAGATTCGGTTACTGTGTAACCCTGCGATGTAAGAGCAACTTTGAGAAAACGGCGAATAGCTTGCTCATCGTCAACCACAAGCACCTTCTCACTGGACATTGGTTTTCTCCGAAATTCCGCTGATTCCCGATATCGGCAGAATCAACCGTATAACAGTTCCTCCGCCCGGACGATTTTCGGCAGTAATCTGTCCGCCCTGGGCTTCGACCATACCTTTGCAAATGGACAAACCAAGACCGGTACCTGTTGCATTATCAGGTCTCTGGATGCGATAAAATTTATCGAATACGCGTATTAAGTCCTGTGAAGGGATGCCTACCCCGTGATCGGCTACTTCTATATAAATATCATTCCCCGCCTGACTCCCGGAAATATCGATCGATGAATCGGCCGCCGAGTATTTTATGGCGTTATCCAGGACATTAACCAGTGTCTGGACAGTAAGACCGAAATCTACAGACACGCAGGGGAGCTCTGCCGGTATACCTACGTTAATCTGACGATTTCGAGCAAAGCCTTCCATCTGCTGCAGAGCGGCACCAACCAGGTCCTGTACATCAGCAGCTTGCAGGTTAATTTTAATTGCTCCGGCTTCAATTCTCGATACATCGAGCAAATTGGTAATAAGATGATTAAGCCGTTCTGCCTCCTCACGAGCAACCCCGATTAAATTTTTTCTGGCTGCGTTATCGAGATTCATACCTTCTTCCTGTAGACTGCTCAAAACCCCAATAATGGAGACAAGTGGCGTTCGCAGGTCATGCGAAACGGAATTAAGAAGCGCGGTCTGTAACTTTTCCGTTTTTCGCAGCACCCGGGTGTTTTGTGCTTCTTCAGCCAGCAGAATACTTTCAAGAGCCACCGCGGCAAGGTCGGCAAATCCCTCAAGAAACCGTTCCTGGACAATAGAAAGTTTTTCACCGGTATCCATTAACAAAGCGATCACTCCCACGGTACCACGGGCTGTTACCAGCGGTACGTGTCTGGCCCTGGTATTAGGAAGAGTATCTGTACCCGGTCCGGCAGTCTTCTGATGCTGAAATGTCCAGGTAGCAGCCGCCAGTTCGGTTTCACTTACGCCTATTTTGGAATTCGCGGTATAGTGTCTAAGTATTTCTTTATTTTGACTATCAGGCAGCAATATTATTGCCTCACGCCCAAAGGTCTCCTTAGCTCTTTTTGATATAGCATTGATATATGATTCCAGGTCGTTGGACATGGCTAAGTCACGGCCTAAGGTATACAGGGCTGCGGTCTGGTTTTCATGCTGCTTAGCTATCTGGCTCTGGTGGCGGACTCGTTCTGAAAGATAGCTGATAATTATACCGATTCCCATTAATACGAGAAAAGTAAATATGTATTGAGTATCGCCGATTGCGAAAGTAAGGTAAGGCGGTATGTTGAAAAAGTCAAAAGCCAGTACACCAAGAAAGGAAACCATTATTGCCGTGCCCAGTCCCCACAGGAAAGAGGCAACAACAACACACAGCAAATATAGCATCGCTATCGTAGTTGGAGTAAATATACCGTGAAGGACCTGGCCGAGTAAAGTGGCGAGTACAACTAATCCAAACCCCTTCAGATAGTGTTGCCAGTTTTTCAGTAACGATGCCTGTTTATGAATTTCCTCCGCTACCTCCGCTTCACCGGTGGTACCCAGTAGATGCACGTCTATATCTTCACTATTTCGTATTATCCGGTCAACAGCAGAACCGATGAATAACCGTCTGAGGCTTTTTCGAGGTTTTGCCGCAACAATTTTAGTTATATTGTTAGCTTTAGCATAATCGATGACTGCCGCTGCAATGGACTCCCCCTGGATAGTAATGGTTTTAGCCCCCAAACGCTGTGCCAGCTTTAATGTTTCATTTATCCGGTCTTGTTGTAACGGCGATAGACGGACATTTTCCGGTGTTTCAATATCAGTAGCTGTCCAAACAGCTCCCAGTTCATACGCTAGCCTGCGGGTACCGCGTACCAGACGGGAACCCCAGGAGTCCGGCCCTATATACAACAACAAGCGCTCTCCTGAAGGCCATGAACCACCGACAGCATGCGTTTTCATGTAAGCCAGTGTTTGTTGATCTACATGTTTGGCGGCAATTCTTAGAGCAAGTTCCCGCAGCGCCGTAAGATTACCTTTGCGAAAAAACTTCTCGGTTGCCGGAGCAATTTGTTCCGGGACATATACTTTGCCTTCTTTAAGCCGATTTATAAGCTCATCAGGAGGCAGGTCGACCAGTTCGATCTCCGTAGCAATATCAATTATGCTGTCAGGGACTGTTTCACGTACCCAGACACCGGTAATCTGTGCCACAACATTACGTCCGCTCTCTATATGCTGGACGTTCAGCGTAGTATAAACATCGATTCCAGCCTGCAGTAACTCTTCAACGTCCTGATAACGCCTGGCATGTCGCGAGCCGGGTATATTTTCGTGGGCAAACTCGTCAACGAGTGCCAGTTGCGGATGACGTGCGAGTACAGTATCGATATCCATCTCAGAAAGTGTGACGCCATGATACTCAGACTGTTTACGGGATAAGATATCGAATCCGGAGAGCAGGGCTTCTGTATCTACACGGCTGTGTGTCTCAACTATTGCAATGACTACATCGGTGTCTTTGCGCCGCTGGCGGCCGGCTTCCAGCATGGTATAAGTCTTGCCCGTACCGGGAGCATAGCCGAGAAAAATCTTCAGTTTCCCGCGTTTTTCCTGCTCCGCTTCGGCTTTCACCTGAGCAAGTAGCTCGTCGGGATCGGGGCGAGAAATATCCTCAATCATGTGGTTAATACTCCGAATCACATTCTATACCTTGTAACAGGTCAAGTCTATTTTGCCGCGTCCAACGCCAGATTAAGCTGTAAAACATTCACACGTGGTTCTCCCAGTATACCGAACTGACGGCCTTCGGTATTCTTGTCAACCAGAAGTGAAACCTGTGATTCGGTTAAATCCCGGTACCGGGCGACTCTTGCAATTTGATACCGGGCAGCAGCAATACTGATGTCTGGGTCCAGCCCGCTGCCGGAGAAGGTTACCAGGTCAACCGGGACAGGATTGCTATTCCCCGGGTCAACAGTCTTTAAGGCGTCTATTCTTGCTTGAACAGCTTGCAGCAGTGCCGGATTCGATGGCCCGTAATTGGAGCCGGAGGACGAACTCGCATCATAGGGAACCGCTGAGGTAGCTGAAAGCCTGCCCCAGAAATACTTCGGATCGCTAAAAGGCTGGCCGATCAGTTCAGAGCCGGTATTCTTTCCATCTGTTTCAATCAGACTGCCGTTAGCCTGATGATGAAAAAAGGCTTGTGCAATACCGGTTACCGCCAAAGGGTATATAATCCCCGTTATTATGGAGAACACCACCAGGAATATCACCGCAATCTTAAACTGACGTCGCATTGTTTTTAACTATCTCCCACAGCTAGGCTAAGTGCAAAGCAACCAAAATCATATCAATCAACTTGATACCAATAAATGGGGCGATTAGTCCACCCACACCGTAAACTAACAGGTTGTTGCGCAGCAGCCTGGCTGCGCCTAACGGACGATATTGCACACCCCGCAAGGCCAGGGGTACCAGCACCATGATGATAAGAGCATTGAAAATTACCGCTGATAGAACCGCACTTTGCGGCGTAGCCAAATGCATGATGTTTAGTGCACCCAGGGCGGGATAAGTGGTGGCAAAAGCCGCCGGGATAATAGCGAAATACTTAGAGACATCATTAGCAATGCTGAATGTGGTTAAAGCGCCTCTCGTCATCAGCAATTGCTTGCCTGTCTCTACGATATCAATAAGTTTGGTGGGATTGCTGTCAAGGTCAATCATGTTAGCTGCTTCCCGAGCCGCCTGGGTGCCGGTGTTCATCGCAACTGCAACGTCTGCCTGTGCCAGAGCAGGAGCGTCATTAGTTCCGTCGCCTGTCATAGCTACCAGCCTGCCTCCTGCCTGGTGTTCACGTATCAGTTTAAGTTTGGTTTCCGGAGTAGCCTGTGCCAAAAAGTCGTCCACACCCGCTTCAGCAGCAATAGCCGTAGCGGTGAGAGGATTATCACCGGTAATCATTACTGTCCTTATTCCCATCTTTCGCATCTGTATGAAGCGCTCTTTGATGCCACCCTTGACTATATCCTTCAGATAAACAACTCCGAGAGCCTCCCCGTTACGGGTAACTATCAGGGGCGTGCCGCCGCTTTGAGCAATATTATCTACAATTGTCTTCAGTTCCGGGGGTGCTGTCCTTCCCTCCTTCTGAATATAAGATAAAATGGCATCAGTCGCGCCCTTGCGGATAATTGTACCGTTCATATCGATACCGCTCATGCGTGTCTGCGCAGAAAATGGGATAAAATGCATATCATGTTGTCTTTCAACAACCCGCAGCCCGTACTTTTCCTTCGCTAATACCACAATACTGCGTCCTTCCGGCGTCTCGTCAGCCAGCGAAGCAATTTGTGCTACTTCCGCCAGTTCCTTTTCTGTAACTTTACCAACAGGTATGAATTCTATTGCCTGGCGATTCCCCAGAGTTATAGTGCCGGTCTTGTCCAGTAGTAGAACATCTACGTCTCCGGCCGCTTCCACGGCACGGCCGGACAGAGCAATCACATTGCGCCGGATAAGCCGGTCCATACCGGCGATACCAATAGCAGGCAATAACCCGCCAATAGTGGTAGGAATCAGACAAACCAATAGTGCGACCACCACCGTAATGGTAATTGGTGAGCCCTGATTATTCACTCCAACGCTGAACAACGAAAACGGTAAAAGCGTGATACACACAACCAGAAATATTATGGTAAATGCCGCCAGTAATATGTTAAGTGCAATTTCGTTTGGCGTCTTCTGACGCTTGGCACCTTCTACGAGACTAATTATATGGTCGAGAAACCCCTCGCCGGGACTGGCAGTTACACGGACTACTAACCAGTCTGATAGGACACGCGTACCGCCGGTGACAGCACTCCGATCGCCTCCGGATTCGCGGATTACCGGAGCACTCTCACCGGTAACCGCGCTTTCATCGACCGAGGCTACTCCTTCAATTACCTCGCCGTCAGCCGCAATAATGTCACCTGCCTCAACCAGAAATATGTCGTCTTTCTTAAGTGTACTGGAAGATAACAATTCGTACTTAGCTCCATACTTGGGACTGCTGAGTTTTTTAACTTGAGTCTCCATACGAGTACGTCGCAGCGCCGCTGCCTGAGCCTTGCCGCGGCCTTCAGCTAACGCCTCAGAGAAGTTGGCAAAAAGCACGCATAACCACAGCCACAAAGCGACCCCACCCACGAAAGCTGCCTTTGCCTCACCATGGCCGGTTAGCGCTTGAACCCATAAAACTGTGGTCAATACACTACCCACTTCAGTGATAAACATCACCGGGTTACGTATCATCCAGCGCGGATTGAGTTTAATCAGAGAGTCAATTATCGCATGCCAATAGATATCCCAACCAAACTGTTGCTTTTTTGCAGCCTTTTCTGAAAAGTCACGAAAACCTGTTGTCAATTTGCGTTACCTCAACATCAAATGTTCCGCAATAGGCCCG
>JGI20214J51650_10001270_pt1 | contig 16041 bp, 22 predicted proteins | sample WetSurMetagenome_FD_51650 | JGI IMG/M metagenome (IMG submission 51650) | reverse complement strand
ATCATCTCTTATGACGATCCGCGCATGACCATAGAAACCATCCTTTCGGCGGTGGCCACGACATTGGGAAATGTGGGCCCGGGATTCGGCATGGTGGGTCCAACATTCAGCTACGAGCAGGTCCATCCCGCCGGAAAGATGCTGCTCTTCTTTTGCATGTGGATCGGTCGGCTGGAGGTTGTTACGGCACTTGTCTTGCTGGTGCCGGAATTCTGGAAAAAATAGGCACGAGCTTACATGAATGACCTTTAGCAGGCCTGATCCTGATCTGGCATGAGTGCTGGCTTGAGTTTTTAAAGCCATCAACCATCAATTATCTCTCTTCTTTTTCCTTATCCCTGATTCGTGCGTTGATCACCCTGTCCGACCTCAACAGTGCCTCATGCGTCTTTCCGTAATGCCTGGCTGCCTCAGCCATGATCTTCTTAAAGCCCTCGTTGTCCCCGGAATCCGCCTTTTCGGAAAGCCGCATGCATTCGGCAATAAAGGTCTGGCGGACGGCTGCTGCTTTGGGGTTCTTCTGAATGGAGGCATAAAGCTCAGGGTCCTGATCCAGAATCCGGCCTACAAAATCGAGCATGATCTCGTAGACCGGAGACATGAATCTCTTCGACCTCTGCACATCAAAGTCCAGAGCGCGAAGGGCTGAACCGATGCCGATATAGGCAAAATGGGTGAGAGCCTGGATCACGGCCATGATCTGGTCGTGCTCTTCTGCATCCAGGACCTCCACATGCGCTCCGTCGGACTGAAAGAGGGACTGCATGACGGAAAGCCATTTGCCGGTCCTTCCCTCCGCTGGAGTGAGGATTATGGTCTGGCCGCGCAGGCTCGGCATGGTTGGGCCGAACATTGGATGGGTGCCCAGCACCTCGACTCCTTCAGGCGCGTATGCCGCCATGGCCTTTACGGGCTCGGATTTGATCGATGTAACATCCATGATGAGGCTGCCGGAATGCATGTGCGGCGCGACCTGGCGGATCATCTCCACCGTCTTATCGATGAGAACGCTCACCAGGACGATATCGCTCCGTTCCACCTCGATCATCATCTCCCAGGCGTACCGCACCCCCAGGCGCTCTGCCACCTCTATCCTGCCGCTCGGCCCCCATATCGCTACATCGAAGCCCTTCTCCTTAAAGTAGCGGGCAAACCAGGAGCCAGTCTGGCCCGTCCCCCCCAAGATCAGTATGCTAACCATTGCGCGCTCGTCCTCCGCTCACTTAGCATAATGATGTTTCGATCATTCCTAAAGCTTTGGTTTAATCTCTTCTTGTCTTTCAGAGATTTGCCTTCGTCGCCGGATCTATCGAGCGCCTTCGAACGGCAATCTCCAATTTTCTGCCATCGGCTGAAACACCCAATTTTCTTGGAGAAATTGCATCTGGCAGGTCAAATTTTATTCTCAGAAATTATTCGTCAGAGCAAATTCGCGGGATCTTGACAAGAAGGTTCGGCATAATCCATCGAAGACTTTCTTATGGACCTGGCCAAGTTGTGAGCGGTCAAAGTTGGCGGAAAATGGAAGTTGACCGGGATCTCTACGAAACAGAGGACTATCTTCGAAAGCATATCGGAAAAAGGGAAATTGATTACAGGTTAACATTCTATTTAGGATCGGATTAGCTTGAATACCCAGTCCTTTGGCCCTGGCGAAGGCGGCATCATCGCCTATTTGCGGCCATTTGACACATCTATGCGTCCAATACCGATATCGTCAAAGGCTATAGTGCCATAATAAGTATTCGTGCCGGCATCTGACCATAGATTTAGTGAACCCCATTCTCTATTTAAAACAAATTGGGCGGATAGGTGGCCGGGAGTACTTGTTATTTGAGATAGCGCATATAATGGATTTCCACATTCCCCTAAGGTACCTGTTGCACCATCAATTCTAATGCATATCGTACTAGGTGCACCTGAAGCCGGTCCATTGCCCGCTGGTGTAGCTGTTGCAGTTGATGATCCTGTCCAATCCATATCTGCGTTAGCTGATCCAATTGCCAACAGAATTATTAAAATAGTTAGTATATATCTCATTTATTCACCCTTAATATGGTTCCTGCAATGCGGATGTGATTTGGTTAAGTGCTTTGCGTATCTCTTCATCCGATGGATATTTATCGAGAGCTTCTGTCAAGATTTTTTTGGCTTCGAGGACATTTCCCGCAGATACTGCCATTTCTGCTTCTTTTCTGTACCATTCAGATGTACCTTCTGTATTCTCTTTCTCAAGTCTCTCTCGCTCGCTATTATAAAATTGATATCTATCCCATTGGCCCAAGGTTTTACACATATCTATCAATTTGTTTAGCAATATGTAGTCAGAGTTGCTTTTGGAATATTCTTCTTCCAATTTATCTAGCGTATCCATATTTACTGGGGGGCCTACCGGAGTAGTGACTTCAGAAGTATCATCTGAACCTGTCGGAGTAGTAACTTCAGAAGTATCATCTGAACCTGCCGGAATAGTGACTTCAGAAGTATCCGAAGTGCCATTTGCTGGGTTCTCTTCAGTTGCTGGATTTTCATCCGACGTTGAAATGAACTCGCAATCAGGACATGTTTCACATTCTTCGAAATTATGACATATGTTTCCAACTATTCCTGTGCTCCGATGCAGGCTAACAACGCAAAAGTAAAAAAAATTGCGACAGAACATTTAAGCATCTTATGTATATTGTTCATATCTCCTATCTTATATGATTAATTATTTAAGTTTTCCTATTCGCGTATTTAATATTTGCTCCAAGTCAGATCCTATTGATCTCCTTCCTGAATTCACTCAGAACCGCATCCATCTTCATGATGGGGATTGCCTGTTGTTATGGATGATGTCATTTTGAACATATTGAATACGCTGGATCGCATTTGATTGTCTCATGCATTTCGCATAAGCAGCGTGCATCTTTCTAGCCTCCTCCCTCCCGCCCGTCTGGCCTCCAGTGCCTCTCGAACTGCCCTCTCCATCACATCAGCAGGAGCCTTCTTAGCCCGTCCAGATCTCCAGATCTTTCGCTCCCTGGTAGACCAGCATCATGACTCCGTCCAAAGCTATCGCTCCGGCGGCGCGGGCATCATCGAGCAGCTCCGTCTCCCTGTTGCAGACGATATCAAAGACCGCCTGGCAGATCTGCAAGAGCCTTCCCTCCAGCTGCTTTGGATAGCCCGACCGCATGCCTGCCGACAAGGACTTTAAAAGGAGGCGGCCCGAGACAATGGTGGTGGACAAGCCCGAATCCATTCCACCGCATATTGTTATGGGTGATTGGTTACCAATAAACCCATGATATTTCTATAATCGTTGCTCTATTTCTCGCAGGACCGCATTCACAACATCAGCTATATCATCAATACCCAGACGCAATAATCTTATGCCGCCGACATCGAACAAATCAATTAACGAATGAATAAACTCGTCATGCATTTTTCTCCGCAGCATGATCACGCCGATGGAGTATAAAGAGAACTCCGATATGAAGAGATCGACGGATGGAACGCTTTCCAGCATCTTTTCCACGTCGTCTGCATTTTCTTGATCAAGCAGAAACTCCAGTAAGATATTCGTATCCAGGAGATACATCAACCGCTCCACCAGTCCAGAGCCTTGTGTTGCAGTTCGACTGAAGTGTATTCATCTTTCATATCACGTAAAGCGCCCCACCAGTCTAGCTTCATGCGGCCTTTATTCTTTTTCACCTTTTTTCCAGCAAGAACTGCACATAATCCTCGACCTCTTGCTGAAAATCGGGCGGTAGCTCCTGGACCATCTCTGCAATCTTGCTCATGTTAAATCCCTCTGAGTATGGATGGAAATCTAGTTATTCATGTTTTAAATATAGTTCTATTTGTGAGATCGGTTTTTTTTCTCCTGGACAACGCCCCCTACGGCAGCGAGAAGGCATTCGGCCTGCTCAATGCCGCCGCGGTGAGCAGCAAGATGGACGCAGCCGTGGGCCTTTACGGTGACGGCGTTTATCTGGCCCTGGCCAGCCAGGACAGCCGGGAATTGCACCAGCCCAACCACTCTGACATACTTTACGCCTATCCGGAGATGAGAGTCATAGCCCATGAGCCGTCTCTGGCGGACCGGGGCCTCATGAGCATGGAACTGGTGGAAAGAGTGGAGCTGATGGATGAGGACAGGTTCCTGGAGGAGATGCTTCAATCTGACGGCATCATACTATTATGAGGATATTTCTTTTAACGAAAACGCCCAAAAGCGAGCGCACCAGGCTTTGCCTGCGCCTTCTCGCCCGCATGATCGGCTCTAGCGGTTCTGCCAGTTCTGCCGTCTCTGCCGATGTGGTGGTCTATCTGGCAGGAGATGGCGTCTACAATCTGATCAGCCAGGACGGGCACGATTGCGCCGGCCAGGCAGGCAGTCGACTGGACAAGACCCTCCCGGCGCTTCTCTCTGGGGACAGAATAATAGCCTGCCGGGAAGACCTGCAGGCAAGAGGCGTCTCTGAGGAAGGCAATGCAACGGTTCCCGCGAATTTCTATGAATTGCTGGTTAATGACATAATGAAGGAAGGAAGCCGAATCTATACTTTTTAACAATCAAGTTGCGGCAGTTTTACGCAATTATTTTATCGTCTTAGAGCGATATGTTTATATCTGAATAAGGAATAACAAGGCTACTATCATGACAGCGAAATCCGTCTTGAATCTGCGCGTCAAGATTCTCAGCGCTCTATCCGATCCCGTCCGGCTCGATCTGCTGGAATATCTATCGGGTGGGGAGAGATGCGTCTGCGAAATCCTGCCCGCTTTTCAGAGGTCCCAATCGACGATATCCAAACATTTGAACATCCTCTACGAAGCAGACATACTGGAGCGCAGAGTGGACGGCAAGAGGACTATCTACTGCATTAAAGAGCCAATGGTATTGGAGATAATTCGCATGGTAGACTGCCTGGCACTGAAACAGATATCGCAGCTCGCTGAGGCAGGCAAAATTCTGGAAAATTCGCTTGGCAATAATCAATGAATAGCAGGAGTGGATCTCAACGGTTGCGTTCACCTTAACGGCGGCCCTGCAAGCTGGGCTATCAACCTTGCTGGATTACTTATCAGCACATGTCTTAACCTGTCTCGTCCCGGCATTTTTCATAGCCGGAGCCATCGCTGCCCTTCTGCAGAAGGAGACGGTTCTCAAGTACTTCGGAGCGGATGCCCCAAAGTGGCTCTGCTACAGCGTGGCTGCCACATCTGGCACCATCCTGGCGGTGTGCAGCTGCACCATCCTGCCAATGTTTGCCGGAATCCAAAAGAGAGGCGCAGGCATCGGTCCGGCCACGGCATTTCTTTTCTCCGGTCCGGCCATAAACCTTATGGCAATCATCCTCACCGCTCGGGTGCTGGGACTTGAGCTGGGAGTGGCCAGAGCTCTTGCAGCAGTCAGCATGGCAGTGATCATCGGCCTCATCATGACGGCAATATTTCCGAAGTCCGATCAAAAGTGCCCGGCCGGCTCAGCACGCTCGGTGCCCTCTGATTTTCAGATGCAGTCCGATCCATCGAAGACAAGCCGCCCAGATTATGCCAATGGCATCTTCATTGCAGTGCTGGTTGGCATACTGCTCGCCGCCACCTCAAGCGCTTTGCCCCTCTTATCCAAGGCGGCGATAGTTGCAGTACTGATACTGGTGGCTGCCTTGATGATGAAAAAATACTATCAGCCTGAAGAGAGGGAAGAATTCCTGAGCGAAACCTGGTGGCTGGCAAAGAAGATATTTCCCCTGCTGGTGGTGGGAACATTTGTCACAGGCATCATCGGCTATTTCCTGCCTGTAGAGTGGATACGCAGCCTCTTCGGGACGAGCAGCTTCTTATCCTGCCTTGTGGCCTCGATAATTGGCGCTCTGCTCTACATGCCCACGCTTCTGGAGGTGCCGATCGTTGGCACCCTCTTCGGCTACAGCAGCGGCATTACCGCAGCGGGTCCAGCACTGTCGCTCCTGCTGGCCGGGCCATCTCTTTCCCTGCCCAGCATGATAGTGATCACGAAGGTGATAGGCTTGAAGAAAGGCGGCGCTTACATCTTACTGGTCGTCCTGATGTCAACTGTAGCGGGCATGGTTTATGGGACAATTGCTTAGATGAATTTGGAGGTCGAATCAAATGGTGAAGATAGAGGTATTGGGAACGGGCTGCGCAAAGTGCAAGAGCCTGCTCAAGAATGTGGAGAAAGCAGTCGCAGAGTCAGCAATCTCTGCCGAAGTGGTCAAGGTGGACAGCATCCAGGAGATCATGGACAGGGGAGTGATGATGACTCCAGCCCTTTATATTGACGGCAAGTCGGTGATGATGGGCAGGACTGCCACGGTGGATGAGATAAAAAGACTGCTCAAGAACTGATCCCCGGATTGCAGTATTGTGCCAGACGAATTCAGGAAAAATAAAAGGAAACACAGAAAAGGAAAAAATTAGCGGGGGATTTGCTATTCCATTTATGAACGAAATGTTGCCTGAGACAAATGAAGCTTTCGGCAGGTTGAGAGATGCAGTCTTCAATGGTGGAGAGGTCGACAGGAAGACAAAAGAGCTTATTGCTGTAGCTTGCTCAGTTCTCATGCGCTGCCAATTTTGCGTCCTTACGCACTCTCAGAGGGCCATGACCCATGGGGCAAGCAAAAAGGAGATTGCTGAGGCCATTTCCGTGGCCATGTTCATCGCTGCCGGCACCCAGATCGGCTGGACAAACGACCTCGGCAAAAGCGTGTATGACATGATCTTCGAAGACAAAAAATCAGAGGAACCGGAAGAAAGAAAAGGATGCAGCTGCGGACAGTAAGTTGCCGGAAATGGTTACTGGAAAATTGTCGTCAAGAGGATGCCCAGATTGTGAGGTTTTGCTCATGGAAGAAAAGAAGAAATGTCGGTGCGGCGGTTCCGATGTGCGGGTCGTTGCCTGCTCAGGAGCCTCAAATGTCGGACAGATCGCAAACCAGGCGGCGATAATGCTTGCTAAGGAGAATGTTGCCGGATTCTTCTGCCTGGCGGGTGTGGGAGGACATATCCCGGGAATGGTCAAAGCGGCAAAGGAAGCGGGTCTGATGGTGTCCATTGACGGCTGCCCGGTGCAGTGCGCCGCAAAGACGTTGCAGCATGCGGATATCGAGCCAGCCATCCAGATCATCGTCACTGAGCTTGGCACTGAGAAGTCTCATGAAATTGCCATTGATGAAAAGGCATGTTCTCGCGTTATTGAGAAGGTGAAAGAAGAGCTGGCAGCCTGAAGACAGAAGAGGCGCGGAGAAGATTGACGACCGAAAGCAATTGGCCAGCAGTTTGGCTGGCCGCCGGGGGTTTGGATGGGCTACGAGGCGTCGCTGTCCCTTGCCTGGGATGAGCTGGACAGGCGGCAATTAAAGGATTGCAGCATCTCCTTTCTGGGAGACGATTACCGGGTGAAAGCAACGGAGCGGGAGGTGCTGCTATCCGGTGGCGCTCAGGCTGGACAGATGCAGGCAGTGCTCATCCTTCACTACCTGATCGGCCTCTTGCAGCAGGGCTACTGCCCCTGCGGCGAATGGATCTCCTTCAAAGAAACCAGGGACGGAAAGCTATTCTGGCCGGCCTTTCAGAAGAGCGCCATTGAGCCGCTGGTGCAGATCTTCAGCCATGAGCGGGAGCGGCTGGAGAGAAATCTGATGGAGGACCTGGGGGGCAGAATGGCTGAGGGCGGGGATCTGGCCATCGAGCTGGCTGCTTTTCCCGGTGTGATGGTAAGGCTGGTCTTCTGGCAGGGAGAGGATGGGCTGCCTCCAGAGGCGAGCCTGCTATTTGACCGGGGCTTGACGCGCATCTACAGCACAGAGGACGTGGCGGTTCTGCTGCTGGCAGTGGTGCAGAAAGCGATGGGATGAAAGCGGCTTCTTCAGCGAGCTGAATATTTCGCCAATCCGTCCCACTCCGTCCCCTGAAATTTCCCTACGACCAGCAGATCGCCTTTCCCGGCAGTCGCATTCCCCTCGAACAGATCTCCTCGCGAAGCAAGATTTGTCCATTCCTTTCCGCACACCACTGACACACTCTTGGCACCGGGAACCCTGATCCGAAAGAGATAGCTCGACCCGGCCTTCAGCCTGCCCTCCAGCGGCCCGAAGAGATAGGCTCCCTTCTCGCTAAATACTTCATAAGTCATGGGAAAGTCAATGCCCCCGCCGGATGAGGCATTGATGCCGTATTCCATGACAGAGTCGTACTTTCCAGGCTTTCCAGTATTGTCTCTTCGCTTGGCATACCCATTAAGAATATAGCTGCCTGCCTCAGGAAAACGGGCATAAATATTATACCGGTCACCATCTCTCTGGCAGAATGCATAGCCATCAAGCCCCTCCCCAGAAGATCCGGGATCGGCACTATCGATACCTGCCATCATCAGCACTTCCTGCGGAGCATAGATGGAGATATTAACCTGACTGGTTGCATTTATCGTCCCATTCCTCTCTCCGAGCATCAGACCCAGATTAAAGAAATCCGCTTGCAGATAAACGAGATTTTCAAACTCCTCTTCGGTGAGAGGCATATCGAGAAGCTGCCAGCGCGCGTCCTCCGGGAAGTGGCTGAAAATAAACTGGGAGGGAGGAGTCATAAAATAATGATCATCGAATTGGCGCACATATTTTCCCTCCCCGCTCACATATCCCGCGCCCCAGGTGCAGTCTATCAGATACCAGGAGCCGTTTATCCTTACGGCATTCCAGGCATGATTGGATGGACCGGAAAAGTTCCGGCCGGGCACATACCCGTACCCCTTGCCGTAGCCGGTGATCCTCACCGCCTCCAGGCCCGCCTCTCTGGCTAAAGAGAGAAATAGGTCGGAATAGCCATAGCAGATAGACATTCTGCTCTTCAAGACATCCTCGGATCTGATGGACCCGCTGCTTGCTCCAAAGAAGACATCGACATTGTAATCGATGTTCTCAGCAATCCAGCGGAATATGGCCCGCGCCTTCTCGCGATCATTATTTGCCGGTTCGATCAAGTAAGCAGCCAGGCTTTCTATCGTCGCTTCAGCAGAAGAGGGGGCATTGAGTACATGAAGATCGATTTTTTCATAACTATAATTAAGGCGGCTGTTGAAGTCATTGGGAGGAATCACAACGGATTCATTGCCGGCATCTGCCTCTACAGCAGATAATCCCAGCATCAGAAGAGATAGAATTATTGCTATTCTTGTTGACATATTTCCACCATCTTCACAGCACGATCTCCATCATGTCATGGCCCAGCGGCCACTGTTTGAGGGCAATCTCGTGAGGCGGATAGAGGTGGCTGAGATGGGTGAGAAGCAGCCGTTTTGCCCCGAGCCGCTCCCCCAAAGCTATGGCTTCATCTGCCGTCATATGCTTGCTGATGGTATAGCCGGGCGGGGTAATGGCATCCGCCAGCATCAAATCCGCGTCCTTCATAAGCTCCATGCTCCTTTCCGGAAGCTCCATCTTGGTGTCGCTGGTGATGACCACCGCGTTGTTGCCGTCATCTATTCGCACGCCCACCGTCTCCACGGGTGGATGGTTGACGGGAAAGAGGGTAAACTGCATTCCGGCAATATCGAAGGGCTCGTAGGCAAGAGCGTCATGGCGCACCGGATTGAGGAAATAGAGGTAGTTGAGGATGTAGTCCATGGTCGCCTTGAGAGCATAGACATCCACATGGCTCTGCACCCGATGAAAATCCCCAAATCCGGCATAGTGATCGTAGTGGGCATGCGTCCAGACGACGCCGTCCACGCTTGATATATCCTTCTTCAGAAGCTGCCAGCGCAGATCGGGGCTGCTGTCCACCAGGACCCGTCCGTCATCCTCATCGGATTCAATGAGAACGGAAAACCTCATCCTGCGGCTCCTGCCACCCCGCAGAGCATCTATGCAGGCCGGACACTTGCAGCCGATCTTGGGAGTGCCGATGGCGTCTCCCGTGCCCAGGAGAGTGATCTTCATAAACCCCTCAAAGGCCTCTCAAGGCCCGTATGACGCATCTCATGTCGCAACGCTCCGCTTGTAATCAAAGATCCTGCGCCGGAACTCCTCAATGGACCTATCCAGATCCTCCTGGTTCAAATGCCTCCTATCCTCCAGGAGGGCATTGAGCACCGCTTCCCTGATCACCAGCCGAAGGTCCGAGCCGGAGTAGCCGTCCGTCGCATCAGCAAGGACTTCCGTATCGACATCGGCGTCGATGCGGGCCAATACCTTGTCAAGGATCTTGCGCCTCATATCCCTGTCGGGCAGGGGGAAGTTCAATACCTTGTCAAACCTCCTCCAGGCAGCATAATCCAGTAGCTGCGGATGGTTGGTCGCTGCCAGGAGCAGGACGCCATGCTCCACCAGGCTGATTTCGTCTATGGCCTTCAAAAGGGAGTTGACCGCTCTCTTCATTGCGCCATGCTCATCTGAGGTCCTTGTCTTGGCCACGAAATCAAACTCATCGATGAGCAATATGCAGGGAGATAGCCTTTTGGCCAGCTCAAAGACTTTATCTATATTCTTAGACGTTTCTCCTAAATACTGGCTGGTGATCATGGAGAGGCGAACCTCGACGATGGGCAGGGAAAAGTGATTGGAAAGAGCCCTGGCAGTAGATGTCTTGCCGGTTCCTGGCGGCCCCACGAAAAGGAGCTTGCCTATCTCATACAGGCCGATCTCAAGCAGATATTGCCGGTTATCCAGGGCCTTGCTCATTTTCTCTATCTCAGACTTCTGGTCATCAGTTAGAATAAGGCCGACAAGTCTGTCTCTTACATCTTCCGGGGCCTTGATGTAGGCGAGCTTCAGAAGGTCATCCGCCTCCTTGGAATCCTTGCATAGCTCCTTGATCCTGGCGTCGATCCATTCCCGGTCGGCCGAGAGGGGCTTATTGGCGCTCCTGGCCTGGGCATAGCTCACATCCAGAGAATCATAATTTTCATAGAAATAGGCCAGGGTGGGATTCGATTTGATCCTGTCCAGCTCCTTTTGGTTGGCAAACCATCGCGCCGCTACATCGAATACGGTCAGCCGCAGCTGTGAGCCAAATTCCTCAAAAGCGACGAAGGTGAGATCTTTTATGGCCCCTTTAACATTCTCAATTCCATAAATCTTCTGTGCATCGGCGCTGGTTACGTAAATCGGCCTCTTCACGCTTTTGGTCTGCACATCGAAGTAATGTTTGCGAATACTAGGAGGCAGGTCGTCTTCGATCAAACTCTCTGTGCGGTTATAGATATCTGCAGTCAGTAGCAGCTCTGCCACATCAATTGCACCAGGCTTCTCCGAGCAATTTTCTCCGCCCATCTTTAAAGCTCCATGAAATGAACTAAACTAGTGGCCTATAAAAAGAGATAAAGCTTTCCATTCGCCAAGCCTACCGGTTTTTGGTAGCCGCTCGATGGGCCATCGAGCAAACCGTCTTCACAGGAAATGGCAGAATGCAAAATCAAACTGACGATCTCAGTTCCGCGTTCCTGTTAGACAGCTTTCTCCCAATAATGCCTCGAAGCGGCTGGATCTGGCCTCTTTTAGCGCTGATGGGTGCGATCCGATCAGGCCACTGCGTCCAGGGTGGCATCATGCCCAGCCTCTCGCCGATCAGGTCCAGTGCCCCATCCACATCCACCTTAGCTATGCGGTCCATCTTGTTTGCCGCCAGGACCACATCCAGCCCCATATCCTCCAGGAACTGCCAGAGCTCAATCTCAAAGGGCACCTCTCCCCGCCCTTCCCAGCGATCGGCGATATCCAGAAATGAGGCCGCGTCGATCACCTGGATGGCCAGGAGAACATCCGGGGCATTCTGCTCGAAATAATGCACAATCAGGTCTTTGGTCTTCTCCTGGACGGCCTGAGAGGCCTTGAGCATGAAGCCATATCCCGGCATGTCCACATAATAGACATCCCCGACCTTTGTCTTGAAGGGATACTGAGTGATTCCGGGGCGTTTTCCGATCCGGACCTTCTTTCCCGTAAGCTGCCAAAAGAGGGTGGATTTGCCGACGTTGGACCTGCCGATGAGGACGATCTCCCTGGACATGATCATCACTAGGAAGGGCAAGCTTCAAAAGGATGCCTATGGTAAGAACGTGGCATAAATAGCAGAAATGGCAAAAATGATGCAATCGAATAGAGATCCGAGACACGTCGCCCAACAGCTCCTGCTGGCCATATCCATGCCAGACGGGCAGATCTTCAGGGAGCTGGATGCGCCGTCCTACACCGATGTAGATTACTTTCGCATGGCCTGCCATATGATATTTGAGTGCCAACGGTGCGGACACTGTTGCACTACGGGCGACCCGATCAGGCTGAGGCCTGAGGATGCGGCCCTTCTGGCCAGGGGCCTCAAGATACCTCTCAATAAGGTTCTCAAGAAGTTCATCATCACCGATCCGCAGAGAGCAGGAGTGCTGAGCTTTAAGCATATCCTTCCCTGCAAATTCTATGACCAATCCACGAATGGCTGCAAGATTTACCAGTTCCGTCCCTGGTCCTGCCGCATCTTTCCCTTCCTGGGAATTTACGGACACGATGATAGAGTTGTGGTCAATGAATTGTGCCCCGGATCGGTTCAGACCATGGAAATCCTGAAAGAGGCGATCGAAACCGTTAGGGCTGATTGCAGGATCAGCAATGCTAACCCTGCAGAGGTTAAATGCGCAAAGCTATTTTTGAGAGGGGCATTAAACTCAATTTAGCTCAGTCCAACTTGCAGGACAATCACTGTTGTTCAAAGCGGATTTCGCCTAAATCACGCCCTTGGTGCTGGGGATCCCGGTTCCCTCTTTTGTGGCCGCCTCACGAATGGCAAAGCCCAGGGCCTTGAAGATGCTTTCTATTTTGTGGTGATCGTTCTCCCCGTAGAATCGAACATGCAGGGTGAGCCTCGCGCCCACACAGAGGGCCTCCAGGAACGGTTGCAGGAGATGTGCCTCAAAGTCGCCGATTCTCCCGCTCTGAAGCTCTCCGGTCATGACCAGGTAGGGCCGGCCGCTGAAATCCAGTGCCACGTCTGCCAGGGCCCCGTCCATGGGAACGGAGGAAGAACCGTAGCGCCGAATTCCAATGCGCTCTCCCAGGCATCCGTTCAGTGCCAGGCCTATGGCTTCGCCCAGTGCGTTTGCGCTGTAGAGGCCCGTCTCTGCCTGGGCGGACAGGTCCATCTGAGCCGTCCTGGCGAAGGCTGTGAGCATGTGATCCAGAAATCCGTAGCCTGTGGCCACCATAGCTTTGCCCGTGCCGTCCAGGTCCAGGCTGGCTTCAGCCCTGCACCCCCGATAAAGTCCCTGCGCCTCTCCTTTTCTCATGTCTCTCGCCTCATCTTAGCCTCATCTCTCCCTTTCCGTTATTCTGTCTATTCTCAGGCCTGCAGGGCCTTTAAAGCCGCCCGCACAGAGAGCAGGCCAGTGTAGATCGCAGTTCCTGCTACCGCTCCGCCAGCTCCGGCTTCACGCAGGGCTAGAACATCCTCGACGCTCGTAACTCCGCCTGCCGCCACTACCGGAATATGCAGAGCTGCAACGAGGTCGCGCGTCGGCTGGAGGTCGATTCCTTTTTGCCGCCCTTCCACATCGATATTTGTAAAGAGAATTGATCCCGCTCCCTTCGCCTCAAAGAGCCTGCCAAGCTCCACGGCTTTCTTTCCCAGAGTCCTCTGCCAGCCCTCGGTGGTCACGTCTCCTTTTTTAACGTCCAGGGCGACCATAATCCTCTCGCTGCCGTGGCGATCGGCCAGGCGGGTGACCATATCCGGGTCTCTCAGAGCGGCGGTTCCAAGGATTGCCCGATCAACGCCCAGATCCAGGATGCTGGAGACATCCTCCTCGGTGCGAATGCCGCCACCCACCTGAATGAAGAGATCCATTTCCCTGACAATCTGGCTCAAGATGGATGCATTGACCCGTTTTCCTAAAATGGCCCCATCCAGATCGATGATGTGCAGGTGATCTGCGCCCTCGGCTACCCAGCGTTCCGCCTGGCCCAGGGGATTGTCCAGGGCCACGACCTCGGTGCCAGGAACGCCGCCGATGAGCTGCACGCACTTGCCGCCTCGTATGTCCACTGCAGGGAAGAATGCAAAAGTCATGAATGCTCTTTTGAAGCAAATAGACTTTAACGGTTTCGATTCTTTCCGGGAAAAAATGGCCCTTTGGGCTTTTAAGCCGCCGTATTGCAGATCTCAGACGGTTCAGTCAGGCAGTCAAGCCAAGGGTTAAGCCAAGGCTTAACCCTTGGCTTGACTGCCTGGCCTGAAGCAACCGCGCCGCAGCTATAAGCGCGCCGCCACCAAGTGCAAATTCGAAGCCGGGCACGCTATTTTCTTTTTCGCCATCATCTGAGCCACCTTCGGCGGCTTCATTCTCATTCGCATCATCGCCGTCATCTTCATCTGCAAAGACCGGTGCCATACATGCCATGATCATGAGTATGGCAGCGAGCAGAAATTCCAGGATCTTCTTCATTTTTTCTCACCAAATGGTACTTCTTATTCATTGTATATTTGTCCTTTGTTTCGGGATTTATTCTTAACGCATGCTCAGCGCCTGCTGCTCGCTGGCATGCTGCCATCATTTCATTTGGCGTATTGAAAAACCATAAAAAAATTGAAAATGCAGGCATTGCTGCAACAGCTTCTGCCCACTACCATTATATTTTCTCTACTCTTCTGGATAGCCCAGCACTACCCCTTCCGGATAGGAGAGGTCCATGAAGTTCTCCAGATATTCCCGGTAGATCTTCACTGGATCGACCTCCAGCTCAGGATGAAGCCACTTGGCATAGTAGACGTCACCCACAATTCCGTCCGGCCCCCAGGCGATCTCAGTGCTGATCAGGTGGGTGTGGTTATTCTTAACTGCATCCAGATTTGCCCAGCCTGGCCGGCCTTCGATGTAGCCCTTGAGGATCTCTGCCGCTTCTTCGGTGCTGTTCCAGCCCATCTTTCCGCTACCCGGTGCCAGCGACTTTATTATCACATCCGGATTCTCCTTGAGGATCCATTCGCTATCCAGCTTGGGGTACTCGGGCTGATCTAGAGCGATGTTTCTGCCCCCGGCAAAGCTGCATACGGCGTCGCCGCTGCTGCCCTTGCCGTAGCTCGATATTTCAGAGATGGTGTTCTTTGTGCCCCATTCCATGAAGAGGCGTGGCTTGTCATCTTCCTTAAGAGCAGCTACATAATCCTCGATGGGTTGATCATAAGTGCTGCGCCATTGCAGATATTTATCCGCCTGCTCATTTTTGTTCAGAAGGAAACCCAGAGTTTTGACCTCCGAGCGGAGGATGTTGTCCCTGTAGAAGTCCAGTCCAAGTACCGCTATGTCCGCAGCCTTGAGGCTCTCCTCCAGCTTTGTCGCTCTCTCCATGTTGGCAGAAGTTATGACGATATCCGGCTGAAGCTTCACTATTGCCTCGCTGTCTGGAGCAGACCAGGTTCCTACCGCCGGCTTGTCCGCCAGATCAGGATAGTAGTATTTTGCCTCTATGATGTCTGAAGAGACTCCTACCATCATATCCTGAGCCTTCAGAATCTTTGCGGCCTCATTTCGGTAGCTGCCCAGAGCGATCATCCTGTTTATGGGCATTTTGACGGTCACATTTCGGTTGATGGAGTCGCAAACGGTGATCTCCTTCTCCTCACCCTTGATTATCTCGTTTATCCTGTCGATATCCTGGGAATCGATCTTGCCGTCATAGTTGGCATCGGCAAGTTTGGTTGGAGCATTGCTGCCACTGATTATCCCCTGGACAAAAGCCACATCTGCCTCGCTAATTGCATCATCCATATTGGCATTTCCAAAGATGCTCAGCAGATCAACAGAAGCCCCGGCGGACATGACCAGAGACAGGGCGGCGAACATAACTGCCATGATAAGGCCGGTCCGCCATCTCTGCTCTTGGCCGGATATTTTATCCTTGATAACACTAATTTTAATACTAATCATATTTACATCACTAATTAGACTTACTGGTAGCGTGCCTTGTTTGCTGTAAAATCGCAGTAGCCCTATATCCTGATTCTATTTACTCTTCCAAGGATAAATACCTATTACCAGTT
>JGI20214J51650_10001266_pt1 | contig 16062 bp, 8 predicted proteins | sample WetSurMetagenome_FD_51650 | JGI IMG/M metagenome (IMG submission 51650) | reverse complement strand
CGAATGATCATACTGCCGGGGTAAGGCCAGGATATCCCACACCAAGAGCAATGGTTGCCGATAACGATGCGGCACTTGGCCGTATAGTGGAAGTTGTTTCGAACAGTCGTTTCTGGGGCAATACAGTGATCTTTGTTGTTGAAGATGATTCACAGGGCGGCTGGGACCATGTTTCGGCATACAGGACTGTCTGCCTGGTTATCAGCCCCTATTCAAGGCTCAGAAACGTAAATCACACTTATTATAACCAGCCGTCAATAGTCAGAACAATCGAACAGATTCTGGGACTCCAGCCAATGAATATTCAGGATGCAATTGCCACAACAATGACAGACTGCTTCGGGTCTGAGAAAAACCTCACACCGTATATCCCTCTCCCGTCGATGATAATGATTGATGAGATGAACCCTCAGCTTGTATCACTCAGCGGCAAGGCACTTCATTATGCCCGCAAAAGCATGCTTCCGGAATTTGATAAGGTCGATTCCGGTAATGACGACCTCCTTAACAGGATATTGTGGTTTGCTGAAAAGGGAAATGCCCCTTACCCCTCCAGATATGCCGGTGCTGTTAAAGATGAAAGAGAAGATGATGATGACTGAAAACAGTTTAAACCCTCTGAGTAACAACTGGGATACGCCATATGGAACGCCACCGTTCCATCTCTTCAGAACGGTTGATTTCAAGCCTGCTGCAGAAAACGCTATCCATGATGCAACAAGGGAAATAGATGCTATCGCGTCAAACCAGCAGCCTCCCGATTTCAGCAATGTTATTGCAGCTCTCGACAATGCCGGGAGGAAACTGAGCCTTATCACAGCTGCTTTATTCAATCTGAATAGTGCAGAGTCAAGCAGGGAGCTGCAAACAGTGGCCCAGGAGATTTCTCCCCTTCTCGCAAGATTCTCAAACGACATAACACTGAATGAAAAGCTTTTTGCCAGAGTAAAGTCAGTGTATGATAACAGGGAAAATTCAGCACTTAATCGGGAAGAAACAATGCTTCTGCAAAAGCACTACAGGAGCTTTATTTTCGGAGGAGCAGGACTTGATGCTGTTAAAAAGACAAGATTCAGACAGATATCTGAAGAATTGGCACATCTTCAACTCAAATTTGAAGAGAACGTTCTGGAAGAGACAAATGCATTTGAACTTCATATTCTCGATTTGGTGGATTTGTCAGGGCTTCCGGAGGGACTCAGGGAAATGGCTGCTACTGAAGCTAAGGATAAAAACAAGGAAGGCTGGATTTTCACACTTCATGCCCCAAGTTATATCCCTTTCATGAAATATGCCGATAACAGGGAGCTAAGGGAAAAAATGTTCAGGGCCTACGGATCAAGATCCTTCCATGGAAATGAACACGATAACCAGATTCTTGCTGCCAGAATAGCAAACCTCAGGCTTGAACTTTCCGGGTTACTTGGATTTAAGAACTACGCAGAACTGGCACTTGTTGACAGGATGGCTGCCTCAGCGGAGAAAGCATTAGCATTCCTGTCCGAACTGCATGCTGCCTCAGTAGACGCTGCAAAAAGAGATGTCGGGAGAGTTACAGCCTTCGCCAGAAATTATGGCTTCAACGGCAAGCTTGAAAGATGGGACTGGGCCTATTATTCGGAAAAACTGCAAAAGGAGTTGTTCAATATCGACGATGAGATACTGAAGCCATATTTTGTCCTTGAAAATGCGGAAAAGGGAATCTTTAGTCTGGCCACCGAGCTTTACGGAATTACATTCAGACCGGCACCCGAAATACCTGTTTATCATAACGAGGTTAAATGCTTCGAAGTCTTTGACGAATGCGGTAACTTCCTTTCGGTACTGTATATTGATTATTTCCCNAGACCAGGNAAAAANGGCGGGGCNTGGATGACTTCNTACAGNGAACAACACATGGAAAACGGAANTGATATCAGNCCNTTAATCTCCATAGTTGCCAATTTTACAAGGCCCACATCAACCAGGCCTTCCCTGCTTACATTCAATGAGGTAACAACCTTTCTGCATGANTTCGGNCATTCACTTCATGGCATGCTTACAAGGTGTACATATGAAAGTATCTCCGGCACCAGCGTAGCCAGGGATTTTGTGGAACTGCCCTCACAGTTCATGGAGAATTTTGCTTATGAAAAGGACTGGCTTCGCAAATGGGCGCGACATTATATTACAGGTGAAATAATTCCTGATAATTTTATTGACAAGGTAAAAGAATCCTCAACGTACAATGAAGGATATGCCTGTAACAGACAACTGGGTTTTGGCTTCCTGGATATGGCATGGCATACGATAAACTGTGAGTTTGTCGGCAACATTTCAGACTTTGAGCGAAGCATTCTCAGCAAAACTGAGCTGTTACCTCCTGTTGACGAGACAATTATAAGCACTGCATTTACCCATATTTTCGGAGGAGGTTATGCTGCCGGTTATTACGGATATAAATGGGCTGAAGTTCTCGATGCTGATGCATTTGAATTTTTCAGGGAGAATGGAATCTTCAGTCGCGAATGTGCAGCTTCTTTTCGAAAATACATTCTTGAAAAGGGAGGATCTGAAGAGCCTTCAGTGCTTTATAGAAATTTTCGGGGTAAGGAGCCTTCGCTGGAACCATTCCTGGTAAGAAGCGGATTGAAATAAAATTGGTGCTTATATTTGCTTTAATTAAAAATATACAAATCGCAATATCTAAAATACAATATATCATTACTTTAACTTATAGAACATGATCCTCTTTTTTGAGAACAACGAAAAGAATATCCTGGCAACAGGTACAACTGCAGGTCTTTCAGATCAGGACATCGATAAGCTATTATGGCTTTTTGGAAATGCCCGGTTTATAGGATCGGAAAAAATAAACGGCGATTTCGTCGGACCCAGAAGAGAGATGATAACTCCATGGAGTACAAATGCCGTGGAAATAACTCAGAACATGGCTATAACCGGGATAAGCAGGATTGAGGAATTCAGTCCCGCGACGCCTGACTCAGCCTGTGATCCAATGCTCCAGGCATATTACAAAGGTCTTGACCAGCACATATTTACAATAGAAAGAGAGCCTGAAAAAGTGAAATTCATTGATGATATCGATGCATACAATAAAAAAGAGGGGCTGGCACTGAGTGAGGAAGAGGTTGAATATCTGAAAAACCTGACAACAAAAATAGGCAGAAAACTCACTGACAGTGAAGTCTTTGGCTTTTCCCAGGTAAATTCGGAACACTGCCGCCATAAAATATTTAACGGAGCCTTTATTATTGACGGTGAGGAAAAAGAGAAGTCTCTTTTTCAGATGATCAGGGAGACAACAAACCTGAACCCGAACGTGGTTGTTTCGGCTTACAAGGACAATTGCGCCTTCCTTGGTGGACCGGTTATTGAACAGTTTGCACCACTGACACAGGATAAATCAGACTTCTTCAAGATAAAAGAATTTGAATCTGTCCTTTCAATAAAAGCTGAGACGCATAATTTCCCTACTACAGTTGAACCCTTCAATGGTGCCTCAACAGGGACAGGCGGAGAGATCAGGGACAGGATTGCCGGTGGTAAAGGAGCCTTCCCTATAGCTGGTACCGCAGTATACATGACGTCCTACCCGAGGTCGGGAGAAGGAAGACCATGGGAAAAAGCCGTACCTGAGAGGCTCTGGCTTTACCAGTCGCCTGAGGATATCCTGATTAAAGCCTCAAACGGAGCCAGCGATTTTGGTAATAAATTTGGCCAGCCGCTTATCTGTGGCTCGCTCTTCACCTTTGAGCATTTTGAGGATATGAAGAAATTCGGCTACGACAAGGTAATAATGCTGGCCGGTGGTATTGGTGTTGGCAAGAAAAAAGAAAGTGAAAAGGATATCCCTGAAAAAGGCGATGTTATTGTGCTGCTTGGCGGAGACAATTATAGAATTGGCATGGGTGGAGGAGCTGTTTCATCGGTGGAAACCGGAAAGTATGACAGCTCAATTGAACTTAATGCTGTTCAGAGGGCCAATCCTGAAATGCAAAAAAGAGTCTATAATGCGATAAGGGCACTTGCAGAGAGTGATAACAACCCAATTGTCTCCATTCATGACCATGGCGCCGGTGGCCACCTGAACTGTCTTTCCGAGCTTGTTGAAGCAACTGGCGGAAAGATCGACATGAGCAAGCTTCCGGTTGGCGACCCCACACTTTCTGCCCGTGAAATAATCGGAAATGAATCACAGGAGAGAATGGGTCTTGTTATGAAAAAGGATTCTATTGATTCCTTTGTCAGAATAGCAGACAGGGAGCGTGCGCCAATTTATATTATCGGAGAAGTTACAGGCGATAATCAGTTTACATTTTATAACCCTGTAACAGGTGAAAAACCAATCGACATTAAGCTTGAATCACTCTTTGGAAAGCCTCCAAAGACAGTACTAAGAGATAAGACCGAAGTACCCGGGTACAGCCCGCTGGAATACACACAGGAAAAGTTCGTGGACTACCTCGAATCAGTGCTCAGGATTGAAGAAGTTGCCTGCAAGGACTGGCTCACCAACAAAGTCGACAGGTCAGTTACCGGTAGAATAGCAAAGCAGCAATGTGCAGGTCCCTTACAGCTTCCATTAAATAATCTCGGAATAATTTCCCTCGATTACAGGGGAAGGCATGGAATGGCCACTTCAATCGGCCATGCTCCCGCGGCAGGACTGGTAGATCCGGAAGCCGGATCGGTTCTTTCGATTGCCGAAGCCCTTACAAACATTATATGGGCTCCGATAACCGGTGGATTGTCAGGTGTCTCCCTTTCTGCGAACTGGATGTGGCCATGTAAAAATCCAGGGGAGGATGCAAGACTTTACAACGCGGTTAATGCGGCAAGGGACTTTGCCGTAGCTCTCGGAATAAATATTCCGACTGGAAAAGATTCATTATCAATGACACAGAAATACAAGGATATGGCTGTTCTGTCGCCTGGAACTGTCATAATCTCTGCCGCCGGAGAGGTAAAGGATGTAAGGAAGACTGTTGAACCCGTGATTGTTGATGATCCTTACACCAGTCTCATCTATATAGATATGAGTCGGGACAGTCTTTCTCCGGGAGGAAGCAGCTTTGCCCAGATACTTAACAGGCTCGGTGATTCTGTTCCTACAGTGAAAGATCCCTCCTACTTTGAGCTTGTATTCAATGTAATTCAGGATCTGATCTCCAGGGGAAAAATACTTGCAGGACACGATATTTCGGCAGGAGGTATTGTTATCACCCTTCTGGAAATGTGTTTCTCAAATGTATCCGGGGGGATCACTGCCGATCTGTCGGCTCTTGATGAAAATGATTCCATGAAGGTTCTTTTCAGCCAGAATCCGGGTATTATAATCCAGGTTTCAGATGAAGATGAAATAGCCGAGATTCTTCTTGAAAATGGCATATCTTACCTTTCAATTGGTCACCCTGTAACAGACAGGTATCTTTACCTCAGGAACGGTTCCTTTTCAGCAAAGGTCGATATCGACGATATGCGCGATAAATGGTTTAGCACCTCATTTAATTTCGACTCCAGGCAGTGCGGGAAAGAGATGGCAAGGGAAAGGTTCGATAATTATATCCGGCACGATCTTAAAATCAACCTTGGTGATTTCGATGGATCCTTCAGGTCACTGGGTATTACACCTGACAGAAAAAAGAAAAGCGGTGTCAACGCAGCAATAATCAGGGAAAAGGGTGTCAATGGTGACCGGGAAATGGCTTATGCCTTATACCTGGCAGGCTTCGACGTCAAAGATGTACATATGACTGACCTTATCTCAGGTCGTGAGACTCTTGAAGATATTAGCATGATAGTCTTTGTCGGAGGGTTTTCCAATTCCGATGTTCTGGGATCTGCCAAAGGATGGGCTGGTGCGTTCAGGTACAATAAGAAGGCTAAGGATGCCCTGGCCGGATTCTATAAACGCAGTGACACACTTTCACTTGGCGTCTGCAATGGATGCCAGGTAATGGCTGAACTCGATCTTATTTATCCTGATCACAGTGAGATGCCCAGGCTGCTTCACAACAAATCAGGAAAATTCGAGTCAGCATTTCTTGGAGTAAAGATTGAGCCAAACAATTCAGTTATGCTTGGCAATATGGCAGGTATGGAACTGGGAATATGGGTTGCACACGGTGAAGGGCAGATGAGGCTTCCGTATGATGAATCAAAATACCGGATCCCTTTGAAATACTCGGCAGGAACCTATCCCGCAAACCCTAATGGCTCTGATTACAATGCTGCCGGATTATGTTCCGAAGATGGAAGGCACCTGGTTATGATGCCACATCTTGAAAGAGCTTACTTCCCATGGCAATGCGGATATTATCCATCTGACAGGAAAAACGATGATGTTACGCCATGGATCAAGGCGTTCGTCAATGCGAGGAAATGGATTGAATTATCGAACCACAGGGGTTAACGACACAGAGATAAGCTTTGAAAAATCAGCCTGTGATCCATTCTGGGGATTAAAATCCTTGGGCATGATCTTCTCACTGATAACCTGAATGTTGAACAGGCCTGTATCCTGTATATACATTGAGCCAAGAAAAGAATCGGCCCTGAAATACGGATAAGTAACTTCATTGGTATTGTGAATGATCTTATCGCATTTAGGATGCTTTTCAAGCCGTGCGTCCTGAATGCTTACCATCACATTGTTCTTGTAATTAAGGTTATTGGTGTCCTTTGTGGAGCTGGATATCCAGACATTATAGCGCCCCGACTTTGAAACCACCACATTCCATTCAGCTGTATTTCCCGAAGGATCAACCTCATTGTTATAACAGTCAGCGGTCTGAAGATATAGTGAGATTGTGCCATCAGCATTCTGCCTGACAACATTAATATCTCTCGTGCTTCCGGCCACCTTACTATTACTATTTCCACATGAATTAATGAGCAGCAGAACTGCTGCCATAAGAAACAAAAATACCACTCTCCTCATCTCATCAAAAATTACTCATCACTCCATTGAAACGCGGAACTTTTAATGGAATTGTGCTTAATAAAAGATTTTGACAAATTAAGGTGAAATTTTTCACATTTTAAAATCCACGGCTAAATCAGGCATCCTGCAAGAGTCTTTGCTCTTTTTTTTTTCTGCCGGATCAATAATTGCTGAAGCAACTATCTCTGAAATGTCTGCGACCTTTACTGATGTCACGGCTGCGAGTGTTTTTTTGCAGAGAGGGCACGAAGTTGCCAGTATATCAGGATTACCTTTAGTAAGTTCAGCTGCGACATCGGAGGCAATTGCCCGCCGCTGAGCATTGCTTATCTTCATATTTCCAAGGCTTCCGCCGCAGCAAAGACCATTTTCATCCTCGAAAGCGGTTTCCTGAAATTGTGCAACATGCTTTAGCACATCCTTTGGGGCTTTGTAGATTCCGGATCCCCTTCCAAGTTCACAAGGTGTATGATATGCAATTCTCTTTCTCATGAAGTTGAGCCTGAGCGACCCGTCAGCAATGAGCTTCTGAATAAACTCAGTATGATGAAGCACTTCTACATCGAGATAATAGCTTTCCCTGAAAACCTTGTAGCAGATAGGACATGAAGTTACAATAGTATGTGCACCCGATTTCCAGATGATCTGTGAGTTACGGTTTATAAGCTCCCTGGCCTCCTTATCCTGTCCGGAGAGCATAAGCGGCCTGCCACAGCAGATCCCGCCATCCTTGTCCATAAAGCTGTAATTCAGTCCTGAAGCATCAAGAATGGAAATCATGGAGTTCCTTATCGCTGGTGTCAGGTGGGTCATGCATCCTGCAAAATACAAAACATCAGCTTTCTCAACTTCCTGCTCAGGAAGCCAGGCATACGATGGCTCGGGTACAGTTTTCGGCTGAACAGGCTTTAATCTTGCAGGAAAATACCTGTCTATAAGTTTTCCTGATTGAACAGGATTTTCTTGATTTCTCCTGTGTATCATCCTGATTGGCGACAGTTCAATGCCAACAGGACATTTTTGATCGCACCTCCCGCACATAAGGCAGTTAAAGGCAATATCAGAAACATTTGTGTTATTCCGAATTCCCTTCATCAGGTAGGCCGACTGGATATTTGTTATTCCTGCTGAAAAATTAAGCTGGCAGGCGTCAATACAGATACCGCATGATGAACAGGAATAAGTTTGAATTTCCTTATAGGACCCAGGCTGATCACCTGTGGTTATGCCCGAATTCCTTGCAAAAATAAGGAAGAGCTCAGTCGGAATATGCATATATCTCGTAAGCGGAAGAAGCACGAAAAACGTCCCCAGCGATATGGAATAAAGCCACCAGAATGGATAAGCCAGTTCATTTGCCGGAAGGAAAGATGCAAAGAAGGAGCCCAGAGTGCCGGTAAGGAAGCTGCCTGTTCCATATGCCCCGCATGTGAGGCTTTCTGCTATCAGCCTGCTGGGAAAAATCAGCCAGAGTGATGTAAGAGCAATCTTATCCAGCGGCTTTAGCCTGGTAGTTTTTTTCATTCCCACAATCTTCGATGAAAATCTTTTTAGTACAGCCAGCAACAAGCCTGATAATACAAAAGCAAGGATAAAATCCATCAGAAAGGCATAAGACCGTTCAAATGGAGTCTGTCCATGGTCAGGATTAAAAAACCTGAAGAAAATTGCTTTATACGGGGCGTTAAGGTGGTGGGTACCAAAGACATCGGCTTCAATTGTCCCAAACAGTATCAGCAGAAACCAGCCGAATGCGAGGCTCATGTGCATATAGCCAAGCCTGGGGTTTGTCTTAAGTATTTTCCTGTGAATAAGGCTCTCGAGAAATATCTCCCTGATACTCTGGCTGAAAGGTCTGCCGAAAAACCCTCTTTGGAGCCTTAGTTTATCGGCTTTTGAAAGGTCACTGAACCAGCGGACACACCTTACTACTGCATAGATAAGTATGAAGTACAGGCCGATATTGAATGGCAGGGTAAAAATATCAAACTGCATTTGACTCGTATATTTGAAAAGCCTGACGGGCCAGTGTTACTACATTTCGGGTATTAACTCCTCTCGGACAAACAAGTATGCATTTTCCGCAGAGCATGCACTTCCTTATATTATCATGCACCTCTTTATTTTCTCCCCTCTTCATCAGAATATGCATTTCCCTGAGACTGAACCTGGTGAAATTACCTGTTGTGCATGTTCCTGAGCAGCATCCACATTCAATGCAAGCCCTGAAGCTTGGCTCCCTTTCAGAAATATAAGCCGCAATATGCCTGCTGTTAGCATCATAATCTATCTGACGACCTTTCGATATGGCAAATCCGAATTTCTCCATAATTAATTACGGTCTTCGAGATAATCTATAACATCTGAAACAGCAGCTCTGGCATGGGAAATGGTCTCCGTTATATTCATCGGCATGGTACAGGTACCAGCATAAAAAATGCCCTTTACATTGCTCTTATTGCTTCCATAATGGTGATCTGCAGATGCAAAAAACCTGTTCTGCCCGGTATGGAGTCCTGAAGCCGCGGCAATTTTTGCTCCTCCCTCCGACATTTCCATTCCTGCCATCAGTACCAGCATATCGAGATGAATTTTCAGGGGCTTTCCGGCAAGGGTGTCTTCCGATTTAATTACCAGTCTGTTATCAATGTCCTCGCTGACCTCCGATACTTTTCCCCTGATGAAACTGACATTCCATTGCTCCTGAGCCTCACGATATAGTTCCTCGTAATAAGCTCCTCCCATTCTCATATCCATGTAAAAGCAGAAAACTTTTGTATCCTGCAGATGCTCCCTGACTTCAATAGCCTGCTTGACGGCAGTGACACAACAAAGCTTTGAACAATAGAGGTTCCCCACTTTTTCGTCACGTGAACCAACGCAATGGACAAAACCCACAGTTTCAGGAGCTTTGCCATTTGCCAGTTTTATTTCGCCGGCCCTGAACATTGTTTCGAGGTCGGCTGATGAGATCACATTATCGTAAATACCATATCCGTATTCTTCTTTTCTCGAGCTATTAAATAAATCGAATCCCGTTGACAGAATAACGGCATCAGCCTTAAACTCATTTCCATCTTCAGTATATACAAGGAAGAATCCATGTTTCTTTGTTATGGTCGTCACCTTAAGTCCGGTCAGAAGGTTGAGATTAGAATTATCAATCCTCTCCTCTAAAAATTTAATAATATCCCTGCTTTCGCGCCTGTCAGGAAACAGATGATACCAGTGGCTGGTATGTCCGCCGGTATAAGTTTCCTTTTCAAAAAGGGTAACAGCATATCCTTCCCGGGCAAGTAGTCCTGCTGATTCCATTCCAGCTACGCCACCTCCTACAACAATGACTTGCTTTTTCAAATTATGCATTTATCAGATCGATGGGAATTGGCATCTGCTTTCCATCTTTTGTCTTGAATTTATCTTCGGGATCATATTCAATACCAATTTTTTTAAGTAAAGGTTCAGATTGCACCATATGAAACTGAAGCCCCAGATTCCAGGGATTATAACCTAAAACCAGTCCGGCAAGTTCTTCATATGTAAGTACAGGTATTGATTCTCCATTCACTCCATACACTGTTCCCTCCATTTCCTTCATGGTGTATTGCCATTTATCCATAAACATGTTACAACCAGGGCAATTGGTAAGAACCATGTCAGGTTTATATGGGCTCATTGAAGAAAATTTCTTTGCGGTATTTGAAAGCGAGTACCCGCGATTTGCCTGAATAAGGTACTGTCTGAAACCAAAGCCACAACAATGCCTTCTTTCAGGATAATCAATAACCTTACCCCCCCAGGCTTCCACCATACCTCCCAGGACATTTGGGAACTCAGCACCTCCCACTCCATATTTTGGAAACATTTTAGAATAATGACAACCAATGTGTTCAACAATCCTGAGAGGTTCACCTGTTTCCCTATTGATGAGCTTATTTTTTGCTTTTGCTGCAATTTCATTTCGGAATTTATAAATAATATCACTGGTATGTGCCATATTCTCAGGTATATCAAATTCCCTGCCAGTGGCTCGATAAAGGTAATCCCTGGTCTTTGCAAGTTCCTCAGGAAAATGTTTCCATGTTTCGATTATCTCCGCATAAATTCCGAAAGATGTAACACAGGAAATTGCAATATTCTTGTAACCCGATTCTTTCATAAGCGCAAAATGACGCGCCACTACTGTCATTATGGTAGGCAAAGGCACTATATCACTGTGATAACCAATTCCTGTGCAAGTTGTATGTGAAGGATTTTCGTAGACATCCTTCCTCAGATCATTTCGTAAAAAATTTAAAAAAAATTGTTCTGAGCCAGGAAAGAAACTCTGACGTATACAAGATCTGACATAGAAGAAATGGTCATCAGCAATTTCTTTTTGATAATCAGACCAGATTCTTCTTTTTCCTTCTTTATTCATGTACAGGATAATTAATTTTTAACTAGTGTGCTTTTTATTATTGGCTGTAAATACTTCAATAAAGTATTCATTATCAATTCCTTCTTCCTTAAAAAACAGACCCATTTCTTCAGCTTTCTTTTTAGAGTGAGATTCAATGGTCTCAAAAAGTTCAAATCCACCTGTTATTTCAAATATTCTCCTTAGTTCCTCTCTGGCTTCATCAGGTATCTTCCTTAATGGTCCAGCACCCAATGAATCAATTGTTCCACCAAGCCGTTCAAAAACATCATGTGAATGATCCAGAATGTATTTCCAGATTGGGCCTTGCTCTACATGCATTTCAGGGTTTACCGCATATGAAGCCACACAATACCCATATTTAAAAATATTTTCGCCTACTGTCCTTTTTATAGCAAACTGCTGTCGTCCTTTCTCAGATTCAGTAAAGAAACCAAGTTTCTGTGAGAGTGTTCTTAGAGACATGACCACCAGAGCAGGAGTATTTCCTCTGGGACACCTGGTTTTACATGACATGCATTCACCACAGTACCAGATTGTATCAGACTTCAGCAGATCTTCAATTCCATCATTATCGCCAGACTGAACAAGGTCGACAATTTTTCTTGGATCGTAATTGTAAAATTCAGCAGCAGGGCAAATTGCAGTACAGACTCCGCAATTCATGCAGGCATTAAGGCCCTCTTCAAACCTTATATCCTGCATCAGCAAATCATAGTAATTCCTGCTTTCCGGCATATTCCTGTTGTTAATTAATTAACAGCAAATGTATCCTTTAAGCTTCAGCAGGGTAAGACTTTTAAAACCTATTTTGAATGTGGTATAAATACGTATAAGAAGGGTTCCGGATAACCCGAATGCAGGATCTGTATGGTTGCTGGTTTCTTATCTCCCCCCTTGAGGGGGGTTGGGGGGATGTAGATTTATTCCAGTGTTTCTTTCATTCTGGGTTCTGGCTTTGCACTCCGTAACCTTGGCGAAGGAGCGTTACTTGTTTCAGGTAATCTACCATGATATCGTTTTGTTACGCCGTGTAATCTGCAGGGTTTTTGTCATTGGATCGATCTGAACAGAACCTTTCCTGAGATCTGCTTTTTCTGTTACAGTGATCGTCAAATCCTTCCATCTTGGCCTGAGATCAAGTGGAGCTTCAATTGACGGTATTAAAGTATCAGCAACAACTTTCCCCGATGCATCCTTTACCTGCACCTCCGTTTCCTCAGATGATACAGCTCCGATGTTATGTATTCTCACCCTTACCACATTTCCTGACACTTTCACATCTGCATTTTCAATGGCAAGGTCGGGGAGCTCATTATTTGACTTAAGCGAAGGCTCAAGAAGCTCAAGAGATACTATATTGTATTTCCCGGGTTTGAGTTTTACAAGTATGGATTTACCTCTTTCAAGACTTTCAATGGATTCTTCAGGTCTTCCGTCTATGATCTGATCATCATTTGTATCGATACCGCAGCGAATCCTCCATTTACCGGGCCTGATGTCCCAGAGGGTCATTCCGGCTGACACTTCGCTTGATTCGAGGTTGAAGGCAACCACCTTTATTTTTTCACTGTTTGCATCCGGGACAAAAATGCCCGCACTTGCAAAACTGGCAGGAGCAATGAATTTCCAGCTGACGAAATTCTGCGGGAAAAGCATATTAATACGCTGAATTGCTATTCCGCCAAGCCTGTCCTCCTGGATCCTTGGATTAAACTGAGTTACCCTGTCAATCCATATGCTTCCCTCAGTATTGATAAACTCACGAATCCCAAGGTTTGAAGTTTCATCCTTATAATAATCAGCAAGTTTCTGTTTGTTGAACTCCCTGTGATTAAGGTCCTTTTTGGGTAATGCATCCAGATATTTCTTTTCGCCTGAAAAGTACCATGCAGCATAAAACAGAGAGGCTGGAATATTCGCACTGCTGAAAAAGTTCCTTGTCGAATCTGTTCCAAAATTTATATCGCTGGCGATCTTTCCGTTTTTGCTATGAGCAAGTAGCCCGTCGGCAAGTTCCCTGATCATCTTTATTACTTCAGGATTGCCATTATAACGGGCCAGCAGATAGGATGTCTGCAGCACATGGTATGAATGGTAGACAGACCATTGCCATGGGTCTTCAGTGGCCATACGGGTACCACCATAAAACCTGCTCCTGAAGTGCCTGTGTCCCTCATTGTTGATTTGTGTCACATCATCAAGCATGCGTCTGGCTGTTTGCATCCCTCTTTCAGTGTTTCGCGGTGAACCATAATCGAGGAGCATCATTTCACCCACGACCTGCATTCCATCTTCAAGTGAATGAAGTTCGTCTGTGAATATTGTTGCCAGTCCGTTTGTCATAAGCGGCAGGCTCCTCTGCTTTAGACTATTGTCTTCCGGAGGCCGTTCCGAATCAAAATAGGCTGCAACATGGAGTCTGAGTGAATTAAGCAGCTTATCGGGGTCGATTCCGAGAAATGCCATTGCAGGCCACATATTCAGAAGATCTCCGTCATCAGAAAGTCCACCGCCGAATTCCCCGTTTGAAATCTGCCTTTTATCAATGTAGTAGTTGGCAATATTTGCCAGCTTCTTCAGGTATTCCACCTGATAGAAAGCCCATTCCGGAACTCCTGCAGGGCATTCAGGCAGCTTGTAATCAGGCTTATCACGTCCAGTGAGGGCATACATATATGATTTTGCCCACCAGCTGTCATGGTCAGCATTAAGAAGGTCACTGCAATCGGCTGCAAACCTGTTGTACAGGTTTAACCGCGGTGTTACGGGGTGTTCCTCTACAATATGGGCAAAAAGATCTTTGATCTGGTTACTCCTGTCTGCTTTATGTTCGTTCAATGCCTCGCTTCCATCTTTATAAACAAGTCGCACCTTGACTCCTGTGAACAAGGCAGCATTCATATCAGACCCCGCTCCTGCAATTGTCATGTACAGCGCCCTGCCTTCCGGCAGTATCCTGTCGCGTGTATCTATCCAGAGTAAAGGTGCTTCACCCGGCCTGACCGAAAAGCTGAAGTCAGCAAGGTCTCTCATTGGCCATAGCGGATCCTTAATCCTGATATTTAACGGAAACAATCCTTTATGAGTAGGCACAACGTTCATTTCAGGAAACTGTATCTCAATTCCATCGAGTCCGGAACCATTTTTCCGGGTATACGGAATCATTGCGTGCAGATAAGGCAAAGATGTTTCTGCCGCTTTAGTTTTTGTCCCTGCCTCCCTTCCAGCCGGAACACCAATCATCATAGTTCTTTCGTCCGACGGATATCGTCCCATTACAAATGCTGCGACTTCACTGATACCCTTGTCCAGGCTAATTCCATCGAATGGAACCAGACTGTAACTTTCACTGAAAGAGCCCTGTGGCGCTCTTCCCTTCTGAACATTGAATACTTCAAATTCACCTATTGGCTCCTCGATCACTGCATTATCAAATCTTATTATCCCTCCTGTATGACTCTGAGGGAGACGAACAAAAGATTTCAGTGATGTTCTGGATCTTACTGAAAAAGTTGAATCAGGGTGGCCCGGAGTTTCATAAGTAAGCTGCCCCCAGGCAGTCCCCCACATTTCAACATGGTTCCATGTTTCACCCGGAATAGTAAACCTGATGGTCTGGCCCGAACCCGAATAACAGTCCCAGTCGGGAAGCACAAAATAATCATATCTGCCTGGCAGTCTCGACATATTATAGACCCCCGGCCAGGTTGTTTCCCTTATGCCATCATTTGCTTTCCAGAACCACCGCTTAATATCGTACGCGTCTTGTATCTCAACTTTTCTTATGCTCGTCTGAGCTGAAGGCAGCACAGGAGGAGGGTTATTGGGAAGGTTCCAGCCGTTCAGAGTCCACCATTCATCTCTCCATCGCCTCTCGGACAGATTCCTCGAGAAGGCCGACATCTCTGTTCCCAGTCCTTTTCCCTCCGAAAGGTGTCTGACATTCTGGTCACTCAGCATATGATCGTAAATGCGTATCTCATCAATATCCCCTCCTCTCATGAAACAGTAGGCACTCTGAACCTGATAGGGGCTGATGATCCTTGAATGAGGTCCGAACTGATCGAGCCCGTTGTCGTAAAGAGATCCTGAATTTGATTGTGCCTTCACCATTTCGCCATTGATATAAAACCTGATACCTTCAGTCTCATCCCACGAAAGTGTAATATGTATCCATTTATCAGGAGCAGGAAATTTATCCGGATAATATGAAATCCTTGTCCTCGACAAACCAGCATCAGTAACAAAAGCGTCAAAACCTGATCCGTTATAATCGATCCTGAGCCAGGTCATGTCCCAGCTGGAATGGTCTGCAAATCCAACCCGGAAAATGGGGAATGGAGTTGGCCCTACTGGATATCTCGATCGCCAGAAAAATGAGAGAGTACCTCGCTGCGTAAAAATATTTCCGGGAGCCCAGTAAGACATGAGCTGGTCATCTTCACACTGAAATGCTTTTCCAATGCTGCCATTCGGGATAATTTTGACATTCCGGAGATAATTTGGAAGATCCTGTCCTCCGGCTGCAAAATCAGCTTTAAAGCTGTTTTCTCCTGANATGAAAAATAAAAGTCCTGGTTCTACTGAAACANGATGCCCTGAAGGCAGGCCTGCCATTCTTCCATCCTGGACAGGATCAATAAGCTGTGCACCGGCTGGCTGTGATGAAATTAAAATTGTAATTGCAACAGCC
>JGI20214J51650_10001261_pt1 | contig 16080 bp, 14 predicted proteins | sample WetSurMetagenome_FD_51650 | JGI IMG/M metagenome (IMG submission 51650) | reverse complement strand
CAACATGGGAGATGAGCTATAGTCTGGAATACTGGATTCAATATCTTAAGAAACTCGGATATAACGGAGCAACAGATGATCCGGGTCTGTTCAACTTCATTCAGGAATCAAGGGTAGCTGATTATATGGCAGGTTCATTTTCAGTACCTTTAAAAACTATAAGGAATGACCTGAGCCTCAGATCAACTTTCTTTTCGGTATTTACTGAAGGTGATTCGGTTTTTATAAAAGGAAAAGGATATGGTCACGGTGTCGGACTATGCCAGGAAGGTGCGATGGCTATGGCATCAAAAGGATTCAGCTATCAGCAGATCATTGATTTTTATTATTCAGGTGTGTTGATTACTGACATAAAGAATGTACCCCCTATCCCCCCAAATGGGGGGTTAATTAAGCCCTGAGAAATAACTCCACTTTAGGGGAGATATCGTGGTGTGATAGAGATATTAAGCCCCCCATATGGGGGGTGAGGGGGGTAAAAACCAGGGGGGCAAGCGGGGTAGAAGTTAATGGCATGAAAGATTACTAAATGGTTATGATGCAGTAGAACAATAAATTACATTGGGATAAAAGATAATTTTTATTATATGTTTGCAATTTTCAGAAAGGAGATAAGCGGTTTTTTCAGCAGCCTCACAGGTTATATTGTTATAATAGTTTTCCTACTGATAAACAGTCTTTTCATGTGGGTTTTTCCGGGTGAATGGAACATATTCGATAGTGGTTACGCCGGACTTGATACGCTCTTTTTTCTGTCACCGTGGGTGTTTCTGTTTCTTGTACCTGCAGTGACTATGAAGATGATTGCAGAAGAGAAACGTCTTGGGACGATTGAACTGATTTATTCAAGACCCATCACCGAGAGAGGAATTATCTGGGGAAAATACCTTGCATCAGTATCTCTGGTTCTTCTTGCCCTGCTTCCGGGTCTGATCTATTATATTTCAGTTTACCTTCTTGGTGAAACCCCCGGAAATCTCGACAGAGGCGGAACACTTGGAGCTTTTATTGGTCTGTTTTTCCTGGCCTCAGTTTATGCATCTATCGGCATCTTTGCATCTTCTCTAACAGATAATCAGGTAATTGCATTTATCCTTGCAGTGCTGATCTGTTTTGTGCTATTTATGGGATTTGATTCATTTGCGTATCTCCCCGGATTGAAAAAACTTGATGAGCTTGTTATCAGTCTGGGAATCAATGAACATTACAAATCAATCAGCCGTGGAGTTCTTGATATAAGGGATGTAGTCTATTTCATGGCTGTTGTTGCNATATTTAATGAATCTACCCGGCTTGTTTTGTTATCCCGTAAATGGAAGAAAAAAAGCTGAGCCATGACAGATACCTTAAANAAAAAGTNCATCAGATCAGGAAGCTGGCTTCGGTTCATAATAACTTTAGCAGCAATAATAATTCTTGCATCAGTCTGTTCACTTATCAGGTTAAGATTTGATCTGACGGAAGACGGCAGATACACTCTTTCAGAACCTGCAAGAAAAGTTCTTTCAGAACTAAAAAATGACATATATATTCAGGTTTATCTTGACGGTGAAATTCCTATACCTTTGAAACGGCTGAAAAGATCTGTCACGGAGCTACTTGATGAGTTCCGGATTGCTTCAGGAAGGAAAATAGATTATGAGTTTATCAATCCTTCAGAGAGCACAGATACCAGGAAGAGAGAGAGTCAATACCAGTCACTTTTAAGTAAAGGACTTAATCCTGAAAAAATCATTTCCGGAGATTCGGAAGGGGGGAAGACCCAGAAAATTATTTTCCCCGGTATGATAATTAATTATAATGGAACAGAAGTACCGGTAAACTTCCTTAAGAATAATCAATCAATATCTTATGAACAGAATATCCTTCATTCAGTCGAAGGGCTTGAATATGAGATGATACAGACCATTTCAACATTATGTTCCGATACCATAAAGAAGATAGCTTTCATTGAAGGCCAGAATGAAATACCGGAGATTGAGACAGCTGATATCACCTATAATCTGGCCAGATTTTTCACGATTGACAGAGGCATTATAGGAGGAAAACCGGGGATTCTTGACAAATATTCAGCTATAGTAATAGCCGGACCTGAAAAAGAGTTCAGCGAATCAGACAAGCTTATTCTCGACCAGTACATAATGAATGGTGGTAAGGTTTTATGGTTATTTGATGAAGTGTCAGTCAATGCTGACAGCCTTGTTTCCGGGTCGACCGTTGGTTTATACCGACCGTTGAATATTGAAGATCAATTATTCAGGTATGGAGTAAGAGTCAACCCGTTAATCGTTCAGGATCTTGAATGTCAGACAATAAGGCTTATGGTAATGAGTGGAGGAGCCCGTCAGCAGGTTGTCCCGGCTCAATGGGTATACTATCCTTTGTTGCGACCTTCTTCAAACCACCCGGTTACCAGGAATATTAACAGGGTGAAAGGTGAATTTGTAAATTATATTGATACAGTTGGTCTTGATCCGGCTGTCAGAAAAACCATACTTCTTTCTACATCAAATTATAGTCGGACAATATCGCCTCCGGTTGTAATCAGTCTGAAAGAAGCAGAGCTGACACCTGACGAAAAAGAGTATACAAAATCAAATCTTCCTGTTGCAGTACTTCTTGAAGGTGCCTTTACCTCTGCCTTTAAAAACAGGGTCGTAAGCAACCTGACGGATGATAAGAATCTGAAAATTAAAATATTAAGCAGGCAGACCAAAATGATCATTGTTGCCGATGCCGATATAATCAGAAATGAGGTTAAACATTCAGAAGTGCAAGAAACACCGCTACAATTAGGTTTGGACAAGTATACCCTCCAGATTTATGGAAACCGCGATTTTCTGATCAATTGTCTCAACTGGCTCGTGGATGATAATGGAATTATGGAACTCCGTTCAAGGGAGCTTAAATTGCGTCTTCTTAACAGGACCATGATAAAAGCCGGAAAATTAAAATGGCAGATTTTGAATATTGCAGGTCCTGTATTGATAGTTGTTTTGGCTGGAATAATCTATAGTTTTTTCAGGAAGAGAACTTATACCAGATATTAAGTGCCTGAAGTGCCTGAAGTGCCTGAAGTACCTGGAGTTAAAGAGATAAAATGAATAAAACAGTTATAAGAATTGGAGCGGTAGTAGTTGTAATCTTACTGATTGTACTTTATATATTCGGGACCAGGTCGCCGTTTGGTAAGAATAACAGCTCTTTTGGTTCAGAACCCCGGAAAGAGATTACAAGGGTTGAATTTTCAGATGGAATCAAAAAGCTATCACTTGAAAAGGTAAATACAAACTGGTTAATCAACGGAAAAGACGAAACACGAAAAAATGCTATTGTATTTATATTAAGGGTTTTAACAGAGATAAAAATAAAATCACCTGTTACCAGTGAATTATTTAAGACTGAGATCACAGGGAAAAATGTGATACCGGTAAAGGTAAAAGTCTATGAAAAACGGAGGCTCCTGAAGAGTTTCCTGGTGTACAGAACAACTTCCAATATTTATGGAAATGTAATGAAGATGAAGGAACAATCGAAGCCTTTCATTGTTTATGTGCCGGGATATGATGGAGATATTGGTTCAGCTTTCACACTCAACGAGTTGTTCTGGCAACCTTTTACGGTATTCAGTATTTTACCTTCTGAAATTGCCTCAGTAGATTTTGAGAACTTCTCTGATACTACAGCTTCATTTTTTTTAACAGGCAGGAACCGCCACTTTGCTCTTTCGGATCGGTACAACAATCTATCAGGCTGGGATTCAACACTTATAATCCGGTATCTTTCCTATTTTATCCGTGTGCCATTTGAATCATGGGCATTTGATATCAGTAATGAGGAGAAGAGGAGAATTGAAGATCAACTGCCTGCATACAGGATCACTGTAACGGAAAACGGAGGAATCAGGACAGTTCTCACACTCTGGGCAAAGCTGACCGGTGAAAAGGGATCCGTTACCACAGATAACGACAGGATGTATGGAAAAACCGGGAAAAGGGATGAACTTTTTATTATCAGGTATTTCGATATCGATCCTCTGCTCAAGAAGAAGTCATATTTCTTTCCGCAATAATTTTTGTTTGAGGTAATAGTTTTTTTTTGTAATATTGGTGATTGGGAATTGAATCTGTACTATACTTCAATTCATTCATTTTTAAGCAAATAATAAAAATTTGAAATCGATAAATCAACTTAAAACAATACCGATATGAAATTTGTAGTATCCAGCTCGGAACTTCTAGGTCATCTGCAGGCAATAAGCAGGGTAATCAGTTCAAAGAATACCCTTCCGATACTTGATAATTTTCTTTTTAATCTTTCAGGAAATGATCTTGAGATAACGGCCTCTGACCTTGAGTCAACACTTATAACAAGAATGAAGCTTGAAAACACCGATGGTGACGGTACAATTGCGCTCCCGGCAAGAATACTTCTGGATACACTGAAAGAGTTTTCTGTTCAGCCGCTCACGTTTGATATTAATCCTGATACCATGGCTGTGGTTATCAGTTCCGAGAATGGTAAATTTAATGTTGTTGGTCAGAACGGGATAGATTTTCCTGCATTACCGGCAATTAAAAAAGATAAAAAAATTGTCTTCTCTATTAATGCTGATATTTTATTTGCAGGAATAAACAAGACACTATTTGCCACTGCTGACGATGAATTACGTCCGGTGATGGGAGGTATATTTGTGGAGGCATCAACTGATAAGATCACATTTGTAGCATCCGATGCCCATAAACTGGTAAGATATCAGAGAATGGATGCACATGCTGATGACAATGCGTCGTTTATCCTTCCAAAAAAGCCTGCTTCACTTCTTAAAAATATTTTACCAAGAGAAGAGGGACCGGTAACAGTTGAGTTTGATGACAAAAATGCATTCTTCAATTTAAGCAATTATAAAGTAGTCTGCCGTCTGGTTGAAGGTAACTATCCTAATTATAACTCGGTTATTCCAAAGAATAATCCGCGTAAGATAACCATTGACAGGGTGGAGTTCTATAATACTCTCAAGAGAGTTTCTGTCTTTTCCAATCAGGCAAGCAACCTTGTGAAGCTTCAGCTGAAAGGCAACCAGGTAATGGTCTCTGCACAGGATATTGATTTTTCTATTTCAGCCTATGAGAGAATCAAATGCCAGTATGAAGGCGAAGAGATAGAGATCGGATTTAAGTCGGTTTTTCTTCTTGAGATCCTGGCTAACATTGCTTCACAGGATGTTATGATTGAACTTGCCGACCCGACACGTGCCGGATTGTTCCTTCCNGTAATTACNGATAATGANTCGGAAGATCTCCTGATGCTTCTTATGCCAATGATGATAAATGCTTAGCCGTTGAATCTAAACCTTAAGCGTCCGATAGTTTTTATCGATCTTGAAACAACAGGTATTAATGTTTCGACTGATCGTATTGTTGAGCTCTCTGCACTGAAGATAAGCCCTAATGGCAAGGAGGAATGGATGAGTACAAGGGTAAATCCTGAAATTCCTATTCCTGCAAAAACAACAGCTATACATGGTATTAAGGATGAGGATGTTGTTAATTCTCCGACATTCAAAGAGATAGCTAAAAACCTTGCTTCATTTCTTGAAGGGTGCGACCTGGCCGGATATAACGCAATCAAATTTGATATCCCTGTTCTGGCGGAAGAATTTCTGAGGGTCAATATTGATTTTAATTTCAGGAAAAGAAGGTATGTTGATCCACAGGTAATTTTTCACAAAAAGGAACAGCGTACACTTACTGCTGCATATCTCTTCTATTGTAAAAAAGATCTAGAGGGTGCTCATGGATCAAAAGCAGATACAGCTGCAACTTACGAGGTTCTCAAGTCACAGCTTGACAGGTATAAAGATCTCGAAAATGATATCGAGAAGCTTGCCGACTTCAGTTCTTTTAACAGCAATGTCGATTTTGCCGGACGAATTGTGCTTGATGAAAACGGAGTTGAAGTTTTCAATTTCGGGAAACATAAAGGAAAGGCAGTTGAACTGGTATTCCAGCAGGAACCGGCATATTATTCATGGATGATGAATGGTGATTTTCCTCTATATACCAAGAAAGTTCTCACTGAAATTAAACTAAGGTCATTCGGAAAAACCCAGGTTTAGTATGAAGATCATCTGCATCGGACTCAATTACCGGAAACATGCAATGGAGATGGGGTGGGAGCTTCCTGTGGAACCTGTTGTATTTCTTAAACCCGACTCATCGCTCCTTAAAAATAATAAGCCTTTCTTTCTTCCCGGTTTCTCGGAGAACATTCACTATGAGGTTGAAGTAGTCATCAGGATCAGCAAACTGGGAAAGGGGATCCAGGCAAAATTTGCGCATCGTTATTATGATGAGGTTACTCTGGGCATTGATATTACAGCCCGCGACATACAAAGCCGTCAGGCAAAGGCCGGCATGCCATGGGAATTATCAAAATGTTTTGATGGGGCGGCTCCGATTGGAACATTTGTCCCGGTAACCGGTATAAAGGATATTCAGGACCTCGGTTTCAGACTGGAAATCAATGAAAAAGTAGTACAGATAAGCAACACCTCCGACATGATCTTCAGTATCAATGAGATTGTGGAATTTGTTTCAAAATATTTTACGCTGAAAACCGGCGACCTGATCTTTACCGGAACACCATCGGGAGTAGGTCAGCTGAAAAGGAACGATAACCTGGTTGCATATCTTGGTGATAAACCATTATTGGATTTTCTGATTAAATAATCCTTTTCAATTGGAAGTAAAGATCTTGATGATAGCATTGAAAGTCTGCCGCCCGTCAGTCAATTAGCAACAGCTTTGTGTACTTTGAGAATTCTTTTCGTCCTTTGTGTTTAATGGATTTCATTATCTATAACTGCAATTGCCTTATCCATATAATGATCACCGGCAAGTTTATGCCTGATCATGATTATTTTAATATAATCCAATGCTTTCTGAACTGTCTTCGACCTTTTACGATGAATATGACCCTTCTCCGGATGGGTATTCAGAAATGACGGACCGTGAAACCTTCTTGAAAACAGAGGGAACATTAATCCGAATGCATTTGAGTATGCTTCACTGATTGTTTCACCTCCAACACCTGCTGAAGAATCTCCTTCATCCTGTACTTCATCATGAATGATAGTACCAATTGTACCTTGCTTCTTATATTTAACCAGTTGTCTGAAAAGCTCTGATCTTTTCGATATCATGCTTGCTCCCAAAACAACATGAAAAGGTTTTTTGAAATAAACATTATTCTTGTTTTTCTCAGCAAGGTAACATGCTGTCTGTGCCGCAACAATGCTTCCCGAGCTTGATGAAGTAATGATGAGCTGAGTTTCAGGTGTCAGTCCGGCTGCAATTATCTGCCGGAATGCAGCATTGGTTATTTTTTCATTTTCNGGTTCCGGTATTGGTTTCTGGGCATTGTTTAAGGCCCAGATAACATTCCTCATGTTTGATTTAAAATATATTCCCCTGATTACTTCGAAATTATCTTCGAGAATCTGNTTCATCAGCCTTATGAATGATCCGGTAAAAACATTGAACTTGTCGTCTCTTGTTTCTGCACCGGCAAAGAACCAGACCATATAATCGTTCTTAATATTTCTGTGAACATGCAGCTTATCCTCATGCATAAAATTGCCGGAATTAATTATGTAAGTGACAAAGATANAAGAAAAAGTATCTTTTCAGAATCAGCAAAAAGACCTATAAATTCAGGAATTGATTCTTTTCCTGTGACTTATTTTTACGGACGATTAAAACCAGGTAAATTATTTCATATCTTTCATACTAATTGAGAATATGTCGGGATATTTAAAGGTTATTTTATATCCTGTTAACTTTTTTACCGGAGAAAAGATATTAAAACTATGACTTATGAAAGAGAAGAAAACTGAATCAAGGAGAAGTTTCATCCAGAAATCGGCAGGAGCAGCCGCTCTTCTGACTTTACCGACAATTATTCCTTCAAATGTATTTGGTGCGAACGACAAAGTACGTGTTGCCGTTCTGGGAGTAAACGGGCGTGGTACAAATCATATTGAGGGTTTTTCAAATCTTCCGGATGTAGAAGTTGCATGTTTATGCGATCCTGATCTTGTAGTTCTTGCAAAACGTGCAAAAGAGTTTGAAACCCGGTATGCCAGGAAGCCAACACAACAGCAGGATCTGCGTAAAGTATTTGAAGATAAATCAATTGATGCTGTAAGTATAGCAACGCCAAACCACTGGCACTCTCTGGCTACTATCTGGGCATGCCAGGCTGGGAAGGATGTATATGTTGAGAAACCCGGTTCGCACAACATAAATGAAGGCAGGAAAATGATTGAAGCTGCCACAAAATATAACCGGATTGTCCAGCACGGGGTTCAGTTACGCAGTTCAGTTGCTGTTCAGGAAGCAATCAAACACCTCCGCGAAGGATTGATTGGCGATGTTTATATGGCCAGAGGATTGGTTTTCCGCTGGCGCGATGATATAGGAAACAAGGGAAACGAACCTGTTCCTGAGGGATTAGATTATGATCTATGGACAGGTCCTGCTGCAATGCTTCCATTTTCACGCAATTATGTGCACTACAACTGGCATTGGAACTGGAACTACGGTAACGGAGACGTTGGTAACCAGGGAGTTCATGAAACAGATCTCTGTATGTGGGGATTAAATGTAGGTTTACCTGAAAGGATAACTGCCGGTGGAGGTAAGTTTTTATTCAATGATGCCAAGGAAACTCCTGAAGTTCTTTCCTCAACTTATCATTATCCGAAAGAAAAGAAAATAATTGAGTTTGAGGTTCGTCCCTGGATCACAAATGCAGAGAACGGAGCTGAGGTCGGCAATATTTTCTACGGGAGCAATGGTTACCTGGTTGTTTATAATTATGAAAGGTATGAGAGTTTTCTCGGACAAAAAAAGGAACCCGGTCCTAAAAACCAGGGTGGAGGAGATCACTTTCTTAACTTCATCGATGCTGTAAGGGCACACGACAAATCGATACTCAATGCACCAGTCGAAACAGCTCATCTGTCATCGGCGCTGGCCCACCTTGGGAATATAGCCTACCGTACAGGACGTACCCTGAATTTTGATCCTGTTACTGAGAAATTCATCGGTGATGATGAAGCAAATAATTATCTGACACGTCCTGCCAGGAAACCATTTGTGGTACCTGATAACGTTTAAGCATTAATTAAACCAGTACGACAACTTCACTACGAGTCCGCGGTTCTTGATCCTGTAATCGCCGGGGAACGAGTTTTCGGTATACACAATAAACAGATCCGAAACAGGAGCAAAGCGCCACTGAAAGCGAAGATTCATATTTATATTTTTAATCTGAGTATTGTACTGGACAAAGCTCGTAAAGAAAAGTTTATTGGTAAATGTAAAATCCAGTCGCGGCCCTATAAGTATAAACTCAGCACTTTTGTATGGCAGAGGAAGAGAGATCTTGTTGTATGATGAGACTATTGCCAGACTACCGTAAGGTTGAACACGGTAGTACAATTCACCGTTTACGGTAAAACGGGTACCATTGTAATAGCCTCCATACCTGCTGCTCAAAAGGTAATTAAAAGGTTTCCGTATGTCTGAAACGAATGATGCGCCAGCTTCCTTCCAGTTAAAAACTTCATCGGCAGGAAGTGGAATTCCGTTCTGGTTTGTCGGATCAAATGGCGCCATAAGCACTACGTATGTATCCTTAACATCAACTACAAGAGTACTTTTGTTTATCCATTCAACCTGATACAATAGTTGTGTCTCCCTGTCTGTTGCTGTAATCAGATTGCGATCCAGAAACATGTCAAATTTAATTGCCGGTCCGTGGCTTACGATTTTACTCTCAGAAGGGAAAAACTTGAACTGGAACACCGGGTTTATTTCATAATATCCCTTTCTTCTTATATACCCGACTTCAGCCAGATAATCGGCACCAACCCATGACTGATTCAATGTGGCAGTAAGAAACTGAGTAGAAAACATAAGATTGGCTGCCATGGCAGCTGCATTGGCTTTTGCTCCGGGATAAAATGACTGGTGGTAAAAGGTTTTGCCGGTCCAACGGTTATTGGCACTGGCAAGGTTGAATTCCACTCCTGCCACCCGGTTGTATTTATAACCTGTAAATGAGGTATCATTCTGCGTGTTCAGAAGCTGCTTGTTAACAAAGAAAGCAGATATGTTAGATCGTCTGAATACTTTTCTCTGAAGGGCAGCAACAGTAAAATTTCCTGATGGAATGTTATCTTTTTGCCCGGTCTGCAGATCCATTAATCCTATTCTCCAGTTATCCCCGATCTTGCCACTAAGTCTGGCCCCGGCCTGAACAGGACTGTTGAGTCCGATGCGGCGCGAGAAAAATGGCCTCAGGTTATCACTTCCCATGTTAGCAAACAGATCGCTGTTTTCAAGATAAAACTGCCGTTTTTCGGGGAAGAAAAGTTCGAAACGGTCCAGATTAGTCTGCTGTCTATCTACTTCAACCTGCGAATAATCGGGATTGACAGTAAGATCAAGATTCATTGATGTTGACAGAATTACTTTCGCATCGATACCGGCAGTGGCTTTCGGTTTAAAGCTTTCCCCTGCTTCTTTATTCTGGGTTGTTCTAGCAGAAACATATGGTATCAGCGAAAATCTGGTTCCTGAAGAGGGTAGCGGTTTATCCCATACAAGTGACCCGGTAAATGCGAGGGTGGCAGTTGCAAATTGTCTTGGCATTGGAGCCCAGCTCGATTTTTCATTGGTTTTTAAATCCAGCCGGCTGAAATTTATTCCCCATTCCATTGCTCCTCCATGATACCTCATACTCCGGAATGGAATAGCAAATTCTGCAACCCACCTGTCATCATAGTTTTTTGTTTCAGATCTCCATTTGATATCCCAGTCAAGATTCACAACTCCTCCGTTTGCCTGTACCCCNTCCCATTGTGCTCCTGCCGCCGATATACCAAATGCAAAGCCATTTGTCTGATCGTTATAAGTATCTATAAAAACTATGAAATTATCATTTTTGATGAAACTGAAATCACGACGCAGTGATTCAACCGGACGTTTCCCGGGCGTAGGGTCATAACAGATTATTCCAACATACAGATTTGATTCATCATAAGTTACCTTTACCTCTGTCTGTGCAATAGCAAAGCCGGTATCTGTTGGCTGAACCCTTTGAAAATGATTTGCTTTATCTGCAGTGGCCCAGACCGGCTCATCAAGAATTCCATCGATATTAATTATGCTTTTTGAATGTGAAATGTTTATCCGGTACTTGTCACGGTTAATACCTTTTGTCTGACTAAAAAGTATTGTGTTGAAAAACAGGAGTATTGCACTGCTGATCAAGAGAGAATATCTGAACATTGAATTTTCAAAATTTGCCACAAGGTAGAAAAAAGAATGGAAAAGTGACTCAAACATGAGAATCCGAAAAACAGAAATTTTTCCCCCATCACCCGGATTAATGTGTTAATATTTGTTTAACATATTAATTTTGGTATTCATTACTACTATTAATAACTTTGGCTGTTAATTAAAACTCAAGAAGATGGGAAATTTAGGAGCAACTGAGATTCTGCTGATTTTACTTGTTGTGGTGCTTCTGTTCGGGGGAAGAAAAATACCTGAACTTATGAAGGGGATTGGTCAGGGAATGAAGGAATTCAAGAAAGCATCCCGTTTGGAAGATGAACCTGAGAAGACTGAAACAAAAGAGAAAGAGGCCGATAAAAAATAACAGGCTGCCTTCTTTATAAAGAAGGAGACAACCTGATTTTAAAATCAATTATTTATTAGTCTGAAACTATATATTCCGGTGCTTTTCTGTGTTTTGTTCCCTGCTCATAACTGTAAGCAATTTCTAGAAGTAATGGTTCATGCCAGGCTCTGCCAAAAAAGGTAATCCCAACAGGCAGGTTATCAATAAAACCCATAGGAACCGTTATCGCCGGATAACCTGATATTGCTGCAAGGGAAGAACTGCCCCCGACAAAATGATCGCCAAGAAGGAGATCAGTTTTCCATGCAGGTGACCCTGTAGGAGCAATAATCGCATCAAGGTTTTTACTATTCATTAATTTGTCAATCCCATCCTCCCTTGTGGCTCTTGTCATCAGCGCGAGTGCCTTTTTATATTCAGCTGATCCCAGATATCCTTTCTTTTCAGCCATCTCAAGAATTTTCTGATCGAAATATCTGAGTTCGACATTATCCGACTTATTAAATTCTATTAGCTCTTTAATACTTTTAACATGTGCATCATTTCCCAACCCGGCAAGATATCTGTTAAGCCCATCTTTAAATTCATAGAGCATAACCAGGAAAGATGCATCTTCATAGTTCTCACCTTTCGGAAATTCAATTTCGGTTACTTCTGCACCATTTTCTCTGAGCATTGCAATTGCCTTTACCATAAGAGTATCCACTTTTTCCGAAAAACCCATAGACTTTTTAAGTAAACCTATCCGTTTACCTTTNAGACCGTCCTTTTTAAGAGACTTNGTATAGTCGGTAAGAGCTTTACCTGAAGAAGNTGCAGTCTTGGAATCTGCTGAGTCAATGCCGGTTAATGCNCCGAGAGCTATCGCAACATCTTCCACAGTTCTACCCATAGGNCCAGGAGTATCCTGAGTAAAAGATATGGGAATAATCCCTGAACGGCTGATAAGACCAACAGTAGGTTTTATGCCAACTATCCCGTTATTGTTTGACGGACAAACAATTGATCCGTTTGTTTCAGTTCCGATTGCCAGCATGCAGAGATTAGCGGATACAGCTACCCCGGAACCGGAGCTTGAGCCACACGGGTTCCTGTCAAGCACATATGGATTCTTAGTCTGTCCCCCGACGCCGCTCCATCCGCTTGATGACATCATTGCACGGAAGTTTGCCCACTCACTCAGGTTCGACTTTGCAATTATAATTGCACCCGCTTCCCTGAGTTTTTTGGCAACATAACTGTCAGCTTTCGGGAATGAGTTCGTTAATGCGGTTGCACCTGCTGTTGTCGGCATTCTGTCGTGTGTGTCGATATTATCTTTAAGTATAACCGGAACACCGAATAAAGGACCTGCCGGCTTCCCTGCAGCAAGCTCTTTGTCAAGTTCATCAGCTATCTGAAGTGCCTCAGGATTGATCATAATAATGGAATTGAGCTGAGGACCATTCATGTCGATTTCTTTAATCCGCCCGAGATATGTTTTAACTACATCTGTTACTGTGTATTTACCACTCTTATAACCCTGCTGAAGTTGCACTATAGTCATCTCTTCTACCCAGCTGTTGTCAGGTACATTCTGCACCTTATTATTAACAGGTGTCTTACAGGTTATCAGGAATAATGTCGCCGAAGCAAGCAAAAGGAAAAATTTTGAAAGAATGGATTTCATTTTTTTAAAGATTTGTTAATAACTAATTGAAAATCAGTACAAATATATTTTAACCACGATGGTCATAAAGTCTACTCAAGGTTCGCAAAGACATCTCAATGGTGTTAAGATCTTTGCGATCTATTTGTAATCCTGATAGCTATCAGGACTTTGCGACCTTTGTGGTTAGAGCATTTTCTGCTTAACTATATCCTTCTTAAACAGAACGACTGCCTGATAAAATTATGAATAATAAATCAATTTGAATATATTTGTTTTTGCTGTTTTGGTCGTTTGTAAATATCCGTAATACTGAATCATGGAGTATGAAAAACATTTATCTTCAGATTCTTGATCATCAATCAGATAATACCCCTCTGGTTCTGGCCACTGTAACCGGAACAATTGGTTCAACTCCTCAGAAATCCGGTAGCTCTGCTTTATTCAACAGTAACGGACTTATATCCGGAACCATTGGTGGAGGTATAGTGGAAGGTAAGATTCAAAAGATAGTNAAAGATNTACTTNTTACAAGAAAATCAGGGCATTACAATTTCGATCTGGCTCATGATATATCAGATACTGAAGAGGCAATTTGCGGTGGCAGTATCAGAATTCTTGTTGATGCAAATTTAAGAAACAGTCTTTCCGCTTTTGAACAGATAAAACAATCACTTTCCAACAGGATCCCCGGTATTTTGTTAACAATGGTAACAGGATTTTCAGAAAACACTGTGCTTGTTAACCGTTACTGGATCAGTAAGACATACGAGCCAGTTATCCCGGATGAATTTCTTGAAAAGATCAGGCCGCTGGTTTCAGAGATCCTTGAGAAAGGAAATCCTCAGGATTTCAGGGAGATTGAGTTGTCAATCCCGGGACAGGAACCATCTTCTCTCTTTTTTCTTGAACCGGTTTTTCCTTTTGCAAGGTTAGTTATTGCCGGAGCAGGTCACATCGGCAGGGCATTGGCACATCTTGGAAGTTTACTTGATTTTGATGTAACAGTAATTGATGACAGGCCAGAATACGCTAATTCTGAAAACATACCTGATGCTAACCATTTAATAGTTAAGAATATAGGTGAAGCAATGCATCAGTTTGATAAGAAAGATGATACATATGTGGTAATTGTAACACGAGGTCATAATGATGATGCTGCAGCCCTGAAACCATGTATAGGATCTGATTTAGCCTATACCGGAATGATAGGAAGTAAAATGAAGATAGCTGCTATGAAGAAGGATTTTATAGAAAAAGGTCTGGCGACAACTGCTCAGTGGGATGCAATTCATTCTCCGATAGGGCTGGATATCAAATCTCAGACCATTGAAGAAATTGCTGTAAGTATTGCAGCAGAGCTGGTGCTTGTAAGGAATATAAGACGAAGGCATTAGAAAATGGCCAATAGGCAATGGGCAATAGGCAATAGCAAGTGAACCTGACAAACCAGTGTTACTCCGTTTTAACTCCGTGATACTACTTGGTTAAGATTATCAGAACTTAAATTTTTTATAAAACCATAATCCGTCAAAATATGGATGGTATCTGGGCCATAATACTTGCGGCAGGGGAATCAAAAAGAATGGGATTCCCAAAGATGCTAATGCCTTTTAATGAGAGTACAATGGTTGAAACTGTAATACGGAATGTCAGGAATTCCGATGTGGATAATATGATTGTTGTATCAGGTGCAGAGAAAGATAAAATCGAAGAACATTTAAGAAAATTGTCTGTAAACAGCTGTTATAATTCTGATTATAAAACAGGTATGCTCTCCTCTGTGATATGTGGGATCAGAAACCTGCCTGCCGGCTTTGATGCAGTACTTGTATTTCAGGGTGATCAGCCATTGATTAGCCCGCTATCTGTAAATAAAGTAATTAAAGCATACAGATCATCAAACAAAGGAATTGTTATACCGGTTTTTGAAAATAAGCGTGGCCATCCGGTTCTGATCAACAGAAAATATATAGTTGAAATTGAAAAAATTGATCCTGAAAAAGGATTACGATCNCTGGCACATCAGTTTCCTGATGATGTACTTGAGGTTCAGACTAATGACCCTGGTGTCCTCAGGGATTTTGATACTTATGAGGAGTATAAAAAAGAAACAAATCAAATTTTATAGTTATGGAAGAGACTATTATTTTTATGCTGAATGGGAAAAAGACTGAACTCAGGATTGATCCCACTGAAACCCTGTTGTGGGTATTGAGGAATCGTCTCAGCCTGACAGGAACCAAATTCGGGTGTGGTATGGGTTTCTGCGGGTCCTGTACCGTTCTTATTGATAAGGAACCAGTACGGTCCTGCACATTGCCGGTGAGGGATGTAGCCGGAAAAAGTATTATTACAATTGAAGGCCTGGCTGACGGTGAAAAACTTCACCCGGTACAGAAAGCTTTCATTGAACACGATGCTCTTCAGTGTGGATATTGTACTCCGGGAATGATAATGAATGCAACCGGTCTGCTGCTTAAAAATCCATCTCCTACTATTCAGGAGATTAAGGATGGAATGGAAGATAATTTATGCCGTTGCGGTGCACACGGGCGTATCATTGAAGCAGTACAGACTGCAGCCATAGAAATGAAAGGAGGGAAGTAATAATGAAAAACGAGACAACAAAAATACAGGTTTCTTCAGAAAAGCACATAAGGCAGGGAATGCCAAGGAGAAGCTTCTTTAAACTTCTCGGGGGAGGAATTTTTATC
>JGI20214J51650_10001256_pt1 | contig 16104 bp, 12 predicted proteins | sample WetSurMetagenome_FD_51650 | JGI IMG/M metagenome (IMG submission 51650) | reverse complement strand
ACGAGACAAGGGCGATGTTTTTGCTTTGTTGATTATTCAATCGGTCAGAAAAGGTTAAAAGTTGTTTTTTCGTTTCTCCGCCTTGTTTTTCTCTTTAACCCAAAAAAGCATTGATCTTCTCAAGTCAATAAAAAAGCTTTATTGATAGACTTTTGTTGAAAAATTATCATGGATACCATATAGTTGTCAAGGAAACATCTCCACCTATCCTTGGAGAAAAGAAAGTTTTTATTTTTTACTCATCCCGGGCTTGGCCCAGAACTCAGGTGATTGTGGATTTCCCCTTCGCGGGAATAACATCGGGATAGCCCCTGTTACTTCACACTAGTATCAAAACGGAGGACTGATGCGGGTCGCGGCAATAGATGTGGGGACAAACACCGCGCGGCTTTTAATAGCTGACTANGCGGGAGGAAAAAATTTTACACCGGTCTTTCGCAAAGAAATAATCACTCGGCTCGGGGAAGGGTTTTCTTTCCGAGGGGTATTGTCACCCGAGGCGATGGATCGGACTCTTGAGGCGCTTAGGGATTTTAAAAAATCGATTACCGAACATAAAACTAATAAAATTATTGCGGTGGCGACAAGCGTGGTTCGAGACGCTCACAATGGAAAAGATTTTATTGATAAAGTACAAAAACAAACCGAGATAGAGATCATTCTCATCTCAGGGGAGACTGAGGCTAAACTGGCGTGCCGGGGAGCGGTGTTGCCGGTTGACTGCGAGTATGACCAGGCTTTTATTTTTGACATTGGAGGAGGGAGCACCGAGTTTATCCTCACGCAGAGGACTGAGGTTTTAGGGGTGAAAAGCATTGACCTGGGAGTAGTACATCTCACGGAGAAATATCTTCATCATGACCCTCCTCAGGAAGGAGAGTTGGCAACAATAGAAAAAATCATCACTACAAAAATTCAAAACGTGAGAAAACAGTTTCAGGCCGCTTCGCTTTATCCTTTTAGTTGTGATCACCGGATAATTCTGATTGGAATAGCCGGAACCCCAACCACCTTAGCGGCGCTTGATTTACAGTTGGCTCAGTATGACCGGGGAAAAGTTACTAATCACCTCGTAGAGATAAAACGGATCAGGGAAATTTTCCAGGAGTTAATTATTAAAACTGCTGCGGAACGCTTATCACTACCAGGACTGCAAAAGGGACGAGAGGATTTAATTATTCCGGGAATCCTTATTACCATAGGAGTGATGGAGGTTTTTGAATTTTCAGCTTTGCGAGTTATTGACTCAGGAATCTTAGAAGGGCTGGTCTTATCCTACTCATCACCCGGAGCATCGATACCATGCTTTTCCAGGCGGTAACGGAAGGAACGGAAGGAGATTCGGAGAAGCTCAGCAGCTTTTTTCTTTCTTCCCTGAGTTTCCCCAAGAGCCTTAAGCAATAAATTTTTTTCCAGCTGATTCATTAACTCATCTAAATCTATTCCTTCAGAAGGCAGGTTCATATCAACCACTCCCAACTTCCCCCCCCCCAGCTTATGAGTAGCAAGCGCCAAACTCTCGGGAAGGATAATATTAGTGGTTTCGAGGGCAACGCTTCGTTCAATGATATTTTCCAATTCCCTTACATTTCCCGGGAAGTGGTAGCTTTGTAAAGTGTCAAGAGCATAGGAGGAGATTTGTTGAATTTCTTTTTCCATCTCCCGGGAATATTTGTCCAGGAAGTATTGTGCTAAAAGAGGAATATCCATTTTCCGCTCCCGAAGCGGAAGGATTCTGATTTGGATTACATTTAAACGGTAATAGAGATCTTCGCGAAATTTTCGCTCAATGACATTTTGCTCCAAGTCCTGATTGGTTGCCGAGATTATTCTTGCATCTACATTTACCTCCTTGGTCTCGCCAATAGGAGTAAAAACTTTATCCTGAACCACGCGGAGAAGTTTGACTTGGAGGAGAAGCGGAAGATCACTGATCTCATCAAGGAAAATAGTGCCGCCCGACGCTGCTTCGAAAAGCCCAATCTTATTAGCCAGGGCGCCGGTAAAAGAACCTTTTTTATGACCGAAAAGCTCGCTTTCCAGCAGGTTTTCTGGGATTCCACCGCAATTTATGGTTACAAAGGGTTTGTCTTTCCGGTTGCTGTGCTGATGAATTGCCCGAGCAACTAATTCCTTACCCGTACCACTTTCTCCAATAATAAGGACATTGCTTTTCGCACTGGAGGCCCTGGTGATCAGGGCAAAGATTTTATGCATCTCCGGACTGTTGCTGATGATGTTATCAAACCGGTTTTCTTCCAAAAGGGATTTTTTACCCTGGATTTCCAACTTGAGATCCCGTTTGGCTAACGCGCTTTGAATAAGAACTTTTACATCATTCACATCAAAAGGTTTGGAGATGTAATCAAAAGCGCCTTCTTTCATCGCCTCAATTGCTGATTCCAGAGATCCGTACGCGGTAATCATAATAACTATGGTATCAGGGTGGAGCTTTTTTACTTTCCTCAGAATTGTATAGCCATCTCCTTGGGGCATTTTGATATCAGCAAGGATAATATCGAACTTATTTTTTTCACAAAGGGAGATTGCCTCAGCTCCATTAGAAGCCAAGGTTACCTCGTAGCCTTCTTTTTTCAGGGTAATTTCGAGAAATTCCCTGATACCCTTTTCATCATCAGCAACTAAGATAGAATACATGGTTTTAAATCAAATTTATTTTTTGTAAGTTTAGGAATGTTAATATTACGATGATAATCCTGAAGATTTTTTATCCTCTTTTTAAAAAGAGCCAGTTGTTTTTTCTGCTGGAATTCGCCTAAGCATTCCTCAATGTTGGTAAGATAAGGGATTGATCGGGAGACTGCAACTCGTCGGATAATGAAGCCATCACTCATGGCATTCTCGTCTTTCCTATCTATGACATTGAGGATAAAAGTGACCTTGCCTTGTTCCATATACTCAATGATGCTGTGTTTTTCTCCCTCGGAGATTCGGGGAATGACGTTTTCGACTTTAATCCCACGCTCAGCAAGAAAGGCTGCCGTTCCCTGAGTGGCTAAAATGGTGGGTTTTATTTTGCTGATAATTCGCACTAACGAGATGAGGTTTTCATTGTGATGGCTATAATCAACACTGATGAATAGCGCCGGAGCAAGGGATTTTTCAATGCGTTGCCGCAAGGTTTCTTCTTCAGCAAATAATCCTCGCTGACGCATCACTGATTCAATAGCATTCACCGCAGCCGCCGCAGCGGATATGGTCGTAAAACAGGGAACTTTATTAATGATTGCTTGTTGCCGGATAATGTAGTTATCGCTATAAGGGCCTTTCCCCTGAGGGGTATTGATGATCAAATCAACCTCTAGCCGGTGGATGCGATCCACCACGGTTGCCCCTCGGCTCTTTTCGTATACTTTGCCAATAACTTCTGAAACCGGAACACCGTGTTTGCGTAAAGCCTTGGTTGTCCCTTCAGTAGCAACAATTTTGAAACCCAGTTCGTTAAGCTTTTTAGCAATAAAAACAATGACCCGTTTGTCTTTATTTTTAACACTGATAAAAACCGTTCCCCCAAACCTTTTGCCCAAAGGAAGCTCTTGGCTGGCACCCATCTGAGCTTTGCTCAGCGCAATCCCAAAGTCATCATCAATCCCCATCACCTCTCCAGTAGACTTCATCTCTGGGCCGAGTACAGAATCAACGCCGGGAAATTTGTTAAAAGGAAATACCGACTCCTTCACTGAAACATGATGAACGTCACATTCTTCAGTAATACCAAGATCCTTTAAGGAATAGCCCACCATTACTAAAGAAGCTACCTTTGCCCAGGGGATTCCGGTTGCTTTGCTCACAAAAGGAATGGTCCGGGAAGCGCGGGGATTTACTTCCAACACATATACCACATCATTTTTTATGGCATACTGAATGTTCATAAGCCCTTTAACGTTGAGGTCTTTTCCCAAGGCATGGGTTTGTTCTTTGAGGACATTAATCAAATCTTCCGTAATGGTGTAAGGGGGGAGCACACAGGTACTATCTCCGGAGTGGACGCCGGCCTCTTCAATATGCTCCATGATTCCGGCTATCGTCACTCTTTCTCCATCAGCGACAGCATCTACATCTACTTCAATCGCATCCTCTAAAAATTTGTCAATCAAAACCGGCCGCTTTAAGGAAACTTTCACTGCCTGTTCCATATAAGCACTGAGAGAACCTTCGTCATACACAACCTCCATTGATCTCCCGCCAAGGACATACGAAGGTCTTACTACTACCGGGTAACCGATGTCTTTAGCAATTTCTTTTGCTTCAGCATAAGAGCGGGCGCAACCATTTTTCGGTTGCTCTAAGTTTAATTTATGAATAACCGCTTTAAATCGTTCCCGGTCTTCAGCTAAATCGATACTTTCCGGGTCGGTTCCTAATATGGGCACCCCCTGTTCTTTCAAGGGTATGGCTAAATTAAGGGGTGTTTGGCCGCCGAACTGGACAATCACCCCCATGGGTTTTTCGCGATCAATGATATTTAAAATATCTTCGCGCGTTAAGGGCTCAAAAAAGAGGCGATCTGAAGTATCATAATCAGTAGATACAGTTTCGGGATTACAGTTCACCATGATTACTTCATAGCCCGCTTCTTTTAAGGCTAACGCGGCATGGACACAGCAATAATCAAACTCAATTCCTTGCCCGATGCGGTTAGGGCCTCCTCCGAGAATCATGACTTTGGGTTTATCCGACGGCTTGGTTTCATCTTCAGTTTCGTACGTGGAATAATAGTACGGGGTATAGGCTTCGAACTCAGCGGAACAGGTATCGACCAGCTTGAACACCGCTTCAATGCTGAGTGATTTTCGAAAAGAGCGAAAAGAGATTTCATCGGTCTGAAAAATTTCCGCCAATTTTATATCACTAAATCCGAACTGTTTTGCTTTGCGGATTTGTTCAGGAGTTACCGATTGGAGAGTTGCTTTAGTGAGTTCTCCTTCTAAATCAATAATCTCTTTTATATTAAATAAAAACCAGGGATCAATCTTTGTTAAATCGTTGATTTCCTCAACCGTCAGCCCCATTCTCAAGGCCTGAGCAATATAAAAGATCCGCTCCCAGTTCGGCACCTTTAACTTTTCCCGGATCTTTTTAAGGGATTCCTTTGTCCCTGTTTTTCTGGACTTCTGGGGATCGCTGGTGTGATCTTTTTCAGTTTTTTCCAAGCCATGATATCCGATTTCTAAGGACCGGATAGCTTTTTGAAATGATTCTTTAAAGGTGCGACCAATCGCCATCACCTCCCCCACAGACTTCATCTGGGTGTTAAGGGTCTGATTGGTTTCCGGAAATTTATCAAACGCCCACCGGGGTATTTTAGTTACCACATAGTCAATGACCGGCTCAAAAGAAGCCTTGGTATAACGTGTGATGTCATTAGAAATTTCATCTAAAGTATAACCGATTGCCAGCTTAGTAGCGATCTTGGCAATAGGGAATCCCGTGGCTTTAGAAGCTAAGGCAGAGCTCCGGGATACTCTTGGATTCATTTCGATCACCAGCATTTCTCCGTTTTCCGGATTTACCGCAAACTGGATATTTGAACCACCGGTCTCCACGCCAATTTCCCGAATGATGGCAATAGCCGCATTGCGCATGAGTTGATACTCTTTATCCGTTAAGGTTTGGGCGGGAGCCACGGTGATGCTGTCACCGGTATGAATTCCCATAGGATCAAAGTTTTCAATGGAGCAGATGATGACTACATTGTCGTTTAAATCTCGCATTACCTCAAGTTCATATTCTTTCCATCCGATAACTGATTTCTCGATCAAGACCTGATTAAACTGAGAATCTTTAAAAAAGGGCCTTAAGATTTCTTCAAGTTCAACGCGGGAAAAGGCAATTCCCCCTCCGGTCCCGCCCAAATTAAAGGCCGGCCGGAGAATAACAGGATACCCTAAATGATCTGCTGCTCGCAAGGCTTCCCGAAGGTTATAAACATATTCTCCTTGGGGCATGGAGAGCCCAATGCGATCCATGCTTTTTTTAAAAAGTTCCCGGTCTTCGGCTTTCATGATGGCGTCTAACGTAGCCCCGATGAGCTCAACGTTATATTCTTCAAGTACGCCGCTTCTTCCGAGGGCGATTGTCGCATTAAGTCCAGTCTGCCCACCAATGGTCGGAAGCAAAGCAAGGTAATGAGGCTTTTTATCGGGATTTTCCTGGGCAATGATATCTGCGATCACTCTGGCATTAACCGGCTCAATATAGGTGCTATCCGCCATTTCGGGATCGGTCATGATCGTGGCCGGGTTACTATTGACCAGGATGACGATATAGCCTTCTTCTTTTAAGGCTTTACATGCCTGGGTCCCAGAATAGTCAAACTCACAGGCTTGGCCGATGATAATCGGGCCTGAGCCGATAACCAAAATTTTCTTTATGTCAGTTCGTTTGGGCATGTTGCATCAGCTCACGAAATTGTTTAAAAAGGTAAGAGGCATCATGGGGACCGGGAGATGCTTCAGGGTGGTACTGAACCGAAAAAAGCGGTAGCTGCTTATGCTGAAATCCCTCAAGGGTCTGGTCATTAAGGTTGATATGCGTTAAGAACACATCCCGGGTATCAAGGGTTTCGAGATCAACACAAAATCCGTGGTTTTGAGCGGTGATCGCAACTTTTCCCGTGGCCAGGTCTTTTACCGGCTGATTGCCTCCCCGGTGGCCAAATTTAAGCTTATAAGTTTTGCCACCCAGGGCAAGTCCTAAGAGTTGATGCCCCAGACAGATACCCATTATCGGCAGTTTGCCAATAAGCTTTTTTACATTGTCAATAACATAAGGAATTGCTGCCGGGTCTCCCGGTCCATTTGAGAGGCAGACTCCCTGGGGGCGCAACCCCAAAACCTCTTCCGCGGGGAAAGAGGCTGGTACTACCGTTACCTCACATCCTTCATCAACCAAATGACGGAGGATATTTCTTTTTACCCCACAATCATAAACGATAACGTTGAACCTATCCCCAATTTGTCTGGAGGAGTTTCTACGATCTTTCGGAAAACTCCAAGTTCCTTGTTCCCACGCATAGGGTTGAGGACAGGTAACTTCTTTCACCAAGTCACGACCACCATACTGCGGGGCTTTTTCGAGTTTTTTTCTCAGGCTTTGGAAGTCAAAGTCTACGGTGGAAATGATTCCCAACTGAGCTCCCGCATCCCGGATATGCTTCGTGAGCGCCCGGGTATCAATCCCCTGAATTCCCACTATGCTATATTCTTTAAAATATTGATCAAGCGTTTTCTGGCTTCTCCAGTTAGAAGGGCGTGAGCTTAATTCTCTTACCACAAAACCTTCCACCTGCGGTCTTTCAGACTCGCTGTCTTCCTCGTTGATGCCGTAGTTGCCGATCAGCGGGTACGTCATGGTAACAATCTGGCCCTTATACGAAGGATCAGTGAGGACTTCCTGGTAGCCGCTCAAACTGGTGTTAAACACCACTTCTCCTGTCGTTTCTCCTTGGGCGCCAAACGATTCACCCAGGAAAGTTCGCCCATCTTCTAAACAAAGAATTGCTTTGGTTATGGTCATCTTTTATTTAGCCTCCCAAACAACGTTTCCGGCTACAATTGTCATGACTGGTCCACCTTTAAGTTTCCAATGAGCAAAAGGGGTATTGCGCGACTTAGATTTAAAGGTTTTCGGGTTTACACTACATTCCCGTTGCAGGTCGAGAACGGTTATATCCGCGTCTTCGCCTTCGTGAAGAGCGCCGCCTTTTAACCCTAAAATACGGGCAGGGTTAGTGCTGAGCCGGGCGATTGCCTGATTAATGGTAAGGATATTGCTATGGACCAGTTCGTTTAAAGTCAACGAGACTGCGGTTTCTAAACCAACGATGCCGTTAGCGGCCAAAGTATACTCTCTATCTTTTGCCAGACTATCGTGAGGCGCATGGTCGGTGGCGATCGCATCAATGGTCCCATCTCTGAACCCTTCGCGCAAAGCCTCGCGATCCTCTTGTGATCTCAACGGCGGATTTACCTTGGTGTTGGGGTCAAACGATATCACTGCTTCATCGGTTAACGTGAAGTGGTGGGGGGTTACTTCACAGGTTACTCGAATGCCCTTTGCTTTTGCCCGGCGAATTAAATCTACTGAACCTGCAGTGCTCACATGGGCGATATGGACGTGAGAGGAAGTCAGCTCCGCTAAAATCAGATCCCTCGCCACCATCACTTCTTCTGCGGCAGCCGGAATACCAGGGAGACCTAAGCGGGTAGAGACAAAACCTTCATGCATTGCTCCAGACCGAGAGAGGTCTTTGTCTTCACAGTGAGAAATTATCGTGAGGTTAAAACTCTTAACATACTCTAAAGCTCGGCGCATAATCTCAGCATTCATAACCGGCTCGCCATCATCCGACAGAGCAACGACCCCGGCAGTTTTTAATTCTCCGATATCAGAGAGGTTCTCTCCTTTTAAACCCCGAGTGATTGCCCCGATAGGATAAACCCGGACACAACCTTCCTTAAGGGCTTTATTTATTATATAGCTGGTGACAATCTTGTTGTCATTGACAGGATTGGTATTGGGCATGCAGGCAAGCGCGGTAAAACCCCCAACAGCAGCAGCCTGGCAACCCGTGGCAATGGTTTCTTTACCTTCCTGGCCGGGTTCCCGAAGATGAGTATGCATGTCAATGAATCCCGGGGCAATGATTTTCCCGGAAGCATCAATGATTCGAAATTTGCCGATATCTCTTCTTACCCTTTCCGGATCAATATTCTTGCCGATACGGATGATTTTCCCTTGATTGATAAAAATATCCAGCGTATTGTCGATGTTGTTAGCCGGGTCAATTACTCGCCCGTTCTTAATGAGCAACATTTTTATGATTCCCTCCGGCCAAAAGATAAAACAAGGCCATGCGAACTGCTATTCCATTAGCAACCTGTTTGAGGATGAGAGATTTTTCACCATCAGCTACGTCAGAGGTTATTTCCACCCCCCGGTTTATCGGGCCAGGGTGCATGACCATTGCCCCGGGTTTCGCTTTGCTCAGCCTTGCCTGATTAATGCCAAAAAACCGACTGTACTCTTTTAAGGAAGGAAATAGATTTTGATTTTGACGTTCCGTCTGGATCCGAAGACACATGATAACATCAACATCTTTAATCGCTGCATCCACGTCATAAAAGACTTCGATCCCCATCTCTTCTATATGGGAGGGGATAAGCGTTGGTGGGCCGGCTACTCTTACGTGAGCTCCCAGCTTAGTAAGCCCCCAAATATTAGAACGCGCTACTCGACTATGGCTGATATCGCCAATAATGGCTACTCGCAATTTTTCGATTCTTCCAAAAGTTTCCTTTATGGTGAAAAGGTCTAAAAGTGCCTGCGTCGGGTGTTCATGAGCTCCATCGCCAGCATTTATGACCGCGGCTGAAATATTATTGGCAACGAATTGTGGGGCACCAGAGACTGAATGACGAATAACTATAATATCCGGTTTCATTGCGTGAAGAGCAAGTACCGTATCCTTAAAGGTCTCCCCTTTTGACATACTGCTGGTTGAAAAATCAAAATTGATAGTATCGGCTCCCAGTCTTTTTCCTGCTATTTCAAAAGAAGTCCGGGTACGGGTGCTGGGTTCATAAAAAAGGTTGATGATGAGTTTTCCTTTTAAAGGAAGGGGTTCTTTCTTTTCTTGGGGAAAAATTTCTTTTACCGACTTAGCGGTAGCTAAAATTAAATAAATTTCTTCAGAAGTTAATTCTTCTAACCCCAACAAATCTTTGCTTTTAAGTTTCATTTTGTCCGCAAACAACCTTTAAAGTCCCCTAATAAATTCCAAAAAAAAACCTCCTTACCTTTCAGTAAGAAGGTTGTATCACACAACGTTTCCTGCAAAATTTCAATATCGTTATCCCTTCTCGGGGATTAAGGTTTTTAGGTTTGGGGTAAAACCATCTTCAATTGTCATAAAAATACCAAAATATTTTGCATTCGTCAAGGATTTCTTTCTAAAGTTTTTTGTCTAATGAATGTGTGATTTCAAAGACTTGGAAAAATTTTTTAAAATTTCAAAAAATTACCGTTTTTTACTTTGACTAATGGATTCTATCTCCTACCCGGCTCCACCGATTGTAGATGATGGCATCGAAAAGTTTCATAGGGTAGTTCCACGGAAACCGATTATGATTACTCCCATTAGACCAATAAATGATAAAGGCTTTTCCAATTACTGATTCGAGAGGGACATATCCCCAGAATCGGCTGTCGCGGCTCGTATCGCGGTTATCCCCAAGGACAAAAAGGGAGTTTTTAGGAACCGTTATGGGACCAAAATCGCCTCGTGGGAATTCAATATTTCCAGGATTATCATCAATATAATGAGCATACGGGTCAGAGTAGAGTTCACCATTGATATACAACTTCTTTCCTTTCATCACGATGGTGTCTCCTTCGACTCCGATCACCCGCTTGATAAAATCAAGCGTTGTATCGAGAGGGTAGACAAAAACAACTACATCTCCCCGTGTTGGCTTGTTAAAAGCAAAAACCTTTTCATTGGTAAAAGGTATTCGAATGCCATAAATAAATTTATTTACCAAAATGTGGTCTCCCACCAAAAGGGTTGGGATCATTGAACCTGAAGGGATTTTGAATGGTTCGACAACAAAGGTCCGGATAAAAAGGGCAAGAAGAATGGCAATAACGATGGCCTCAAAATTTTCCTGGAACTTGGTTTTATTTTTTTTCATAATCAATCCACTTGGTTTAACGGGTGTTTTTATTTTAGAGGTTAAACCTCAACCCTTGACCGCTTAACTTACTTTTAAAATAGATAAGAACGCTTCTTGAGGAATGGATATTCTGCCTACCTGTTTCATCCTCTTTTTCCCCTCTTTCTGTTTTTCCAGAAGCTTTCTTTTTCGCGTAATATCCCCCCCATAACATTTAGCCGTAACATTTTTTCTCAAAGGGGGGATAGACTCTCGGGCAATTACCTTGCTCCCAATGGCAGCCTGAATAACTACCTCAAAGAGGTGGCGGGGGATTATTTTTCTTATTTTTTCAACAAGTCCTTTCCCGATATAATACGCTTTTTCTTTTGGAACGAGGAGAGAAAGAGCGTCAATTATTGATCCATTAAGAAGAAGGTCCAATTTAACCATGGAAGAATTTCGAAAGTCAAGGAATTCATAATCAAAAGAAGCATACCCCCGACTCAAAGACTTTAAGCGGTCATTAAAATCCCACACCACCTCGTTTAAAGGAACTTCATATTTCAACACTACCTTTTCGGGGGATAAATATATGAGGTCGCGTTGCACTCCTCGTTTTTCTTCGCAGAGCTTTAAAATCTCTCCTAGATACGCAACGGGGGTAGGGATCGAGGCGAGGATATAGGGTTCGGCTATTTGGGCGATTTCCTGGGGAGGGGGGAGCTGGTCAGGGCTTTCAATTTTTATGACTTCTCCCTTTAGAGTCGTTACCTTATAAACCACATTAGGAGCAGTGCTGACCAGGTCAAGATTAAATTCTCGTTCTAATCGTTCTTGAATTATTTCTTTGTGCAACAGACCCAGAAAACCACAGTGAAACCCAAAACCCAAAGCCACGGAATTTTCGGGTTCAAAGGTAAACGAAGAATCATTGAGTCTCAGTTTTTCCAATGCCTCGCGCAAAGGGTTATATTGTTCCGGAAAGGATGGATAAACTCCACAAAAGACCATCGGTTTTAATTCCTGAAAACCAGGAAAAGGTGTGGTGGTGGGTCGGGATGCATCGGTAATCGTATCCCCAACTTGGATGTCCCGTAAGTTTTTAATTCCTGCAATTATAAAGCCTACTTCGCCGGTGCTCAATGCTTCTGTATCTTTTGCTGCCGGAGAAAATATTCCTACGCGGTTAACCTCGTATTCGTTATTGGAAGCAAAAAGTTTAATGCGCATCCCGGGAAGAATTTTTCCCTCAAAAACCCGGATGAGAACGATGACTCCTTGGTAGGTATCATACCAGGAGTCGAATATTAAAGCCGAAAGAGGATTGTCCTTCTTGCCGGAAGGAGCCGGGATCTGTTTGACTATTGCCTCGAGCACGGTGTGAACGTTCTTGCCGGATTTAGCGCTAACCTCCATAATTTCGGCGGAGGCTACCCCCAGAAGTAATTCAATTTCTTCTTTCACGCGCCGCGAATCAGCTTGAGGAAGGTCAATTTTATTAATCACGGGAATGATCTTCAGTTTATTTGCCAAAGCTAAATCGAGATTGGCGAGGGTTTGAGCCTCAATCCCCTGGGTAGCATCCACAACTAATAATGCTCCCTCGCAAGCAGCCAGGCTTCGGGAAACTTCATAGCTGAAATCCATGTGCCCCGGAGTATCAATCAGGTTTAAACGGTAGTTTTTCCCATCAAGAGCCTGGTAGTCCAGAGATACGGTTTGGGCTTTTATGGTAATGCCTCGTTCCTTTTCCAGATCCATTTTATCGAGATACTGGGGGGTCATTTCCCGGGCGGAAACAGTGCCGGTCATTTCCAAAAGACGGTCTGCCAAAGTTGACTTTCCGTGGTCAATATGGGCGATGATGGAAAAGTTTCGGATAATTGTCTGATCTTTGATTGATTCCATAAGAATTGGGAAATTAAATCAATTTAAACGAAATGTCAAAGGGAGGTTATTTTTTTTGTGCATTTAATCTTTTTTCGCGTTGAGAATTTTTTTCTTCTCGGTATACCGTGCATTTACCAATCAGAACGGTCTCTTCATGGAATTAAAAGCATTTTAGTTTTTTTATTGAAATTGGGACGTTAACTATGTCTTGGGAGATGTTTTTTTCTTGACTTTTTGCCCGGTTAGTATTAAAAAAGCTAAAAATAACAATTTCACATAAAGATAATCACGATACAGTGAAAAGATGTCTTTGAAGGGAAGAAATTTTATAATTAATGAGAATAAAAAATAAGGCCGAATCGCCAGATATAAGAGCGATAGGCCTTTTTTGTTTTGGGCNCTGCCCAATCAGCTAACTAACCTCTTCACATTCACGGGAAGCGAACAGATATTTATTTTTGTAAAAACGATTTGACAGAGACAAGAATCATCGTTATTATGTAACCGAGAATACAATAGGCACACGCCATGAAACATTTTGACTGGAATGATGAGAAAAATGAAATGCTCAAGAAAGTAAGAGGCGTTTCATTTGAACAGGTCGAATTGGCCATTGCATTAGGAGATATGGTTGACAGAATAAAACATCCAAATCCGACAAAATATCCGGATCAGGAGGTTTTTTTGGTAAAGATTGAGAATTATATTTATTCGGTGCCATATATTGAGGATAACGAGAAAATATTTTTAAAAACAATAATACCAAATAGCAAAGCAACAAAAAAGTATTTGGGAGGCAAGAAATGAAAAAACCAGCGTATTTGNATAAAGACGAAATGGAATTGGCAAAATCACTTGANAATGAAAAATGGATTTCCGACCTCACTAAGAAACAAAAAAAACAATACGAGGAATACGCCCGCTATAGCCTGGGCAAACGAAAGCGGATTAATATCCGAATGAGNGAACGAGACTTAAAGAAGATTCAGGCTAAAGCAATTGAAGAGGGGATACCGTATCAATCCCTCATATCAATGTTGATTCACAAATACAATGAGGGGAAATTATCGTTTAATCGATAAACCCAGCTATATGACCTTCCTTTGGCAAGGGAAAAGAGTTCCGCTATGCGGGAAAAGTAAGGTTTTCATTCTACTTTTTTGTTGACATTTACCCGGGATAGAATTAAAAAGGATAAAAAATATCAACCCCAAAAAAGATAAGTAACGGAGAGGAACAGGGTGTCTTTGATGGGAAGGGTTTTAAGATAAAAAAATAAATAGGCCGCATTGCCGGATAGAAAGGTGATGGGTCTTTTTTTATTTTAGGCACAGCCAACGTTATCGCTTTTCACTGACCACTAACACTAATACTGATGACTAATACTAACACTGATACTTACACTGAAGTACTCAGTTTTTTATACGGATCAATATAATCATTGTTAGGCATATAGGAGAATTCTTTGGTGAGCACTACCGATTGGCCTATCAGCAATTTTGAACTTTCAAAACTTCTTGGCTTGGCCGAAACTACAATACGGGTCAAACAAAAGCAATTGAAACACATGCTGAGCGATGGTGTTGACTACTCCAGGGCTGATTTAGGGATAAAGTACGCTCCGACATTATCAACTGTTTGGCATAAAACGGGCGCTATAAAACTCGCCCTTAGGTGTCGGGGTGAAAACGCTCGATTATTTCTTGAAAGTGAAGGGATTTTGAATAGGGTCGAAGTCGCAGATGAGAGTAAGACGATAGAAATGATCTGCGAAGCAATAAAGGATTTCACGGAATTTCGACAGCAATATCCAGTGGGACCGTATAAAATTGATATATATCTGCCTGATCTCAAAATGGCAGTGGAATGCGATGAACGAGGGCATGCCGGCTATTCTAAATTAAATGAATACATCCGAGAACAGTTTATCATCGAGCAAATTGGTTGCCATTTTAAACGTTATGACCCTGCCTATCCAAGGCAAGTTGGACAAATTATTAATTCCATACTTAAAGCGATTCTTGATGAAGTACCCGCTTAACAAAGGCATGGAGAGGGACGCTCGTAAACTCGTGCCCCCTCATGCCTCGCGTTAGAACTTATTAATTTAATTTTTTATTAAACAGAGAGATGTAAGACCAGCGGTTGAGGCAGTTGCGCCATTAGTCAATTAAAGAAGAAGGGGGGATTTTTATGTCAGCAAAAGATAGGTCTGTTTCTCAAAAAGGCAAAAATCGAAATACAGCTTACGGATGGATACCGGATCTGCCGGATCAGCGCGATATAATGTACAGTACAGTCAGGCCGGTTATTGCCGCTTTGCCGAAGTCGGTGGATTTAAAAAAGTACTGTTCGCCGGTAGAGGATCAGGGAGAATTAGGAAGCTGCACCGCGAACGCTCTTGCAGGCGGGCTTGAGTTTTTAGAGATCAAAGATAAGGCGCCCTTTAAAGACTTAAGCAGACTTTTCATTTATTATAACGAAAGAGTTATTGAGCATACGACGGGTTCCGATTCAGGGGCAATGCTCAGGGATGGTATCAAAACCCTTAAAAAACAGGGCGTTTGTTCTGAAAAAAACTGGCCGTATACTATATCCCGGTTTGCCGTAAAGCCCGGTGCACCATGTTATAAAGAAGCGCTTGATCATCAGATCACATCTTATCAAAGGATACAAACTATAGACGAAATGCGCACGTGCCTTGCGTCTGGTTTCCCTTTTGTTTTCGGATTCACGGTTTATGAAAGCTTCGAATCAGCACGTGTGGCTAAAACCGGTGTTGTAACTATGCCCAAACAAAGTGAAAAAGTACTGGGCGGGCATGCTGTATTGGCCGTAGGTTATGACGATAAGAAAAAGAGATTTACCATACGTAATTCGTGGGGCGACGGTTGGGGTAAAAAAGGATACTTCACTATACCGTATGATTATCTTGGGGATAGAAATCTATCCGATGATTTCTGGACAATACGACGTGCCGAAAACATGTAAACACGACTTACAGTGGTAAGACATAATTCGAAGGAAAAGCGATCTCATTCTACGTTCCTGAGCGCTTCATGCTAAAAATGGATGAAGTCAAATCTGCTTTTGACTCATTTGAAAAATTAACAAGAGTCAAAAGCCGACTTAACCCTATTTTCCCCAAATACACCTCGCTCTATCTCATCAGCCAACCTGCACAATGGGTGCTTGCAGTTTATCATACCAAATCGCCTTCATTTGCATATCTATGTTATCTCCTCGTCATACTCCTCGACGTCGATTCCTCGTCGTCGCCTCGATCTGCTTTTGAATGCAACTTGGTATAATTTGCTCAACGCGGGATCGAAACAAATTTTTTTGTCCGCTTGATCAGTATTATCATTTACCAGCATTTGAAGGGTTAATAGCCTTTTCCTAATGAAAAGGCTATATAAATTCTCTAAATAAAATCAAATAGATCAATCGGTTGAAAGCTTTCTCAGGGACGATTAACCATGTCATCGGAGACAAGACGGCTGGAATTGACATTGATTCTCGGAATGATATATTT
>JGI20214J51650_10001254_pt1 | contig 16117 bp, 20 predicted proteins | sample WetSurMetagenome_FD_51650 | JGI IMG/M metagenome (IMG submission 51650) | reverse complement strand
AATGCGGGCAGCCTTGCCACAGGCGGATACGGCACCGCCACTGCGGCTATGCTCGTTGCAAAGGAACAGGGCAAGCGTATACAGGTAATCGCCGATGAAACGAGGCCGGTGCTGCAGGGCGCGCGTCTTACCTCATGGGAACTCATGCAGGCAGGGATACAGGTAACACTCATAACCGACAATACGGCCGGCGCGCTTATGAAGAAGGGAATGATTGATCTTGCCATAGTCGGCACGGACAGGACAACAAGAAACGGCGATGTCGCAAACAAGATAGGCACATATTCGGTGGCGGTCCTCTGCCGCGAACATGGAATTCCTTTTTATGTGGCGGCGCCAATGAGCAGCATAGACTTCAATATGCCGTCAGGAGATCTTATCCCCATTGAGGAACGGGACCCTGACGAGGTCCGCAAAATTCATGGCTTCAATATAGCCCCCGCCGGGGTCCATGTTATAAACCTTGCCTTTGATGTCACCCCTGCAAAATATGTTTCGGCCTTTTTCACCGAAAAAGGCGCCTTCAGACCCGCAGACCTGAAAAAACTGCTGCGGGAGGATATTGATCTCGAGTCGATTCGCCTGTAATGATGAAGACTGAAGACATATTCGTGCAATATGAGCCTGAACTTAAAGAGCTTGAGTCGGGACTTCTGTCGATATTCGATTGTTCCTCCGAATTAGTCCCTCTTATAGGCAAACATATTATGGATGGCGGCGGAAAGCGGATGAGACCGCTTTTCCTTCTCATGGCGGCGGATATGTGCGGGTATAAGGGAAGCGACCGCATATTTTACGGTTCAATCATCGAGGCAATCCACACTGCCTCGCTGCTTCATGATGACGTGATAGATGAGGCCGAAACAAGACGGGGCAAGGAATCCGCCCACAGGATATGGGGAAACCGGGTCGTTGTGCTTGCCGGTGACTATTTATATTCCAACTGCATCAGGATTGCCGCAGCTAAAAACAACAGAAAGATCATCGAAACACTTTCAGAAGCAACGACACGCATGTCTGAAGGAGAGATACTTCAACTTCACAAGACGGGAGATCCGACGATTACCCTTGATGAATATTACACGATTATCTCGGCAAAGACGGGCGTACTCATCTCGGCGGCTTGCAGGATTGGGGCCATACTCGCCGGACAGCCGGATGACAGGGAGGCGGCTCTTGCCGAATTCGGGCTAAAGACGGGTATAGCGTTTCAGCTTGCAGACGACATACTGGATTATGTTGCGATGCAGGATGATTTGGGCAAAAAACTCGGCAAGGACCTGGAAGAGGGGAAAATCACCATGCCGATGATCCATCTCCTCAGCGCGGCTCCGGGACCGGAGAGACTGGAGGTTATCAGGATCATTGAAGAGACCGTCACAATAGGAAAAAGGAAGGTCATATCAGGCCGTGGAAAAGAAGCAAATCTCCGGAAGATCATCTCCCTCTTTTCAAAATATAATGCGATAGAGGAATCCTTTGATATTGCGCGCGGCCTCGTTAAAGAGGCAGCCGCTTCGCTTTGTTCATTCCCCGATTCAGACGGCAAAAAGGCGATTCTCGCAATGGCCGATTACACATTACAAAGGAACAAATGATATGCATGCCTATGTTGAACTTGCAGGGAAAGCGGTTGAGAAATATGTAAGAACCGGCATAATTCCGGACATCCCGCCTGAAGTCTCTCCGGATATGCAACGTCGGGCAGGGGTATTTGTCTGCCTGAAGATCGAGGGCAGGTTGAGGGGCTGCATAGGCACTTTTCAGCCCTGCCGCAAAAACCTTTATGAAGAAATCTCTCACAATGCAATAGCGGCTGCGACCGAGGACCCCCGATTTACCCCTGTCGGGCCTGATGAACTCGACTCCATTGCATATACGGTCGATATCCTTTCCGAGCCCGAAAAAATTCCGGATATTTCCGAACTGGACCCCAAAAAATATGGTATTATTGTTTCTAAAGGCTCCCGGCGGGGCCTGCTTCTGCCCGATCTCGAAGGCGTCGACACGGTTGAGCGCCAGCTTGAGATTACAAAGATGAAGGCCGGAATCAATCCCCTTGACACTGATGTCGAGATATACAGATTTATTGTTGAGAGGTATGCATAACTGATGGACCCCCTGAAATTGCTCCTTGTCGAGGATACGCACTCAATGCGCAGATTTATGATGACCGGACTCGCAAAAGCCATCAAAGATATTGACATTTCTGAAGCGCAAAACGGCAAAGAGGCGCAGCACAAGCTCCTGGCCGAAAAATTCAGTTGCATTGTTTCCGATTTTGACATGCCAATCATGAATGGAGAGGAGCTGCTCCGCTGGGTAAGGACCGCTTCAGAGCAACGGGACATTCCCTTTATCATGGCTACCGCAACGCGGGAGCGGGATTTGCTTTCAAAGATCATCAAGGCCGGGGCCGACGCATGTCTGCTGAAACCCTTTACAATCGACGACCTGGTGCACCGTCTTGTCGATATAACAGGTCAGGCCAACAGACGGCGGCATGACAGGTTTGCAATTGAAGGGACGGCGCTTTTCAGATACGGAAAGATGTCCCTGAAGGGCAGGATCATAGATGTAGGCAAAGGAGGGATATTGGGACTTTTCAAGCTTGATAAATCCATCCCTGCCATACTTGAAAATGTGTCCGTCGACATCGAAACCCCGCGAGGATTCCGCGTAACCGGCATTAGCTCCTATATCGTCAGGCAGCAGGTTGAAGGCGAACTGCCTGAAATTACAGATATCAAACTGGCGGCCCGCTTTGACAATCCGCCGCCGGCCAAGATAGCGGAACTCGAACAGTTTTTCAAGTCCGTTTTTTCGTATTGATCCGGATGCAGGGCCCCGCATTTTGCCACGGGCGGATTATTTTATCGTTATTTGTGCAAACAGAACAGAGGTAGATTATGGACAGTATATTTTCCGACCGTATTACGGACGTCCCGCGCTCATTTATTCGTGAGATCCTCAAGGTCGCCATCGACCCCGAGATTATATCATTTGCAGGAGGCCTGCCGAACAGGGCATTCTTCCCCGCGGAAGAGATAGAGCAGGCGACGACCGCGGTTTTTCGCGAATATGGCCGCGACATATTTCAGTACGGCAACTCGGAAGGCCATAAGGGACTGAGAGAATATATCTCCGGGCGCTATCGGCTGAAGAACCTCGATATACCTGTAGACAACATCCTGATCACGAGCGGTTCACAGCAGGGGCTTGATCTGCTCGGCAAGATCCTTATCAATGACGGAGACGGCGTGATCATTGAAGAGCCTGGGTATCTGGGCGCAATACAGGCTTTCTCCATCTATCAGCCGACATTTCTGCCCGTGCCGCTTCATGAAGACGGGATCGATATACAGAGACTTGCCGGGGTGGTGTCATCCGGGAAACCGAGACTGATGTATGCCGTCCCGAATTTCCAGAACCCTTCAGGCGCCACTTACTCCGACGCCAACAGGCTTGAGGCGGCTGAAATACTCAGGGGCACAAAGACGATATTTATCGAAGACGATCCGTATGGTGAGTTGAGATTTACAGGCGAGAGGAAGCGCTCTTTCAGGGAATTGCTGCCGGACAACACCGTGCTGCTCGGTTCTTTTTCAAAGACGGTTGTGCCGGGCTTCAGGATAGGGTGGGTGGCAGCTCCGGACCATATCATGGAAAAACTTGTCATCGCAAAACAGGCGACCGATCTGCATACAAGCCATTTTACGCAGAGCATAATTTACCTGTATTTGAGGGATAATGATATAAATGCGCATTTAACAGAGATCAGGCGGGTATATGGCAACCAGTGCCGGGCTATGCTGGACGGCATAAAAAAACATTTCCCGGAGGGAGTGACCCATACAAAGCCTGAGGGCGGCATGTTCCTGTGGGCCGAATTGCCTGAAGGCGTGACTGCTCTTGAGCTTTTCAACCTCGCGGTAAAAGACAGGGTGGTCTTTGTGCCGGGCGATCCCTTTTATGTCAACAAAACGGGGACAAGGACAATGAGGCTGAACTTCTCGTGCGTTGATGAGAAGACCATTGATATTGGCATCAAAAGGCTGGGGAAGGCCATTCGCACTCTTTTGGACAAGAAGGCTTAATCGGGGATTATGAGCCTGCCACCCCGTGGCGCGATGAATTATTCCTTTATGCCGGACAGCAGACAGCATGGGTAGCCGTGTCGCAGGCTCGGCGCAGGTTGTCATGTTGCAATTTCAGTCAATAATATCCGGCGCATTCCCTGTTGTCTGAGTTTGAAAAGGATTATTCTCAAATCTGGCGGGCCGAGATGTGGTTGCCCATGTTGTCTGTTTATAGCCTGTTACGCTATTCCAAAGAAGGCCGCGTGATTTGAGGTAAAGAAGAGCGGCTCGTTCTTCAATATGGCCGAGACCGCCTTATGCCTTCTGAACTCACCCTCGACAAACTGCCTGACTTCCTTTCTGTTCCAGCCCGCAGGGTGTTCAAAATCGGTGTAGAGGGAGAGGTCTCCTTCATAGAAGCTGCTTGTTTTCAGACCTTTTGATTCAGCCGAACCGGCAGGCATATTGAATATGGCGAGGTTCAGAAAGCCTATCTCATGACTGTGCTTCACCGTAAAGTCGAGGGTCTTCCGCGCCCCGTCCATCGTTTCCTCGGGCGCGCCGAACAACAGGTACACATAAGTCGCTATGCCGGCGCGTTTAAGGGTTTCGAGCGCCATGGATGCGATGCCGAGATCAACGCCTTTTTGCATCCTGTCGAGTACGGACTGATCTCCTGATTCAACCCCGAGCTTGAGCATAGCGCATCCGGAGCGTTTCAGGGCCATACAGAAATCGATATCCGTCAGATCCCGCGTGATCCGGGCAAAGCCATACCATGGAGGACCCGGAGGATTGTCGATCAGCGCCTTTATAAGCGCGGGACTGACGGCATTGTCGAGCAGATGGACCAGCTCGGGTCGTATCTGCCTTGTGAGCGATGAAATATCCTCTGTCGCTTGCCTGATGCCGACCGGGACATAGCATGCCCCCTCAGCCCTCTCAGGACAGAATGAGCACCGGTTCCAGAAACAGCCGCTCGAACTGCCGTATGGAAGGATTGTGCCTGGGGACAGATATTCAGAGGTCGGCAATAATGCATAATCCGGCGTAAAATGGGGCACGGCTTTATCCTTCACCCCTTTTAGCGTCAGCAGGACCTTTTCTCCCGGCCCCTCGACAAACTGATCGACTAATCCGGCAAAGGGATTATGCCAACCCGGACGCCTAAGCCATGAAGTGACAAGCCCTCCGCCGCAGATAATGGTCAGACCCGGATATGCCTTTTTCAGAAAACCGATCATCGCAAACGCGCACAAGGCCTGGCTCAGATAATTGATCGAAAAACCGATAATTTCGGGCTGCTCTTTTTCGATCACATCGGGAAGACGTTTTTTGAAGTACGGATGGAACGGATTCATATCCGGATGCTCTGCAGCCTTCAGCAGGTCCGTGCTTCGCAGGGGCGAAAGCCCGCAATCCTGATAGTTCACAAGGCTGAGCGTAATCCCTTTTGTCTCAACAGACTTCTCGATGACACGATTGATGTCCATTACCGCGCGGCGGTACCGGTCGATTGAGCGATACAGCCGCATGTCTTTCAGCACAGCAATATTCCTTGTGTAATTGCGGACTGCCCGTCCGGTCCATGTGTCGGAGCAGGCAGTTGGATTCGCTGCAAACGAATCCATAAGGAAAAGCATGCCTTCGATGTTTGCGTCGATGACGGCATGCTTTACACCGTGACTCTTCAACGCGCCGGAGAGTTTTGCAATACCGGCAGGCGGCTCGCACGCCTTGGCCACAGGGGGATAGATCAGAAGCATAGTTTATTTTAAGCCTAATGATAAAAGGCATTCCAGTCAAAGCCGGAGCCCTATCCGATTATCTTCTTCACCCTCCCGACCACACCGCCCTCCAGGCGCACCTTGATTCCATGCGGGTGGATTGGGGAACTTGTCAGAAGGTCTTTCACGATACCTTCGGTCAGCTTGCCGTCCCGCTGGTCTTGCTTCTGAACAACTGCGACTTTCAGCCCCGGCCTTATATCAGCGCGTCTGTTCCCATCCATAATATTCCGCTCCTGCTGTTCAGGCCTTGCCGCTGGCCGCTTTCCTCTTGAATTTTCCGCTCTTGCCGCCGCTCTTTTCGAGCAGCATGATATCGGAGATGACCATCTCCTTATCAACGGCCTTGAGCATATCATAGATGGTAAGGGCAGCGACGGAAGCAGCTGTGAGAGCTTCCATCTCAACACCGGTCTGCCCTTTCAGCTTAACCGTGGTCTCTATATCGATCTTGCTGTTTTTTACGTCAAGCCTGAATTCTATTGTGACCGATGATATATTGAGAGGATGGCACATGGGGATCAGATCGGGGGTCCTCTTTGCCGCCATGATCCCGGCCACCCTTGCGACCCCCAAAACATCGCCCTTTCCGGCCTTGCCACGACCGACCAGAGTGATGGTCTCGGCCTTCATCGATATCGATCCGGAGGCAACGGCAATCCTGTCCGTATCCGCCTTTCCGGTTACATCCACCATGCGCGCCTTGCCTTCCCCGTCAAAATGGGTCGGTTTCATCAGCCCTCCAGTGCCAAAGTGTTAAACGGGTTACATCGGCGACCAGGCAGGGCTCGCAGACCTGAAACCCCTCGGGGTAACACGGCGTATGTCTTCGCCGTTCGCCCTCATAATAAATATCCCTTTTGAGCCCTCGCGTGTGGATGAAAATACGACAAACCTGCTGTCCGGAGAAAACGACGGGTCTTCATTATTGCCGTCCTTTGTCAGCTGGGTAAGGCCGGTCCCATCGGGTTTGACAATGAATATCTGGTTCCTGCCGTTTACCATACTTGCATATACGATCATTTCTCCTGAAGGCGCCCATGAAGGTGATGTGTTATAGTTGCCTTCGTGTGTGATCCTCCTGACGCCATATCCCTGACTGTCCGATATATATAATTGCGGCGAGCCCGTGCGGTTCGAGACAAAGAGTATGGAGTTCCCGTCGGGTGACACGGAAGGAGATATATCTATCCAGGGCGAGACTATCAGCCTGTGCGGGGCAGACCCCCCGATGTTTCCTACCATTATGTTGGCGTTTCCGGACCTCGACGCGGAATAAACGAACCTCCGGTTATCAGGGAAGAAATTCCCGACAATGCTCAGGCCTGAAAGAGGCACCCCGGATTTCACCTCTGTGCCGGTATTCAGGTCATAAACATAAATGCCCCATCTGCGGCCCTTTTCAGACGAATAGATAAGTTTGGAGCCGTCTGAAGACCAGCGCGGCGCAAGCAGAATACCTCCCCTGGGCCCAAGCGGCCTCATGCGCTCGCCGTCCCAGTCCATCATGTAGAGCTGTTTTGATCCCCGCCTCTCGGAAACAAAGACGATCTTTGACCTGAATATGCCGTTCTGCCCGGTCAGGAGTTTGTATATGTCATTGGCTACGGAATGAGACAGCTGCCTCAACAGGTCGCGGCCGGCGGTGTATTCCTTCCGCAGTACCTCCCTGCCTTCCGTGACATCAAAGGCCCTGACTGTTATTTCGATGGATGAACCTCCTGACGAGGTGACCTCGCCCTTTACGACCATCTCGGCCCCAAGCCCCTTCCAGCTCATTGCATTGAAGACCTGATCAGGTCTTTCGATATGGGCCGCGTCCTCTATGCAGTCGAAAAGGCCTGTGTATGTCAGGTCTTTCTTGACGATCTCGGACGCTTCCCTGGCCCCGATAAAGGGCTGAATGGCGATCGGAAGCCTTTTTACGCCCGGAGATGTAATGTCTATATATATCTTTTCAGCCGACGCCGATGCAGCGCAAATGACGCTGAACAGAACTGCCATTATCAGGGACAACGCTCTTTTTGTCATGTTTATCTGCCTTTCTTCGGATCAAAGTTGATGCTTCTCTCCATCTCTGCCGGCGGCGGCGGGAGAGGGGATGAATTGGTAATCGCGCGCAGGGCCTCCCTGTCGAAAAGCTGGTTGTTCGATTTCTTTTCCCATCCCAATATTGTTATATTGCCGTTTCGCTCAATCCTTATGGTAATAATTGCGCTAAGGCTGCGGTATCTGTTAAGAAAGTCCGAGTTGGCCCAGTTTCTCTGTATTATACCGCCGATTACCGAATCATATGTGCCGCCGCCGGGCGTTCCACCGCCTGCCGCCCTGGAGCCATTTTTTGAGACAGTAAGCAGGCGTTTCCGTTCCACATTTTTCCTGGCCTGAAGCGCGGCTATCCTGTCGGCAGCGGAACTCTTGTGGGGTTCGGCTATCTTATGAGTGATGGTTGCGCTCGGCTCTTCTTCTGCGGGCTCCGGCTCTTTCTCTTTTGGCTGGATCTCCGGCTTTGCCGCTGCCGCTGCCTGGTTTCCGGAGCCTCTCACAGGCGATTCTACAAGGCTGACTGTTATCGACGACATCTTGTGGCTTGGGCCGCTTATCAGTATGTAAGCTACAATGGCGACTACAAATAATGAATGGAGCCCGATCGAAATATAAAAGGAGCTGTAAAGCCGGTTGTCTCTCATTTAAGTGAAAGCTTAGGTTCCGTCACCATCCCGAGTTTTTCTATCCCGGTCTCCTTGATATCTCCCATTATCTCGATGACACTTCCGTAAGAAACATCCTTGTCGGCCTTGAGAAAAACATTCGGATTGCGTTTGCTGATGGCCTTGAGCCTGTCGATCATTTCCGGCCTGGACATCGGCTGCTCATTCATAAAGAGCGCGCCGCCTTTCTTTACCACGATGGTCACCCTTTCTTCGGGCGGCAGGTCTTTGCCCTTGGCCTGAGGCAGATTCACGTCGAGGCCCTGCTGCATAAGGGGAGCCGTTACCATAAAGATGATAAGCAGGACGAGCATGACATCCACCAGCGGCGTGACATTTATCTCGGACAGGGCCGTTTTCTGACGATTTCTATTCATATTCAGCCAATAATATAATCCACGAGTTCCTCGGAAAAGTCCTCCATAGCTATGATCATCCGGTTGGCCTTGCTGAGGTAATAGTTATAAAAAATAACGGCGGGTATTGCGGCTGCAAGGCCCATAGCCGTAGTAATAAGGGCCTCTGCAATACCCGGCGCAACTACAGCGAGTGAAGCGGAACCCGCAGCGCCGATGCCGGTAAAGGCATTCATTATGCCCCATACCGTCCCGAAAAGGCCTATAAACGGGGTCGTAGTGCCGGTTGTGGCAAGGAAATGCAGGTATTTTTCGAGCCGCGCAGCCTCAAGCGTGCCGAATCTCCTGAGCATCCGGCGCAATTCCTGCTTGTCGGAATAGGCCTTTTCAGCGTAGGCGGATTTAAAAAGCCGCGCAACAGGACTGAGCTCAAACCTTTTTGACGCTGCATAGAGGTCCTTCGGGTTCCTCGTTGTATTAAATGTCCTTATGAAATTCTGGGTCTCTCCGTCGGCCTTTGAAAACATACGCCATTTGTAGAAGATAATCGTCCACGATACGATCGAAAAAAACAGGAGAATAATGAGCACGCCTTTGACAACGAGCCCCGCCTGAAGAACCATTTGTAATACGGACTGTTCCATTTCGCCTCCTTATTAAGGTATAAATTTAGCCAAAAAATGCCTTAAATGTCAAATATTGACGCATGCGGGCTTGCTTGACAAGGCCGGTCTGTTATTGATTTTTCGAATATGCGTCAGGTATTCTGAACAATGGCTTTGACCAATATAATCAGTTCCTTCAAGGATAAAAATATACTTATTATCGGCGATATAATACTCGACCGGTATATATTCGGCAAGGTCAGCAGGATATCTCCCGAGGCCCCTGTGCCTGTGGTCGATGTTACGCGTGAGACCTTTCTCCTCGGCGGCTCGGCCAACGTGGCCAAAAACATTATTGCCCTGGGCGGAAAGGCGACGGTGTCCGGCGTCATAGGCAATGACCGCGCAGGCGATATGGTCAGGGAACTGCTGGCGGGTTCAGGTATCAATATCGACGGTCTTATTGAGGACAATCGGCCCACGACGGTAAAATCGCGCGTTATCGCCCATAATCAGCAGGTGGTGAGGTTCGATCATGAGAACAGAAACAGGCTTGAGGGGAAACCGCTTGCCGTCTTGCTCGGCTATATAAAAAAGGCCCTCCCGGATTTCGACGCCGTCATCATCTCGGATTATATGAAAGGCGTGGTCACCGCAGCTTTGGTAAAGGCGGTCGTAAGGTTTGCGAAACAGAAAAAGACCTTTGTCGCAGTCGATCCCAAGATGGGCCACTTTCATCTCTATAAAAATGTGTCGATCATAACCCCGAACCTGCTGGAGGCCTCGCAGGGATCGGGCATAGACATCCGGAACGAAGCGGGGCTGCTTAGCGCCGGCAAGACCTTGCTGAAAAGACTTTCATGCATGTCCGTGCTCATCACACGCGGAGAGGAAGGCATGAGTCTCTTTGAGCGGGACGGAGCCAAGGGGATCAAGGTTACAAACATACCTACTGCAGCCATAAAGGTGTTCGATGTTACGGGGGCGGGCGACACGGTAATAGCCGCCTTCACGCTCGCCCGCGCAGCAGGGGCATCTCTCCACGATTCGGCGATATTATCAAACTATGCTGCCGGCATTGTCGTAGGCGAGGTAGGCACTGCAACGGCAACACCCAAGACCTTACTCCAGTCCATCCGGGACCATAAATAGGATCGCCCATGCCTAAGGCTATTGCGCTATATTCCGGCGGTCTCGACAGTGTGCTTGCCGTCCTCATAATGAAAAGGCTTGGAGTGGAAGTGACGCCGGTCCAATTTATTACCGGCTTTGGATGCTCCGTGTCCCGCAGATCAAGGGGCAAGCCAACCAGTCCCAACCCCGAAATTTATGGCCTGACTGTCGAGAAACGTCATATCGGAGAGGCCTTCTTCGAGCTGGTCAAAAATCCGAAATTCGGCCACGGCAGGAACATGAATCCATGCGTTGATTGCAAGGCCCTGATGCTTAAAGAGGCGAAAAAGATCATGGAGGAGCGCGGAGCTGATTTCCTGATAACCGGGGAAGTCCTTGGCCAGCGCCCCATGAGCCAAAGAAGGGATGTATTCTTTGTCATAGAGAAAGAGGCAGGCGTTTCAGGGCTGCTGTTAAGGCCTTTATGCGCAAAACTGCTCAAGCCCACTATTGCTGAAGAGAAGGGCCTCGTTGACCGAGACAGGCTTTACGGATTTTCGGGCAGATCGAGAAAACCGCAGATGAATCTGGCGGCCGAATTCGGATTGCCCGAATATGCGCAGCCGGCAGGAGGATGTGTGCTGACTGACCCGACCTTTTCCTCCAGGCTAAGGGAATTGCTTGCGCGTAATCCTTCTCCGGCGCAAAGAGACATACGGCTGCTGAGACTGGGCAGGCATTTCCTGACCGCCGACGGTTTCACTATTATAATCGGCAGGGATGAGCGTGACAACGATGCCATCGAGCCTCTTGCAGGACCGGACGACTACCTCTTGCGGTTGTCATCCGATTGCGGAAGCCCTCTTGCCCTTGCGGAGAGCGCTATTTCGAAAGAGGGGCTCAATCTGGCTGCAAGGCTTTGTGTGCGCTATTCCGCCTCAAGGAATCAGTCTTCCGTCCCTGTCAATATTTCACGGAATGGCGATGCGTATGGAGTCGAGGTTGCGCCTGCGGACGATAGGGAGATTGAACAATTAAGGACGCATGCTCATGAACAATATAGCGCCGACAGGGCATAAAATAGGGCAGGCAGGGTATTTAAAACCTGAGAAGGGATTTCTATGCTTTTCATAACAGAGATGGACGACGAGCAGTTTAATGTGGTAACAGGGATGACAGGGCCCGACAGATATGCGTATTTCATCGGCAGGGCAGCGGAGTGGATGGTGGTATGGACCCTGAGCAATGAAGAGGGATTCGTGACGCTCGGTGACGATAAAGGAAACGTCTGTGTCCCGATATGGCCCCATCGGGACTTTGCCAACGCCCTTGCAAAGGGAGACTGGTCTGATTGCGAGCCGGAGATGGTTGACATCAATACCTTTTTGCAGAAATGGGCGCAGGGGATGGCCAGGGCAGGATATCTCTATGCCGTTTTCCCGACTGTAAATAACAGCGGCACAGTGGTGGAGCCTGACAGGCTGCGCGACGATCTCATAAAGATGCTTGAGGGGAATAAAAGGGAACCACTGAATTAATCCGGCAGAGCGGTTATTGTTTCAGGCAGGCCTTAAAGCCTTACGGCCACACCCCTGGAATCAAGATATTCTTTTGCCTCGCGTATGGAATATTCCCGGTAGTGAAAGATGGACGCTGCCAGGGCCGCATCCGCATTGCCCTCTACAAAGCCCTCGTACATGTGTTCAAGCGTACCGACCCCGCCTGAAGCTATAACAGGAATGGACACTGCGTCGGATATGGTCCTGGTCAGCGCAATATCATATCCGTCCTTTGTGCCGTCGCGGTCCATGCTTGTCAGCAATAACTCGCCGGCCCCAAGCTCCTCCGCCTTTTTCGCCCACTTTACTGCATCGATAAGCTTCATCTTCCTGCCGCCGTGTGTCGACAATGCCCAGGTTGGTCCTGAAAGTGGAGGCGAAAGGATCAGGTCTTTCAGAGACACATCCGAAAACCAGCCTTCACCTGTAGCGTCCGCAAGGTTTTGTGTAACCTGTTTCGCATCGATAGCGACCACTATGCATTGCGAGCCGAACTTCTCGGCAGCCCGGCTGATGAAATAGGGGTCCTGGATCGCCGCCGTGTTAAGAGAGACCTTATCGCAGCCTGCGTTCAGCAACGCCCTTATATCATCGAGAGTCCTTATGCCCCCGCCGACGGTAAGCGGCATAAACACATCGTTGGCAGTCTTTTCGACAACATCTATTATGGTCTTCCTTTTTTCGTGGGAAGCGGTAATATCGAGGAATACAAGCTCGTCGGCGCCCTCATTATCGTAATGAATTGCGTTGTCCACAGGATCGCCCGCATCCCTGAGGTTGAGGAAACTTACGCCCTTGACCACCCTCCCGTCCTTGACGTCAAGGCAGGGGATGATCCTCTTGGCTAACACGCCTGCTCCGCTATCAATATAGCCTCCCGCAGGTCCATCGTCCCTGCATAAAGGGCCTTGCCTGTAATGGCTCCCCATAACCCCTTGATCGAGACAAGATTGCGGATGTCGTCGAGAGAGGCAATGCCGCCCGAGGCGATCACCGGGATTTGGAGTTGCCCGACCATGGCCTTTACCGCCTCGATATTGGGGCCGCCCAACATACCGTCTGTGGATATATCGGTATAAATGATTCCTCCGGCGCCCAGTTCCTGCATCCTGAGGGCAAGATTGACTGCGTTGAAGGAAGTCACCTCGACCCAGCCTTTTACCGCGACCGAGCCGTCTTTTGCGTCGATGCCGATAATGACCCTGCCGGGATATCTGGAACATGCGGCCCTGACCAGATCGGGATTTTCAACTGCCACCGTCCCGAGGATTACCCTGTTGATGCCCTCGGACAGCAGATGATCGATCCTCGCAATATTGCGAATGCCGCCTCCGACCTCGATTTCCATACCGACCGCCCGCCTGATCCTGATGATACTCTCAAGATTATGCTGATCGCCTGTGAACGCGCCGTCGAGGTCGACGATATGCAGCAGACGCGCGCCCATAGACTCCCACTTCAGCGCCGTCGCAACGGGATCGTCCGAATAAACGGTTGACTCATCCTTCCTGCCCTGCAGCAGTCTGACACAGAGTCCGCCCTTAAGGTCTATTGCGGGTATAACCAACATGCTATTACTATAACAAAAAGAGGAAAAGACTTGCAGCAGATTTATTGATAACTCACACCTCTCAATTTATCGGAATTATGTCGGCATAGGCGAACCCGTCACGATTAACAATCTCGCCGACCCTGACCGGCACGGTTTCGCGGAACATCGGGCCACCCACGACTATTGTATGGATTTCACCGTTCTCCCCGCACGGATCGCAATCCGCAGGGAATTCCGCAATCATATCCCTTGACCATTTGCGCCCGGCAAAACTCAGAGGCAATTTCTTGAGATCAATGCAGCTGACATATGCTTCAACTCCTGCCGACAACATTTCCTCAGCCAATTCATCCGTTGGGATTCCCCACACCGGGAAGTAGGGATCGATTCCGGTTCCCTTCAACTGATTTTCCCGATACCTCCGTATGTCCTCAAGAAACAGATCTCCGAACGCCATGAGCTCTATCCCTTTGCAGGCGCACTCGACGATAAAATCTCTCATGACAGCTTCGTATTGCTCGTTTGAACATGGGTCGGGGATGCTGATAGTTTCGAGCGGAAGACCTGTAGCCGCGGCCTGACGCTGAAGCGTCTCCATCCGGGTGGCGTGCATGGTCACACGGTCGTATTTCCTGTTTATGACGGTAAACAGGCCGAGAAGCTCGATCCCAGGGTCCTGTTTAAGCAGATGAAGCGCCCATGCGCTGTCCTTGCCGCTGCTCCAGCTGAGCAATGTTTTCTTTTTCATTTATCCTCTATATCCTTAGTCAATTTGAGCCGTCAAGTTCAATTGCCGCAGTCGTTTTGAATTGCGCATAATAATGCGCCCCGCAAAGATGATTCCCAAATACAGACCTATTTTCATCTTATGTGTCATATCGCATTAATTTTATGGTTAACAGTGAAGCTCGCCTGACGGCAAAGCCGGTCCGGTTGACGACTGGTTGGGCTATACTCAGCCTTAACCATGAGCTGATTGCCTCCCGCCTGGCGTGTTGGTTTCAACCCACGCAGCAAATGCATGTATATATTTAGTGGCGAATTCTTTGATTGAATCATTGGAAAAATCACCGTTTTCATCGAAGAGATCCGGGGCATTCCCGATGTAAGCCTCAGGCTGCTGCATGGTTGGAACATTAAGGAACACCAACGATTGACGAAGGTGATGGTTTGCGCCAAATCCGCCTATTCCGCCAATTGAGACGCTCATTACGGCGCCGGGTTTCCCTTCCCACACGCTTTTCCCGTATGGACGGGAACCCACATCGATAGCGTTCTTGAGTACGCCTGGAACTGATCGATTATACTCGGGCGTGACAAACAAAACGCCGTCAAACTTCATTAAGCGTTCCCGAAATTCGGTCCACGCATTCGGCGGATTGTCGTCAAGATCCTGATCATAGAGCGGAAGTATTCCAATTTCAATTATTTCAAGATTCAATGATTCCGGCGCAAGCGCTATAAGCGCCTTTGCCATTTTTCGATTAAAAGATTCCTTGCGAAGACTTCCCACAATAATAGCAATTTTTTTCATCTTTATCTCCTTTTGTTTTTTCGGCGCAACCGGCTTTTTTAGTGTGTCTCACGATAGCGCCAAAGCTCATGGGAAGTGACGGCAAACACGATCCCCTGCAGCGCGAAGTTATAGGTTTATTTAATTCTTTAGAATGTCCTCAGCCGCAAAGAAAGATGCCTTGCCTTTGCGCTCTTTAGCTTCAAACTTCTTGATTACATCCAAATCCAGCGTATTTTCATACAGCTCAAACAATGACTTCTTGAGCAGCGCTGATTTGTCTTCATGAAAATGTTCGGATAATTTTTTCAGAATCTTTTCTTCGTCTTTATTCAGTCTGACAGATATTACGCCCATTTATCATAAACCTCCTCTCTCTTGGCTATCGAAATGATATAGTAGTTATTGTCTTCAATATAGAATATTGCCCTGTATTTTCCTTTTCTGACACGATAGTATGTTCTTTTTTCATTTGCTTTAAGTCGCTTAATATCAAACAGACAGAGATCATGAGTAGTATCGAGGGCAATAAATACATTGTTAAATTTTTCAAAGATATCTCTGGGCAGCAGACCCTTTATAACAGATTTCTTAACGCTTTCTTCGTAAAAAACCATACTATATGTTTACAATGTAATACACATTTTGTCAATAGGGTTAGTTTTTTATTTTCACCTATAACTCAAAATCGCACTGGGCGGCAAAGCCGATCCGGGGATTGATTCGTTATGCAGTTTCCCAGGTACGATCCGGGTACATGGGTTACATTTTATTCCAGGCACATAGGTGACACTTTTCTCCTCAACCGTGGATCACAGCACTCAACCACAGTATGTCGTACC
>JGI20214J51650_10001253_pt1 | contig 16119 bp, 12 predicted proteins | sample WetSurMetagenome_FD_51650 | JGI IMG/M metagenome (IMG submission 51650) | reverse complement strand
GAAAGTCCGCGGTGGCTTGTCAGAAATGAAAAGGACAATCAGAAAGCCCGAAGGATACTTTCAAAGATAGGAGGCAACGATTATGCTGATTCAGAGATTTCAGCGATTGAAGAGACCCTCAGAAATTCATCCGCAAAAACAGGTTTCAGTCTGATAAAGCAACCCGGGATGAAAAAGCTCCTGCTTCTGGGAATAGTGCTGGCAGTCTTTCAGCAATGGTGTGGGATTAATGTAATCTTCAACTATGCCCAGGAGGTCTTTGCCAACGCCGGGTACAGNGTTTCAGACACTTTGTTCAATATTGTAATTACTGGAAGTGTGAACCTGGTTTTTACATTTATCGGGATGTTCACAGTTGACAGGCTTGGCCGAAAAGCACTGATGCTCATTGGAGCAGGCGGCCTGGCGTCGGTTTATGCAGTAACAGGATTAATGTATTTTTTGCATTTGCAGGGATTGCCATTGCTGATTATGGTGGTAACAGTCATAGCCTGTTATGCAATGACTCTCGCTCCTGTAACATGGGTGATCCTCTCCGAAATATTTCCAAACCGGATAAGGGGATTTGCAATGTCAGTCGGGACTTTCGCACTCTGGGCAGCCTGTTTCGTACTAACATATTCATTTCCTCTTCTGAATAAAATTCTAAAGGCCTCAGGAACTTTCTGGCTCTATGGTTTTATTTGCGTTCTGGGGTTCTGGTTTATTCTTAAAAAACTTCCGGAAACAAAAGGCAAATCACTTGAAGAAATTGAGCACGATATGGCGAAAGAACGAAAGAACGGCATAACGGCGTAATGGCATTAAGGCATAAAGGCTTTATGTAAAATAGTAATATAAATTCCCCATTTGAAGGGGGTAGGGGGATGTTAAAAATGAAAAAAATTCTAATTCTTCTGCTGGTGGTAACGGGATGTACCAATCAGCATTCAAATATCCGTGAGGAATTATCCCTGGCAGGGAACTGGGGATTTAAAGTTGATTCTCTTGATCGGGGGATCAAAGAAGAATGGTATAACAATCCTTTCGAAGAAACTGTCAGGCTTCCGGGATCAATGGCAGAAAACGGGAAAGGGAATGAAGTCACTGTGAATACTGACTGGACAGGTGACATCGTTGACCGCTCTTATTTCACAGAAAAAAAGTATGAAAAATACAGGCAGCCCGGGAATATCAAGATCCCGTTCTGGCTCAAACCTGTCAGATACTATAAGGGTGCTGCATGGTATCAGAAGGATGTTGAGATACCTGAAAACTGGAAAGATAAAAGGATCGTACTATTCCTTGAAAGATGCCACTGGGAATCGTCGGTTTTTGTCAACGGTACCAAGGTGGGTTCACAGAGCAGCCTTTCCACTCCCCATGAATACGATATAACTGACCTGCTGACTGGAGGAAGAAACCGGATAACTGTAAGGATTGACAACAGAGTGATCATACCTGTCGGAGTCAACTCTCACAGTATAAGCGATCATACCCAGGGGAACTGGAACGGAATTACAGGATCAATTAAGCTGTCTGCAACTTCAAAAGTGTTTATTGATGAAGTCAGAGTTTTTCCCGACCCGGAAAAGAAAGTTGCAAAAGTGATTGTCACAATAAAAAACCCGGATAACTCAGATTTCAGGGGCAAGTTAGCGTTAAAGGCGCTTAGTTTCAATTCAGTGAAAGGAAAGAAGCTTCCTGGTAAAAATGTAACAATTGCTACAAATTCAGGTGAGCAGCAGCTTATTCTGAATTATAAAATTCTTAATCCGCAGTTATGGAGTGAGTTCACCCCTTCTTTATACAAAATGTTCATAACTCTTTCAGAGAAAAATAAAATAATTGATCAGCAATCGGTCGATTTTGGCATGAGGGATTTCAAAACTAATGGGACCATGTATGAGATTAACGGCCGCCAGGTATTCCTCCGGGGAACGACAGAATGCTGTATTTTCCCGTTAACAGGATATCCTCCTTCAGATACTGCATCCTGGCTGAAGATCTTTCAGACATGCAGGGAATATGGTCTTAACCATATGCGGTTTCATTCATATTGTCCACCGGAAGCTGCTTTTATTGCAGCCGATAAACTGGGAATCTACCTTCATGTAGAATGCAGTTCATGGGCAAATCAGGGAACATCGATCGGTGACGGAGGCCAGGTCGACAAATTCATTTATGAGGAAGGCGACCGGATTATTAGGGAATATGGCAACCATCCGTCATTTTGCATGCTGGCGTACGGTAATGAACCTGCGGGCAGGAACCAGAATAAATTTCTGGGAGAACTAATAACGTACTGGAAGGCAAAGGATAACAGGAGGGTTTATACTTCTGCTGCCGGATGGCCGATAATTCCTGAGAACGACTATAACCTCACTCCGGACCCCAGGATCCAGCATTGGGATGAAGGATTGAAGAGCATAATAAATTCAAAACCACCGCAGACCATGTTTGACTTCCGGGATTTTGTCTCCCAATATAAGATACCATCAGTCGGCCATGAAATCGGACAATGGTGTGCTTATCCCGATTTTAAGGAAATTGAGCAGTATAAAGGAGTTTTAAAACCTTCAAACTTCGAGATCTTCAGAGAAACGCTTGCTGAGAATGAAATGGCCGGTCAGGCGGAAGATTTTCTTATGGCCTCAGGAAAACTCCAGGCACTCTGTTATAAAGCCGATATCGAGGCAGCCTTACGCACTCCGGGCTTTGCTGGTTTNCAGATGCTGCAGCTGCATGATTTCCCCGGACAGGGAACCGCACTCGTAGGAATTCTGAATCCGTTTTTCAGATCAAAGGGATATGTAACTCCTGAAGAATTCAGAATGTTTTGCAGCGAAACGGTACCTCTGGCAAGAATTGAGAAAATGATATTTAAGCCAGATGAGACAATAAAAGCTGATATCGAGATCTCTCATTTTGGTCTCAAACCAATTTATAATTCAACGATTCTTTGCAATCTTATTAATTCTGAAGGTGAAGCTATTCATCAACAGGTTTTTAATAAGGACACTATCGCAATCGGTAACTGCATACATGTCGGAACTTTTACCTTTGATCCGGCCGGAATTCGAAAAGCGCAGAAGCTTACCCTGGTGGTATCAATCCAGAATACTGATTACAGAAACAAATGGGATTTCTGGATCTATCCGGTTCAAAATAAAATTGACAGAGGTAATGTTATGATAACTGATAAGCTTGATAAGAACTGTGTTGAGACTCTCAATGAAGGAGGTTCCGTGCTGTTGATGACATACGGCAAAGTGGCAAAAGACAAGGGGGCACAGGTAGCAATCGGATTTTCGAGCATCTTCTGGAACACGGCTTGGACAAATAACCAGGCACCGCATACCCTTGGGATTCTGTGCGACCCTGGGAATCCCTTTTTCAGGGAGTTCCCGACTGAATTTCACAGCAACTGGCAATGGTGGGATCCCGTAACGCATTCACAAGCAATGATTCTAGAAGGATTTCCGGCTGACCTCAAGCCACTGATCCAGCCGATAGATACATGGTTTGAAAACAGAAAGCTGGCTCTTGCCTTTGAAGTGAAAGCAGGCAAAGGCAAACTGATGGTTTGCAGTGTTGATCTTAATGATATCTCTGATGAGAGACCAGCATCAAAGCAGTTATTGTTTTCGGTACTGAATTATATGAACAGTGATAGATTTAATCCTCAGACAGATATTGATATAAATCAGGTCAGGAATCTTATAAGCAATTAATTAAATCTCTGTGTCTCTCTTTGCTTCTCTGTGTTCCGGATTTTTGCCCCCCCAGCCCCCCCCCTGAAGGGGGGTTGAAATCCAGCTCGATCTAAAGCCCCCTTTAGGGAGTTGGGGGCATAAATTGCACAGAGTTACACAGAGGATTTATAATGATTGAAATATTCTATTTTTCTGATTACCTTGGTAAAATATTTGGAAGTAAAAACATTAAATACAATAAGTAATGGGACTAATCACAATCGGCATTATAATAATTATTACAGCTCTTTTTGCTGTCAAAACCGTTCCTTATATGCGGGATAATAAATCAAAAGTACTCACAGCAGCCGGTCTGATCTTTCTGTTGATGATACTGTTCGCCTCGGTCAAGCAGGTCGAGCCCGGAATGGTGGGTGTGAAAAAGTTGTTCGGGAAGGTGAGCAATAATATTCTGGAGAGTGGATTGAATATTATTAACCCTTTAGTCAAGGTTGTCATGTTCGACATTAGAACAGAGAATTATACAATGTCAGGGGTTCATGATGAGGGTGCAGTCAGGGGGGATGATGCAATACGTGTTTTGTCGGCAGACGGACTGGAGGTGATTGTCGATCTTACAGTTCTTTATAAGGTAGTTCCTTCAGAAGCACCTAGGATTCTCAAGGAGGTGGGCACTGATTACAGGAATGTTATTGTTCGCCCTATCTGCAGAACCGGGATCAGGAATAATGCAGTTTATTATGATGCGGTATCATTATACTCAACAAAAAGAGATGAATTTCAGAATAGGATTTTTTCAGCTATTGAATCAAATTTCAAGGAGCGCGGGCTTTTGCTCGAACAACTTTTAATCAGGAATCTTACTCTGCCTGAATCTGTTAAGGCTGCCATTGAATCAAAGATAAATGCTGAACAGGAGGCCCAGAAGATGACATTTGTTCTTCAGAAGGAGAGACAGGAAGCTGAGAGGAAGAGAGTTGAGGCTCAGGGTATAGCCGACTATCAGAAAATATTAAGCTCCGGACTGAGTGACAGGCTTCTGCAATACGAAATGATAAAAGCAATCACTAATTCCCCGAATGCAAAATTGATAATAATGACTAATGAGAAGGGTCTTCCGATTATGGTGGATACAAAATAATATCTCTGTATTTCTCCGTATTTCCTCTGTGTAACTCTGTGTTATAGAAGGATCTCCTGAAGAAGTTGCACAGAGAGACACAGAGATCTCACAGAGGGACACAGAGCCGTTGTAATCATTAATAATTCTTAACTCTTTTTTCGATCTTCCTTCTGATTTTTTCGTAAGATATCGGAGGTCCTGTCATTATCTCTTTCCCATCGACGTAAACTGCATCATTGATACCCCATTCATTCAGGATATTGATGTTGGTCGTATCAAATTCCTGTATATCAATTTTCCCCGGGAAATCCAGTGCAGCTCTTTTTGCCCTTTCGCAGGTTATGTTCATCGACTGGCACCATCCATTCCTCAGTAATGTAAGGTTGACTTTATCTTTTCCTTTTTCAGGCTTTTTTACAGGCTTTCTGAAAAGGGGCGGAACAGCATTTTCATTGAAAGGTTTCCACAGCAGCCTCGTGATTCCGCTCTTATCAACTGTTTTATAACCATATTTTCTGAACCATGAGGCTCGCATGAATGCTGGAATTATTAATCCCCAGGTTACAAGTCCGTTTGCTCCCTGTTTTTTTGCATCATCTTCGGCAGCTTTAAGTAAAGCAGTACCCATTCCTCTTTTCCTGTAATCGCCGCGTCCCTGTTTATGTCCGTGTACCCATATGCAGAGCACAACATACAGGTCTCTGCCTTCAAAAATTGAATGCTCAACAGGGAGGTACTGTATCATACCGCCTATGACATCGTTTTCGTCGAGAGCGAACTTTACTTTCAGCCCTTTTTCTTTCATCTGGTCGTACCACTTCTGTTTACAGCTGCCGGCTTCTTTCATATCGTCCGACCATTCTTCGAGACAACATAAATATTGATATTCAGTTTCAGGTGTTATATCGACGATTTTCATTTCATTGTATTTTAACCACAATTTACATAGAAATTTCATTTTGAAGTTTATTGAAATTATTATTTACATTTAAAGCTCCTTTGAGTTTTGATAAATGAGATGAATTCATTATGCTGAGAAAATTGCCTGCCTTTATCATTCTTGTTTCAGTTGCCATTTTAAACAAGCAATGTAACAGGAATCCATACGTAACAACAAAAGACTATGATATTGTTATTTTAAACGGAAGAGTTATTGATCCGGAATCAAATCTTGATGCAGTCAGGAATATCGCGATAAAAGAAGGTTCTGTTCACACCATCACTGAAAAGCCAATTAAAGGGAAAACTACAATTAATGCCGGTGGTCTTGTTGTTGCTCCAGGTTTCATCGATATGCATCAGCATGGACAGGACAAGGAAAACTGTACATACAAAGTACTTGATGGTGTTACGACTGCCCTTGAACTTGAAATGGGTACTGCTGATGTCGACAAATGGTACATGGAAAGGGAAGGACAGGCTCTGATAAATTATGGAGTAAGTGTTGGTCATGTTCCGTTAAGAATGGAAATCATGCATGATCCGGGTGGATTTGCACCTGTGGGCGATGCAGTTAAAAAAGAAGCATCTGATGCTGAGATTTTAGTACTCGGGGAAGGAATTGAAAAGGGATTGACCAGGGGTGCGCTTGGTGTCGGATTCGGTCTGATGTACACTCCGGCTGCTACAAAATGGGAAATTCTGGAAATGTTCCGGATAGCAGGCAAATACAAGGTCCCATGTTACGTGCATATGCGGTATGGAGGACTTAAGGAACCCAATAATTGTATAACAGCCCTGGAGGAAGTTATTTCGGCATCCGCCATAACCGGAGCTCCCCTGCATGTTGTTCATATAACCAGTCTGGGGTTCAGCTATACCCCCCGTTTGCTTCAAATGATCAAAGAGGCAAATTTGCATGGGATTGATGTTTCTGCAGAGTGTTATCCGTATTCTGCCACACAAACCACAATTGAGAGTGCCGTTTATGATGAAGGCTGGCAGGAATCCTTCGGGATAACTTATAGCGATCTGCAATGGGCTGAAACCGGAGAACGGCTTAATGCTGAGAGTTTTGCCAGATATAGGAAATCGGGAGGAATGGTAATCGCCCATTCAATCCCTGACGAAGTTGTAGAATCAACTGTTGCTGATCCGAAAGTTATCATTGCCAGCGACGGGATACTGACAGAAGGAAAAGGGCATCCACGGGGAACAGGGACTTTTGCAAGGGTTCTGGGAAAATATGTCAGGGAGGAGAAGCTTATGTCCCTTAATGAGGGATTGAGTAAGATTACGCTTATGCCGGCAAAAAGGCTTGAGAAAATTGCTCCCGCATTTAAGAAAAAAGGCCGCATATGCGTCGGAGCCGATGCAGATATAACCATTTTTGATCCTGAAAACATCCTTGATCAAGCAACATATGAGGAACCGGCGAAATATTCCAGAGGGATATCATATGTCATTGTAAATGGAAATGTGATTGTTAGAAACGGTCAGTTGCTGGAGGACATTTACCCGGGAAAACCATTGCGTGGAACCATTAAATAATTATAACGATCGAACCAACTGAATCTTTTAGCACTCTCCCCAGATTTAAGGGATTGACATAATATAACAAATTGCAGTTAAAATAAACTTTATGGGGGACATTTTGAAAAACTTCGAAAAAATTTTTAAAATGTGCTGAATTGTTTTGCAATTATGCGATTTAGAGGTTTTGTCTTGGTACCATAACCTTTCTGTATTACCGGATCTTGTCATCTAAATCCCTTCGTATATCAAAAAGGCATTTTTCAAAATAGAGAAGGCTGTTCTTTTCTAATTTACAGATAATTAATGCTTTAGCAGGTCCGGTAACCAGGGAATCTACATTTATTCATCATTCTTCGTAAATATTTGGACGTTTTTGATGAATATCCCTTATCTTTTTACTACCGGTTTATTACTGTAAATCAACATCCTGACCTAAGTGATGAAGTAACTCCAAAACTGAATCATCTCCTCACTAATCGGCTGATATCATATTCCAAAAGAGCTTTCTGATCCGTAATTTTAAGTATTAAACGCAGCCCAAAACTGGCGAGCCGAACGAACATTTAATATTGTCAAAAGAATGTTTTTTATTAACTGAACCGGATATGAAACGTATTTTATTTTTAATGCTCATACCTCTGCTTTTCTCATGTACTTCAGAAAAAAAATCCTACTCATATCTAAGAAATACCAGTTTGTCAGTTTCACGAAGATATATCGGNAATTACATCGATTTTCGCCACACCGGTCCAGAGGTTTTCGGCGGTACAAACCTAATCTGGATCAGAACAACCCAGTTTAACTCATTCGGGAAGATTTCTGCGTTCGGTAAAGAGTGTAAATTCGAACCCGGTGAAAAGATCTACATAAAAAGAATGTATTCCGCTCCCGGACCCTTTGGCAATTGGGAATACCAGATCGAAAACGATTCATCTGATGTTTACAGGCTTAGCAATTACAGGTATGAGAATAATGTGCTGGTACAAGCATCATTCTAAGTAGAACTCTCAGACTAAGATTTTCAGAAATTAATTAAAAATTTAATCCCTCTTTCCTTCGACTGCTGATAGAGGGGCAGGGGTGAGCACATGATTCGGGATTGCTTGCGGCGATTCCCTGCGGGGTGGGTTAATATAGGGGATTAACTTCGTTGATCCCTGGGGGAGATCCCAGCAAAGTCAAATTATTCCCTTACTCGTTTCACTCGCAGGGTCTTTTTATTTTCATGAGCTTTCTCAAACTGCGTTTGGAAAGCTCAGAAAATAAAAATCCCCCAGCTTCGCTGAGGGAATAATTTGACTTTGCGGAGAGAGGGGGATTCGAACCCCCGGTACCCTTTTGAGGTACACACGCTTTCCAGGCGTGCCAATTAAACCGCTCTTGCATCTCTCCTGATTTTTAAATCGAGGCGCAAAATACGAAAAATTTGAATGCCTGAAGATTATTTATAGCATTTTTACCCCGCACCTCGTACCCTGTACCCCGCACCGATTCAGCTGATCTCACCAGCCAGCGATCGGCTCAAACATTTCACAACCTCCTCCCTCGTGCCGCAAACCCCAAGCAAATGCATAAGCTTTGTCACCGATGCTTCAGAGGTAATATCTTTACCGCTTACAACGCCGGCTGCAAGCATCTCCCTGCTGGTCTCATACAATCCCATCTCAACACTTCCGCCATGACACTGGGTCACATTGAAGATTATACCTCCCTTTCTGATAAATGTTCTGAGCCCCTCAATAAACCAAGGGTATGTCGGGGCATTTCCCGAGCCGAATGTTTCAATTATTAGTCCCTTCAGGTCTTTTGTATTTATTAATGCATCCAAAAGATTAAAGCCTAATCCGGGGAACAATTTAAGAATCGCCACATTAGTGTCGAAAGCCTTATGAACAACCAGGTTCTTGTCGGGATCGGAATACCTTATCAGATTATAATTATATTTAAGATGAAGACCAACTTCTGCAAGCGGCGGGTAATTCGGTGAATTGAATGCATCAAAATGTTCAGCGCTGAACTTTGTGGTACGGTTGCCTCGGGTAAGTTCATTATCGAAATAGATGCAGACTTCAGGCACCAGAGATAATCCGGCTTCCTTTGCAGAAGCTATCTCAATTGCAGTAATAAGATTTTCCCTGCCATCGGTACGCAGTAGTCCTATTGGCAGCTGTGATCCTGTGAATATGACCGGTTTTCGCAGGTTCTCAAGCATATAGCTCAGAGCTGAAGCTGAATACGCCATAGTGTCTGTCCCGTGAAGCACTACAAACCCATCATAGTTGTCATAGTTTTCTTCGATTGTCTCAGCCATCTTGATCCATACTCCGGGATCAATATTTGATGAGTCTTTAACAGGATCAAAAGAGACAGACCGAAGATCAAAACCAAATTTCAGAAGTTCGGGGACATGGTCGGTGATGTGCTGAAAATCAATAGGGACAAGTGATCCGGTAACCGGGTCGTGCACCATTCCTATTGTTCCCCCTGTATAAATAATAAGTATTGAAGTTTCTCTTTTATCTTTCATATGTCGGTTACAGGCCAAAAAGCCTGACTGAATTGTTATAAGTTACATCTGCAGTTTCCTCGTTGCTTAAACCAAGTATTTCAGCAACTCTATTATTTATAATGCAAAGATAAGAACTCTCATTCCTTTTTCCTCGGTAAGGAACAGGTGCAAGATATGGCGAATCTGTTTCAAGAATTAAATTTTCAACTCCAGAATGACTAACAACTTTTTCAAGTCCTGAGTTTTTAAATGTTACAATGCCCCCGATCCCAAGTTTAAATCCCAGTCCAATAGCTTTTTCGGCATCCTCTGACGAACCAGTGAATGCATGAAAAACTCCTTTCAGATCAGCACCTTTGAAAGGTTCCAGCGCTTTAAAGACTTCAGGAAATGAGTCCCGGGAATGAATAACAACTGGCAATCCTGATTTAACAGCGAACGCAACCTGCCTCTTGAACGCCAGAATCTGTTCGGTCAGTCGTGATTTATCCCAATAAAGATCGATGCCGATTTCTCCTATGGCGTAAAATTTATTGGTTGCAGCAAGCTCTTCCATCTGGTCAAGCTGCGAAACATAATCTTCCTTTACAGAAGTAGGATGTAATCCGATCATAGGAAAACAGATACCGGGAAAATTATTCTCAACTGAGAGCATCAGGGATACGGAATCAATATCGATGTTTGGCATTAGCTGTTTAACGACACCTGACTGAACAGCTCTTTTTACTGATTCGTCCCTGTCGTCATTGAATTCCGGAAGATAAATATGTGTATGTGTATCGATAAGCTGCATCAGACTACGCCCTGTGCGATCATTGCATTGGCAACTTTCACGAACCCTCCTATATTGGCACCATCAACATAGTTTATGAAACCATCTTCCTGCCTGCCATACCTAACACAGGTACTGTGAATGTTTTTCATAATAGTGTGCAGCCTTTCGTCAACCTCTTCGCGCGACCAGGGCAGTCTCATTGAATTCTGGGTCATTTCAAGTCCTGAAGTGGCAACACCACCGGCATTGGCAGCCTTTCCCGGTCCGTAAAGGATCCCTGCTTTAATAAAAACTTCAACAGCTTCAATTGTCGAGGGCATGTTAGCTCCTTCAGCAACGCAGATGCACCCGTTTTTCACAAGAGTTTTTGCCTCATCTGCATTTATCTCGTTCTGGGTTGCATTAGGCATGGCAATATCGCATTTTATCATCCAGGGTCTCTTATCCTCAAAATACTCTACCCCGAATTTCGCGGCATACTCTTTTATCCTGCCTCTTCGAATATTTTTAAGATCCATGATGAATTTAAGTTTATCTGCGTCGATGCCTTTAGGATCGTAAATGAAACCGTTTGAATCGGAGGAGGTAACGACCTTACCCCCTAGTTCAGTCACCTTTTCAGTAGCGTACTGTGCTACATTGCCTGAGCCTGAAATACAGACTGTTTTACCTTCAAATGAGTCTCCCCGGGTTGCAAGCATCTCCTGAGCAAAATAGGTGGCACCATATCCTGTCGCTTCAGGCCTTATAAGAGAACCTCCCCATTCAAGCCCTTTACCGGTAAGAACGCCTGTAAATTCGTTTTTAAGTCTTTTGTATTGACCGAACAGATATCCGATTTCCCTGCCACCAACACCAATATCACCAGCAGGCACATCAGTTTCAGCCCCAATATGACGGAATAATTCTGTCATAAAGCTCTGGCAAAACCTCATAACCTCGTTATCCGATTTTCCCTTTGGATCAAAATCCGATCCTCCTTTTCCTCCTCCCATTGGCAGGGTGGTAAGGCTGTTCTTGAAAACCTGCTCGAAAGCAAGAAATTTAAGAATGCCGAGATTAACGGTCGGATGGAACCTCAGACCTCCCTTGTAAGGTCCGATAGCACTGTTCATTTCAATCCTGAAACCCCTGTTTATCTGCACGTCGCCCTTATCATCAAGCCATGGAACCCTGAAGATTATTGTACGCTCCGGTTCGGCAATCCGCTCAAGGATCTTTGCATACTTGTACTTAGGATTCTCTTCAATAAACGGTATCAGTGATTCAGAAACCTCCTGAACTGCCTGATGAAATTCATTTTCACCGGGGTTTTTGGCTTTTATCATGCCCATGAACTGCTGTACTCTTGGATCCATTTTAAAAAGGTATTAATAGTTACTATGGATATCAAATTTAGAAAAACAATGGTAATAGTACTTCATCTGGACAAAATAAATATCGGAGTGAATGATTTCGGATTTCGGATTTGCGATTGCGGAATTGAAATCCAAAATCGGCAATCCGCAATCTGCAATTCATTGGTTCCGGTAAACATTTCCCGGATAGCATTTGACCACACCCCTGAATTCCAGCTGAAGAAGAAGTGGAGAAAGTTTGTAAATCGGAATTTCAAGTGACCTGCAGATAGTATCAATAGTCAGTTCACCTTCTTTCATTATGAGTTCATATATCTTTTGCTCCGGTTCACTTAGTTCTGAAAAAAGGGTTTTTTGTACAGGAGGTTTTGATTTTTCGGGCTGCCAGTTCAGGCAATTTTCAATATCCGTTGCCGATTCAACAAGAGCTGCCTTATTTGTTTTAATAAGATCGTTGCACCCTGACGACCATTGATCATCAGGCCTGCCGGGTATAGCCATGACATCACGGTTGTACGAATTAGCCATATCGGCAGTAATCAGGGCTCCTCCTTTTATCCCTGATTCAACAACAAGTGTGGCATCGGAGAGTCCGGCAATTATCCTGTTCCTCTTAAGAAAGTTATTCCTCTCCGGAAGAGTTTCTGACATAAAATCGGTCAGTAGTCCGCCGGTCTTTAAAATCGTTTCAGCTGTTGACCTGTGGATAGATGGATAGATAGTTTTAAATCCATGTCCGAGAACTCCGATTGTCTGAAGATTGTTTGAAAGGGCTGCTTTATGGGCGGTAATGTCGATCCCATAAGCGAGACCGCTAACGATTACGAGATCAGGATGACCATTTGCAAGATCACTGATAATGCATTCACAAAGCTCCCTGCCCCGTGTGGTAGAATTTCGTGTGCCGACCACACTCAGTATTTTCGGACAGTTCAGATCGCTCGTGCCCTTGAAGAAGAACACAACTGGCGAATCATCACATTGTCTTAATCTGAACGGGTAATCATTATCGAGGTAGAAGTAAGTCTTTATATTATGTTTAACAACATATTCTGATTCGGCTTCAGCAAGTTTCAGGTAAGATTTATCACTTATGCAGCTGGCTAATCCCGATCCTATCCCGGGTATTTTTACCAGATTGCGGTAGGGCTCATTGAAGATTGCTTCAACACTTCCGAAATATGAAACAAGTTTACGGGCATTGATATCCCCGATGCGTGGGATTAAGCTTAAAGCAATTTTATGCTTCAGCGAAACTTCAGACATAGCACATGGAAATTGAGACAATCAAATATACAAAAAACCCCCCGATCCGTCAGAAAGGAGGGTTATTTTTTTATGAATTGTTGATATCTAAAGAGGGTGTTGAAAAAGTCCTTTTCTTTCTTTTTACCCCTAAATCCCCCAGGGGGGCTCTTCATCGTGGGCAGAGGGATTATATCACCCCCATATCAAGCATCGAATTTGCTACCTTCAGAAATCCTGCAATATTAGCCCCTTTTACATAATCCACGCTGCCATCGGCTCTCTGACCATGCTTAAGGCACTGGCTGTGAATATTGCACATTATTTCATGGAGGCGGTGATCAACCTCTTCACTGTTCCATCGCATCTTCATCGAATTCTGAGTCATTTCCAGTCCGGATGTTGCAACTCCGCCGGCATTAACTGCTTTACCTGGTGCAAACATGATATTGTGCTTGTTAAATTCTTCAACAGCATCAGGTGTACATCCCATATTTGATAATTCAGCCACCAGCTTAACGCCATTTGCAATTAAGATCCTGGCTTCATCACCATTCAGCTCATTCTGCGTTGCGCAGGGTAAAGCAATATCAACTTTTACCTCCCATGGCCTTTTCCCTTCATGGAATTCAACACCTTCAAAAACATAGGAGTATGGCTTGACAACATCCTGGTTTGATGCCCTCAGCTCAAGCATATAGTCTATCTTCTTACCGGAAATTCCTTCAGGATCGTAAACATAACCATCGGGACCTGAGATTGTGACCACTTTACCTCCAAGCTCTGTTGCTTTAAGAGCTGCACCCCATGCTACATTTCCGAATCCCGAGATCGAAATTCTCTTGCCTGCCAGGGTATCATTTTTAGCTGCCAGCATCTCCTTGGCAAAATAGATCCCTCCGAAACCTGTTGCTTCAGGTCTTATCAGAGAACCACCCCAATTGCTTCCCTTTCCGGTAAGTACTCCGGTATGATCACCTTTAAGTCTTTTATACATTCCATACAGGTAACCAATTTCACGACCCCCTACACCTATATCACCGGCCGGAACATCAGTTTCAGGTCCGATATATTTCCAGAGTTCGAGCATAAAGGACTGACAAAACCTCATAACCTCGGCATTCGATTTACCCTTTGGATCAAAATCCGATCCGCCTTTACCGCCTCCCATCGGGAGCGTTGTAAGTGCATTTTTAAAGATCTGTTCAAAGCCAAGGAATTTAAGAATTGAAAGATTAACACTTGGGTGAAAACGCAATCCGCCTTTATAAGGGCCAATTGCATTATTGAATTGCACCCTGTAGCCCAGATTGACTTTTACATTGCCCTCATCATCAACCCATGGCACCTTAAAGGTCAATGCCCTATCGGGTTCGACAATCCGCTCGATAATATTAGCTGATTCAAACTGAGGATTCTCATTGTAAACCTCTTCTATTGACTCAAGCACTTCCCTTACTGCCTGCAAATACTCAACCTCACCCGGATGTTTCTTTTCGAGATTGTTCATTATTTTATCAACATTCATATTAACATGTATTTATGATTAGTACTTAAAATATTTTAATATTATCAAACCCCCGTTAGAGCCTGTCCCGATCCATCGGGAGGGAAAGAGACAAGGTCACAAAGTTGGTCTCTACATTATTCATTAAAAATGATTTAACTCATGTTAAACTGACTTTTTCCCCCTGACTCTCGGAGCATATGAATTCAATGATTTGAGGATGCTATCCCTGTCCTGACGATTTATTGCGCTAATATAAATAGGCGGATATTTTGCAATACCCTCCTTCATCCTCTGATATAAGGTAATACTCTGTACCAGTCCAAAGAATTTTTTATCAAAAGTAAAACCCGAAAAGCTCTTTTTCCCTATTTCAACAGAATTCTTTTTTCCTTCAATTAGTCCTGTAGAATAATATCTGAAGATTATTGCCTCCCCTTCATCTGAAAAAAACATATACTGGTAACTAAACAAAACAGGGAGAAGTATAATCATCAGAAATATTACTGAAAGAATTATTGTCCAGACAGCCCTGCTCATTCCCAGAAGGGGAAATTTAATTATCATAGCAGCAAAAGCCAGCGCCAGAAATATGAGATAGACAATTATTGAGGTCCGTTGCAATATTTTTAAATTAATGACTGATTTGCTGTTGTTAATTGTCATGACTTTTGTTTTAAACTTAATCTTTTTAGTATCTGCTTTAATATGCCCCCAACCCCTTCATTGAACTTAAAATAATTTAATATCTTCTGAACCCCCTTCAGGGGGGACAGGGGGCATATCTGACCCCCCTTTTGTGGGAACGGGGGGCGTAATCTTACGTTTTGATTTGAAGAATTTTGTCAGCAGACCACCACATTCACGTGCCAGTACTCCTGATTTAACGACAGTCTTAGGATGAAGTAATGAGCCATTAATAAGTGTATATCCCTTTTTTATATCGCCTGCACCATAGACAAGTCTTCCTGCCTGGCTCCACCCCAGTGCCCCGGCACACATGGCGCATGGTTCAATGGTTACATATACGGTGCAATCTATAAGGTACTTTCCGCCGAGCCAGCCTGTGGCGGCTGTTATTGCCTGCATTTCGGCATGAGCCGTAGGATCGTTTAATGTTTCAGTCAGATTATGAGCCCTGCCAATTATGATATCGTTGCAAACCACAACAGCGCCTATCGGAACCTCCTGCTTGTCAACAGCTTTCATAGCTTCCTCAAGAGCGGCTCGCATGAAATGTTCATCTTTGTTCTCAGGCATCAGGTGGGAGAATATTGTCTAAAATTAAGAAGAATTCCTGAATTTTCCTGCCCTTTCCGGGAAAAGAAAAAACTCCTTCCACTCTGGGGGAAGGCTGGGTATGGGGTATATCATTTTTTCTTATTTTTGCTGAAATCCAAAAAAAAATGTACAGGACAAATACTTGCGGGGA
>JGI20214J51650_10001252_pt1 | contig 16126 bp, 15 predicted proteins | sample WetSurMetagenome_FD_51650 | JGI IMG/M metagenome (IMG submission 51650) | reverse complement strand
CTTTTTTGAATCCCGTCAAAGATAACCATTTTTTGATTTCCTGCGCTGAATATGACCTGCCGCCGTGCGTATTTACGAGCATGTTCACAGAAAAAAGTGAGTCTGATACGGGTCTGGTCCTGTCCGCTTCGAGCAGGTGTTTCTGAATTGCGATGAGACCACCCGGATTAAGCGCGCCGTAAGATTTTCTGATCAATCCGAGGTTTTTGATGCCTTCAAATGATCGAATATGCGCAGGTTGCTTGCGGTGATGAGGACCCTTGCCGGCCGGTAGCCTCCCCACAACTTACGTAATTCCAGGACTTCATCCATGATATTCATCCGGTTTCCTTACCTTATATACGCCTCGGTAACGTACAGTCTCATCATCCTGTGGGTGTTGAAGTAGTAGGCGTTTTTAGCTATGGCGTGCGACATGATCTTTATCCACTTGGACCTGTTGTCGTAGAAGGTCGGTATTATTATCGTTTCGAGTTTGAAATACAGGTCGTCGGCGTCGCGCGCCGGGTCTGCAGGCACATCAGGCGAAGGGCCGATGGCCCAGCCCGTATGGTTTTCTATATGGCCCTCGATCCACCACCCGTCCAGCACACTGAAGTTCGGCACACCGTTGTGGACTGCCTTCATCCCGCTGGTGCCCGACGCCTCATACGGCCTCAAAGGGGTGTTCAGCCATACATCCACCCCTGATATGATTTTCAGCGCCGTGTCCATATTGTAATTTTGGATAAAGGCTATCTTCACGCGGCCCTTCAGTTTTTCGCTGAGTTTGACTATCTTTTGTATGAGTTCCTTGCCGGTCTCATCCTTCGGATGCGCCTTGCCCGCGTAGACGATCTGTATCTTCCCTTTGCCGATGCGGGCCAGCCTATCGGGATCGGAAAGCAGCAGGTCGGCCCTCTTGTATGCGGTTGCGCGCCTGGCGAAGCCTATGGTCAGCGTGTCGTAATCCATGCCCACGCCGGTCTCGCTGTTTACGAAATCGATCATGCCCTTCTTTGCTTCCATATGGGCACCCCACAAATCCTCCAGGGGGATGCGGCCCACCCTCACGAATATCTCCGGCTCGTTCGCCCATCCAGGCAGATACCTGTCATACAGGCGCTTGAAGCTGTCGCATGTCCATGTGTATGAATGCACCCCGTTTGTAATGGCATGTATCTCGTATCCGGGGAACATGCTTTGCGAGACCTGTCCATGTTTTTTTGCAACCCCGTTGATATAATGGCTCAGGTTCAGGCCCAGCAGGGTCATGTTAAGCGCGCTTTTCCCGGCAAACTCCATGATCACCCTCATCGGCACGATGTTCGTATCGGTAAGTGTCTTTTCCGCAAGCGCATAAGAGAACTTGTCATGCCCGGCCTCAACCGGCGTATGGGTTGTGAATACGCAGAGGGTCCTCACCCTGTCTGCGTCCCATACCAGCCGTTCGTCCCACACCTCTTCAATATCACGCTTGAATCTGTGCAGCAGTTCGAGCGTCAGAAGGGCCGAGTGGCCTTCATTCATATGATATTTCTTTATCTCGAAGCCGAGCCTGTCGAGCATCCTTGTGCCGCCTATCCCGAGCACGATCTCCTGTTTCAGTCTGTAGGTCAAATCGCCTCCGTAAAGGCGCTGGGTTATTTCCCTGTCATCCGCAATATTTTCAGGGAGGTCCGTGTCGAGGAAGATAACGGGCAGGCGGCCTCCGGTTGCGCTCTCCACAACATAGAGCCACGCGGCTATCTGTATCTCCCTGCACTCTATCCCCACGCTCACCCTTTCCGCGAGCGGCGTCATGAAGGCAGCGGGGTCCCAGGTGTCGGGCAGTTCTTTCTGCCTGCCGGCAGCGTCCAATTCCTGCCTGAAATATCCCTTTTTTGTGAGCAGCGATACGGCTACCATAGGCAGGCGGAGGTCCGTCGCCGACTTGATCGTATCGCCCGCAAGCACCCCGAGCCCTCCGCTGAAGGTCTTGATCTCATTTTTCAGGCCGATCTCCATCGAGAAATAGGCTATCTTGGGCTCTGTGATGAATTTATCGATAGTGCATGATTTCATTGAATAAGGTTCTCCTGTCGGGATTCAATTTATACGGCGGATTTCGCGCGCCTCAGCAGTTCTTTCAGGGCTGAGCTGCCTTCTCCCCCCATATCGAGAGAAAAGGCATTAACATACAGGTCTATATGACTGTTTATGACAACTTCGGAAAGCTCCTGCGAATGTTTTTTTATAAAGGGCAGGGCTTCCTGCCTGTTGCGCATGGAATATATTATACTTTCTCTTATCAGCTCCTGCATGATCAGGACCCCGGTACCGAGGGATTTCCGGGCGATTATCCCGCCCAGTGGTATCGGTAGCCCGGTCTCGGCCTCCCACCATTCTCCCAGATCTGCGATCAATGAAAGGCCGTATTCCGGGTATGTGAATCTGCTCTCGTGTATGATCAGCCCTGCGTCCGCCCTGCCGTCTCTTACGGCATCCGGTATTTCGCTGAACAGCATCGGGACCGGCTCGAAACAGGGCGCCCCCGGTTCGGAATGCAAGAATAGCCTGAGCAGGAGATACGCGGTTGTCATCCCTCCGGGAATCGCTATCCTTTTCCCTCTCAGGTTTTTTTGGGTATATGGATTGCGGGCGACTATCAGAGGCCCGCATCCACGACCGAATGCGCCCCCTGAATTGAGAAAACAGTAATGATCGGCAACATAATGGTAAGCATGGCATGAGATCTTGGTGAAGTCGAGGGTGTGAGCGAGGGCCAGACTGTTCAGTGTTTCCACGTCTTCCATCCTTGGCTCAAAGCTTAGTCCCCGTGTGTCTATCCTGCCGTTGAGCAGCGCGTAAAATATGAAGGTGTCGTTTGGACATGGGGAGAATCCGAGCGTGAACATAATATAAATATTATCACATGAGAGAAAAAATGAACAGGCTGCGGCGCAAATGAAAATAAATACCCAATTCGGTTAATGTTAAGGGGCAGGCGTCATGAAAATATACCCGGCAAAAGGAGAGGAGTGTCTATGTCCGATAATTATTCCCGTATTGCGATTGTAACAGGCGCCACATCCGGTATTGGTGAAGCCACTGTGAGAAGATTCATTGCCGCAGGGTTCGGCGTGGCCGGCAATGGCCGCAGGCTTGAAAAACTGGATGCGCTTGAAAAAGAGCTTGGCTCTTCATTTTGCGGTGTTGCGGGCGACGCTGCAGACAACGCCGTGCTGGAGCGGATTTTTGAAGCCGCGCGCGTGCGATTCGGCAGACAGGCGGATATCGTCGTGGCCAATGCAGGCAGAGGGCTTGGCGGCTCGGTCAAAGACGCCGATCTCGCGCAGTTTGAAGAGGTAATAAGAATCAATCTCACCGGCGCGCTGGCCCTGCTTCAGAAGGCAGCGCAAAAAATGGCGGACGGGCAGCAGGCTGCCTTTCCCAAAGCGGCGGCTGATATAGTTGTTATCGGTTCGGTGGTGGGGCGGAATGTCTCGCCGTTCAGCGCGGTATATGGGTCTACAAAATTTGCCGTGCATTCACTGGCCGAAGGTCTGAGACGCGAAGTGGGGCCGAAGGGTGTCCGGGTGTCGTTGGTCGAACCAGGAGCCGTGCTTAGCGGGTTTCAGGACGGCGCAGGTTACAGCGACGAGATGGTCCAGGGAATGAAAGATAAATTCGGGCCGCTGTTGACAGGGGACGATATAGCCGACGCAATACTTTACGTTGTTACCAGACCGCCCCATGTGCATGTCGCAGAGATAGTTGTGCGCCCGACGCGGCAGGATTATCCGTAAAAACAGGCAGGAACATAAATAAAAACAGGGCGCCGCTTCTGACCGACCGTTATACTTAGTCGCGTCTTTGCGGGGGGGGGGGGTAAACGGCTTCCGCAGGCGTGATTTATCCGCCCGGCTGCTTTTGAAGAGTTGGCAATATTGTTTGTTCATATTGGGCTGAAAGAGATTTTGCCATAAACTACCTCCCTGGGTTTTTAGTCCGTAATACCACAAATTACGTATAAAAGCATTTGCTATGTTGTTGAAATATATACATTAATAATTGTAGTAAATTTTTATGAGTTGTGCTATCATAAAGCGAAATGGAGAAAATACCTGCGAGGTAGATTATATGTTATGCAAATAGAAGAAATGAATAAACAGGATATACTTTCCGAAATTAGACGCATTACAAAAGAAAATGGTGGCAAGGCACCAGGTGCGTTGCAGTTTGCCGCCAAAACTGGTATTCGCAAGTCTGACTGGTTTCCAACTATGTGGTTAAAATGGAGCGACGCAATTGCCGATGCGGGGTGTCAACCAAACGAATTTATAACTGCATATGATTCTGATATTTTAATCACAAAATATATAGAGCTGATTAGAGAGCTTGGCCATTTTCCAGTTGAAGGCGAACTTAGGCTTAAAAAAATAAACGACAATAAATTTCCGAGTGATAAAGCCTTTTATCAGCTTGGATCAAAGCGTGAACGTGCCCAGAGAATTATTGATTATTGTTCGGGGAAAAAAGAATATATTGACATTATTCCATATTGTTCTGAAATTGCAGGCTCAATAAAAAACTATGATTTTGCAAAAACGTCTGCGGTCAAAAGTGGTTTCGTATACATCATACGGCATGGCAAACGCAATGAATACAAAATTGGCAAAACATTTAATCCTATACGTCGTGAGGGTGAAATCAGATTGGAGCTGCCTGAAAAAGTACAACCAATTCATTTTATAGAAACAGACGATCCAACGGGAATAGAAATCTATTGGCATACACGCTTTGCCAGTAAGCGAAAAGAAGGGGAATGGTTTGCACTATCATCAGAGGATGTTCGCGCATTCAAGAGATGGCGCAAAATCTATTAATTGCATAACAAATCGCTCAAGACGGACCCGGCTTTGCCGGGCCGCTTAGCTCAGGCGTTCGCCAGAGATAGTCTGATGTAATGTAGGAGTCATATGTAATGAAAAAAAGACGGCAGCATTATGTTTGGCAACACTACTTGAAACCTTGGTCTACAGATAATAAGATTTTTTGTCTAAGAGACAACAAAGTTTTCGAGTCTAGTCTAATAGGCATTGCTAATGAACGTGACTTTTACAGGCTGAAAGAGTTAAACAAAGAAGATATTGCTTTTATAGAGAAATTTGTTATAGAACAATCCCCGCAACTTCTTCAAAAGTTACACATGAATCTGATCAAGCAATTCAACTTTGTATTTGAGTTGAAAAGCTTCATCCAATCCCAGGGCCTCGATAATCCGGTCGTGAGCCAGAAAATTGAGGAAACTGTAAACAACTTCGAAGAAGATTATCATAGCAGAATCGAGGATAGTGCTATTGGACATATCGAATCCATTCGGTCCGGCAATACTGACTTCTTCAACAATGATAAAGGCTTTATAGATTTCATATATTTTCTTTGCGTTCAATACATGAGAACCAAGAAGGTTAAGGCGAGTGTCATTGCTAACGTGAGGCCACCTGGAAATATAGATATTGAAAAGATATGGAACATTCTTAGCCACATTTTTGCAACGAACATGGGCGGGAACCTATATACAGACAGGAAGAATTTTCGGCTCCTTTTGCTTGATAACCGATCATCGGCACCGTTCATTACAGGCGATCAGCCTGTTGTCAATACATACGCCACTGGAAAGCTCAACAATCCTCCACAGCAATTGGAATTATACTACCCTGTTTCGCCAGTTACTGCGGTCTTATTGACTGAAAGCAAGAAATATGAAGCTGATAAACAAAGATCAGTAGGGCTCGTAGAGGCGACAGCGTATAATGAACACATCGTCAGAAACAGACACGCTCAGATATTCGCGGCATCAAGAAAAGCATTAGAGGCGTATGGTACATCTATAACAAACGCGTGGCGAACAAACTGCTGAAGCCGATCGCGGCCCGCTGGACCGCGCCGGCTTAGCTTTTCGTTATGGCAAAATAGATGCATTAATTACCGTAGGATTATTCGGCGCAAAGTGGTTACGAAATAAATAGAGACAACGGCAAAATATAGAAAACGGCATAAAGGGTTCAGCAGCTTTTGTCTGAATGTCGGTGTTATGGCAAAGATATGATTAAGCTTGAAATCAAAGCATGGGATCATAACAAGGCATGGACAGATTGGTCAGGGCAAGCGAAACGCCAGTTTGTCAACCGAATGCGAGAGCTTAGCAATGTGGACAACACAGAAATAAAAAGGCTTGCGCGTAAAGTATTGGATAAAGAAAAAATGGAATTTACATTGGACAGAATATCTGAGACAGAAAAAGCCGCTTCAATACGACATCTGCTTGAATCCTTAGGGGCAACAGTTGAAGTTAAAAATGAGCCATAACCAGGCGCTACACCGGATCGGCGTGAAACGTCCCACGCCTCCCGGTGAGCTTTAGCGTTGAGGCTGTAGAAAAAGCCTCTAAAAGCCTTATAATAAGCCATATGCAGTTGCTTTAAAGTGACTGGAGCCCATGATACGGGGGGCAAAGTATGGCGAGATACAAGAAGTATGATTATTCACAGGGCAAGTTCATCCCAATCTGCTTTGACAAACAAATTGTACCCGGCACATTCGAGCATACCCTTCATTATCTGATCGATGAAGAAATAGACCTGTCGATATTCGATTCAAGATATAACAATGACAACACCGGGGCTCCGGCGTATGACCCGGCGATACTGCTTAAGATCGTGCTGTACGCCTATTCAAAAGGAATCACCTCAAGCAGGAAGATAGCGGAGAGTTGCAGGGAGAACGTAATCTTCATGGCCCTGTCTGCGGACACGCAGCCGCACTATACGACCATAGCCGACTTCATCTCAAGCCTTGATCAGGAGACAACAAAGCTGTTTCTGGAAGTATTGCTGATCTGTGACGAAATGGAGCTGATCGGCAAAGAGATGTTCGCGATAGACGGCTGCAAGATGCCGAGTAATGCGTCGAAAGAGTGGAGCGGGAGCAGAGAAGAGTTTGAGAAGAAGAAAGAGAAGATGGAGCAAGCGATACGGCGGATAGTGCAGAAGCACAAAAAAATAGACCTAAGGGAAGAAAACAAAGGAACAGTTGGGCAGGAAAAACAATACGCCGAGACCCTGAAGAAGAAAGTAAAGAAGATCAAGAACTGGCTGAAAGACAACGACGACAAGACCAACAAAAAGGGGAAAGTCCTGAAGAGCAACATAACGGACAACGAGAGCGCAAAGATGAAGACAGGGCATGGAGTGATCCAGGGCTATAACGGAGTGGCTGTAGTGGACAGCAAACATCAGATCATAACGCATGCGGAAGTGTTTGGCAGTGGGACGGAGAATGATCTGATAAAGCCGATGCTGGAAGGGGTCAGGGAGAACTTTGAGGCGATAGGAGACGGAGAAGAGATATTAGAAAAGGCCAAAGTTGTTGCGGACAGCGGCTATCATAGTGAAGACAGTGTAAAGGCGGTAATGGAAGCCGGGATAGACGCCTATATAGCGGACACCCAGTTTCGGAAAAGAGATCCAAGGTTTGAAGACTATGGTAAATATAAGGAGAGATTCAAAAAAGAGCGGGATGAATATTACGGGAAGAAGGGGTTATACAGACCAAGGGATTTCACAATGAGCGACGATAAGACGCATTGCATATGTCCCGCGGGCAAGAGGATGTACAGATGTGGTGACCAGGTGACAGTAAAGAAGAACCGGGCGATAAAGTATCAGGGGCGTGAGAGGGATTGCAGGGTTTGCGAGCTAAGGAAAGAATGTCTTAGATGTCCGGATACGACAAAGGCGCGACAGGTGTATTTCTTTCAGGGAAAAACCGAAGCAGGCAAAGAGAGCTACACAGAAAAGATGAAGCTAAAGATAGACTCAATAAAAGGGCGGCTAATATATAACAAGAGACTTGGGACAATAGAGCCTGTGTTTGGGAATATACGGAGCACAATAGGACTGGACAGATTCAGCCTGAGGGGAAAAAAGAAGGTAAACATTCAGTGGCAACTGTATGGACTGGTACACAACCTTCTGAAAATACATAGATACGGGTTTGGATATGGATAGAAAGAAGAAAAGAACAAAGAATTGGGCGACAATCAGTTGACATAATGAAGACAAACTGTGAAAATATACACAACCGAGGTAACTGATAGAATCAAAAGCCTCATGAATAACCTAAATCGGGCAATGGATAAAAAGATTCTTTTTACAAATAGGCTTTTTCTACAGGCTCGTTCGGCGTCCCGGCGCGATGCCCTTGCGCTCCGCGCGGGGCAATGCACGCTGATAAAGGCTTGCGGGGCCATACCCGCTAATAAAACACAAGGGGAATACCAGATGCCTTCCGATGAAGAAAGAATCAAATCACTCTCCGATGTTGAACTCGAATTGGAAGTCATACATTTAAGCCCATCTTATTGCCGAAATGGTCACCCTGCTTTAAAAGAATTACTTGCTCGGCGCGAACAGAAAGAGCGTAACAATAAGGACACTCAACAGAAAATAAAATATATGACTGCTGTAATCCTTGCGTTGACTCTCGCAGGCGTAATTCTGTCCTGCATCCTTCTTTTTAAGTAGATGCAATATTTTAACGGCATAAAAACAAACTGTCAGGCCACAAGCAATTTGAGTAATAAGCAAACTTTTTATAAGCATGATTACCTCCAAAATTAAATTAACGGCAATTAATAAAAACTGCACACTTGCGCCGGGACGCCGAACGCGAAGGATTGATAGAAGCAGAGCCGTGCAAAAGGTCTGATCGACCACTGAGTTCGGCAGTCAAGGACGCCGAACATGTGGATGACCTGACCGGAAAAGACCCCGGCAGGTCATCCTTCGCGTTGGGCTGAGAAATAATCAATGACAGAATCAGAAATAAAAATATACGGCCTCATAAAGTTTGGTAAGAAAGAGCACATTCAGGAATTTCGCAATAATGGTCTTCTGTATATGAATACGTTAGCCACGTTTACCCAGCTTGAATCTGACATGGCAAGAGGTGATTGCTTTGAAGGATCAACAACTATTATTCAGCCTAAAGATGCCGAAATTGTATTTGACGCGAGCAAGATTGGTTTCGGTAAATTCACGGTAAATCCACTAGAATTAACAGGGCCAGTTCGAATTGCGCTGAACAGCACTGCATCATGTAATATATTTAGTATGTTTGCAATTACAAAACCGACTGATGAGAAATTGGTCGACAGTAAAAATTTGCAGTTTGGCGATTCGTGCGTACTTATATTAAATCCTGCAGAATTTATGAAACGAGTATTTCAGGCAGCCAAGGCAGATAGTCTTAGTCCAACATGCGCTCCTGTTGAATATTATGATGCTAATGAGTTTTCCGGTGAAACTGGTCGCTTCCGCAAGCGTTCGATATTTGCTTACCAAAATGAATATCGCATTGTTGTGGAACCTGGTTCAGATACACCTATAAAACTCTTTGTCGGCAGTCTCATTGACATTACTTCAGACATCATACCATTATCTGAAGTTAATCAGCGACTTGATTTAAGCACAAGAAGTGCAAGAGAAGCCGGACTATTGTTATAACAAGAAGATACGGGCTGTAATTTTGAATTGCCCAACAAAAACAATCCAGCCGATCGCTACGCACCGGCTGATTTATTCGTTATGCAATAATTATGAAAAGCGTAATTGATATAACATTTCGCAAACGGGCACGAATACTATTAACCGTATTAATAGTAGAAGCAGTCATGGTCGTGCTGTGAGCTCCGGCGGCACATGAATAAAAGTCTGTCGGATCTATTTGTCGTTATGACTGCGCTGCCGGGCCGGAATAATGGGCTCCAATTTACATTGCAATAAGTTGACATAAGACAGCTAAAAAGAGAAAATATACACAACCGGTACAACTGATCAAAACAAAAAATATAACCGAGATCAGGAACGGGCAAAAAATGACAATAATTCTTAAGAACAGACTTTTTCTACGGGCTCGTTCAGCGGAATAAACGGATATGGAAAACTGTTCCTATAGAGTTCGTATGGGCATCAAGGCAATTGGGATTGCAGTCGGGATTCCGGGAATCTATATGTTGTATCTTGCAGCGGAAGTTGTCGTTGGTGTTATCGGCAATGATGTCGGCCCTGCGGGATTGCTGATGGCGGTGTTTTTCGTATTGCACGGTTTAATTCCGCTATTGATTGCATATATGCTGATTGTCAAATTCTCCGCAAAATCGGTTCGTCTGCTTTGCGCATTGACGGCGTTTGTATGTTGGTTATTAATGGATAGTGAAATGAATGCAATGTTCGATGCCGGAACATTCAAAACGGAATATTCCACGGTCCAGACACGTGCCTTTGCCGCTCTTGCCTCATTAATAGCGGCTTTATTGATGATATGGGTATATAGAATATCGGCAAGATTGCTGATAAAATGGGCGGCTATAGACGAAAACGCCGAAAAGGAAGCTGCACGGGACCGGAGCGGAGACCACGCCTGATTTGGATGCCTGATTCTGGCCGGTTGCCGCTGTAACTATGCTATAATTACAACTTATAATCCAAGAGCAGGGCATTAATTGGAGGATAATCAGGTTCTGAAAATCGCGCCTTACATTGCCTTGATCTGCCGGCCCGCCGCTGTACGGGACGCCGCGCTGAAGCGTTCGGTTATTTATGCCATGGCCGTCAATGCAATAAACGGCATGCTGGTAATGACCGCGCTCTGGATCCAGATGAGTTACATGTTTACCGTGCCGCTCATCGTCACCATCGGCTTCCTGTTCGGACCTTTTTTCAGTTTTATTGTTTCCTCAACCTGTTCAAGGATTCAATGGTTTGTCGGCGGAAGGATGGGGAGCCCCGCATCGTATAATGATATTTATCGGATATTCGCCTGGTCTTTTCTGCCACTCTCTGTTATGGCTCTTCTCAATAGTCTGGTCCTCATCCAGTTCTACAAGCCCGGTTTATTATTGGGCTCTGTCACTCTGCTCCCCTTTATCCTGATCGCCCTGCTGGGAGTCAGGAACTATTGCTCGAACATTATTGCCCTCCACCAATTCATGCGACTCAGGGGGGCCGCCTGTCTTACGCTCGCATTTTTATTGATTCTGTCGGCGTTTATGTGCCTTCTTTTGGTCGCTTTTCTCCTGCTGGGCGATTCAATCAATGAATTAAACAATTTCTTCCCGCTGTTCATGGCGTTGGGATGAAGATGCCGGCGATCAATAAAATATGGCTTGCTATAGTCCTGTTCTACACGGTCCTTTTTGCATCGCTTGCGTTTTATGACGGGCAGCCGTCAAGAAATATGCTCGAAAATCTGACGCGCCCGCTGCCTGAAGCCGTAGAGGCCGGCAATGCCTGGATTGCCGTTTATGGATTTTCAGCGCCGCAGGGGATGTCTCCTTATGCTTATGGAGAGAAGAAGATGCATGGTCTCAGGGATATTATTGAGCCGGGCGGGAGCTATAAGGAGCAGGACAAACAGGTCCCGGATAACAGGGCCCGGGAGATTGTTTTCAAGGGGGAAATAATATCCCTGAATATTAATAAAGACAGGGATATTTTGAGGTATGTCAGGGAGCACGGCGGGGAGATTCGCGCGCTGGAACGTGATAATGCGATACTGCTGAGGCGCTATGAGGAGCTCCGGAATTATCCGGGATATGCCGATCCGGTGGATTATGGTTTTTCAGCTCCCATGCCGAAATTTTCTTCGATCAGGAAAACCCGGATATTAAGGCTGCTTCTTCTGGCGGAAACCGCGGGCAGGGGCCGCTATGCCGCCGCGTTGACAGGGTTGAGGGATGATATGAATTTCTGGCGTTTCATAGCAGGTAATTCCAGGCTTATTATTTCAAAGCTTACTTCCATTTCGTTTTTATATCAGGATATCCGGATTGCGGCTGAACTCGGAGCCAACCTCCCTTTGAGTAATGAAGAGCGGAAAATAGCGCTTGATATATTGCGGCCTTTTGACAGGGGCGAAACGGCGATGAGAGAGGTCTTCAGGGGGGAAGTCCGCAATATGCAGAAGGGTATGGAAAAGGTTTACAGTCTGAGCCGGCGCACGACGGAACGCTTTTTCTTCAAGCCGAATAGCTCTGATAATCTTTTCTATAAAAATTGGGAGGATGTTGTCGGGGATGTGGAATTGTCGCCGCAGCAAATTGCAGCTAAAGTCGGGAGAGCAGGCAATCTCCGTGAAAAAATCGGTTTCGGTTTTTTGTATAATCCCGTGGGCGAGATACTTGCAACTATAGGGAAGGTAGACACTTCCACCTATATCGTAATGGGTTGTGACCTTGAAGGTTACCGGCGTCTTGCCCTGCTGAAGATTTTGGTCCGGACGGAAAAGATCTCTTCTGAAAATATCCGGAAGTTTGTCGAGTCCCATGCGGCTGATTTGGGCAACCCCTATAACGGTGAGCCGATGAAGTGGGACCCTGCCGGGAAGACGCTATATTTCAACAAACTGTCCGGAAACGGAAGGGTCGAGATTTTTTTGTAACAGTTGTCGCTTACTGAATATCCTGTTGGGCAATCAGGGTTTATGACTCCGGGAATATTCGCGTCTATAAAACAGACGTAATTAAGAGAAATAAATAGATATTAGCCATAATTTATAGAAAACAGCCATTATTTGCCGTTATTAGCCAACTGACGCGCTTGCTAAGGTCTATTTTTTTGAGCTATTATTAGCACTCAAGGGCAACGAGTGCTAATAATAGCAATTGTGTCACAACAACAATTAAAGAGGGAGGCAGGTTATGAAAATCAGACCGCTTAAGGACAGGGTAGTAATCCAGTATTCGGCAGATTCATTGGAAAAGACCGCCGGAGGGCTTTTTGTTCCGGATGTTGCAAAGGAAAAGCCGCAGAAGGGCACAGTTACCGCAGTCGGTTCCGAGGTAAAAGAGGTCAAGGCAGGCAACACCGTTATGTTCGACCAGTACTCGGGCTCAAAGGTGAAGATCGATGACCTCGAGTATCTCATCGTAAAAGAAGAAGAGATTTTAGGCATCGTCGAATAAGGAACAGGAGGATAAGATATTATGGCAAAGCAGCTTTTATTCAGTGACAGCGCGAGGCAGGAGATACTCAAGGGAATTACCGTTCTTAGCGATGCGGTCAAGGCGACCCTCGGCCCCAGGGGCAGGAACGTTATCATCGACAAGAAATTCGGCGCGCCGACCATAACCAAGGACGGCGTTACCGTTGCAAAAGAGATCGAACTCAAAGAGCCGTATCAGAACATGGGCGCACAGCTTCTCAGGGAAGTCGCATCCAAGACCTCCGATGTGGCCGGAGACGGGACCACCACAGCGACCGTGCTTGCCTATTCCATTTACAAGGAAGGCATGAAGTATGTTACCGCAGGCGCCAATTCCATAGACATCAAGAGGGGCATTGACGTTGCGGTTACGACAATAATAGCGGACCTCAAGAAGATGTCGACCCCGGTTGTCGACAAGAAGGGTATTGCCCAGGTCGGCACCATTTCCGCCAACAGTGATCCTTCAATCGGCGAGTTGATCGCCGAGGCGATGGACAAGGTCGGCAAGGACGGCGTCATAACCGTTGAAGAGGCAAAGAGCATGGCGACTACCCTTGATGTGGTCGAAGGCATGCAGTTCGACAGGGGCTATCTGTCTCCGTACTTCATCACCGATCCGGACAGGATGGAGTGTGTTCTGGACAACCCGTTTGTGCTTATTCACGACAAGAAGATCACCAGCATGAAGGACCTGCTCCCGGTGCTCGAACAGACCGCCAAGATGGGCAAGCCGCTCCTCATCGTTGCTGAAGAGGTTGAGGGCGAGGCCCTTGCGACACTCGTTGTCAACAAGCTCCGTGGGACCATCCAGGTCTGCGCAGTAAAGGCCCCCGGATTCGGCGACAGGAGAAAGGCGATGCTCGAAGATATCGCGGTCCTGACCGGCGGACAGGTCATTACCGAAGACATCGGACTGAAGCTCGAAAACGTCAAGATTGCCGACCTCGGCAAGGCCCGCAAGGTTACCATTGACAAGGAAAACACCACCATAGTGGAAGGCTCGGGAGACACTGCGCAGATACAGGGCAGGGTCAAGATGATCAAGGCCCAGGTCGCAGAGACCACATCCGACTATGACAGGGAAAAACTCCAGGAGAGGCTCGCCAAGCTCGTCGGCGGCGTTGCGGTAATCAACGTCGGCTCTGCAACAGAGGCTGAGATGAAGGAGAAGAAGGCCCGTGTTGAGGACGCCCTCCATGCCACCAGGGCAGCAGTTGAGGAAGGCATTGTTCCGGGCGGCGGCGTTGCCCTTATCAGGAGCATAAAGTGCCTCGACGGCGTAAAGCTCGACCAGGACCAGCAGATCGGCGTAAATATCGTCAAGAAGTCTCTTGAAGAGCCGCTCAGGCAGATCATAGTCAACGCAGGCCTCGAGAGTTCAATCATAGCCGAGAAGGTCAAGGCCTCCACGGACAACAACTACGGCTTTGACGCCTACAAGGAAGAGTTCTGCGACATGCTCAAGTCCGGAATTATCGACCCGACAAAGGTAACAAGGACCGCGCTCCAGAACGCTGCTTCCGTAGCGGGCCTGATGCTGACCACAGAGGTCATGATCACCGAACTGCCCGACGAAGACAAGAAGATGCCCATGATGCCCCAGGGCGGCGGTATGGAAGGCATGTACTAAAAAAGACGGGGCCCGAAGTCAAGGACTGAAGGCTCATCAGACGGAATTTCCGGCAGCAGGCGGATACAACCGCCTGCTGCCGGTATTTTTATAAGGAGAGACGGAGCCGCGGTGTTACTACTTGTAGCTGCTGTTCAACGGTAATAGAGTATGTTATTCTTAAATATGCGTAAATCCACCAAAATGGTCCTCTGGGCCCCCCTTCTGGTTTTCCCCCTGTACATACTTATACAGTTCTTTGTTCCGGCATACGACAATCCCACCCCGATCGAGGTCGAAATCCCGCAGGGGACATCGTATGCGGCGGCTGTCGATATACTTGCGGAGAATAAACTCATTCGCGACAAGTTTCTCTTTCTCGCCCTCGGCAGGCTGACCGGCGTCGATAAAAAAGTTCGGGCCGGATATTATAACTTCTGGAGCCGCATATCGCCTTTCGATGTTTTTCTGCTGCTGAAGAACGGAAAGATTATAGAACATGATGTAACAGTGGTTGAAGGGGACGATCTTTCCGAGATAGGCAATAAACTCGAATCTGAAAATATCATCAAGGCGGAGGCTTTTCTCAGGGCGGCCAAAGACCGCTCGCTTCTCGATTCCATGGAGATCAGGGCGCCGAGCGCAGAGGGGTATTTGTATCCCGAAACCTACAAGCTTTACAAGGGCGTTCGGCCTGAAGAAATAGTAAAACTCATGGTCGGCAAGCTGCGCAGCATGTATACAGATGAGATAAAGGCGAGGATGAATCAGCTGGAACTGAATGAGCGCCAGATACTTACGCTTGCCTCGATAATAGAGAGAGAGGCTGCCGTCGACAGGGAAAGGCCTATTGTCTCCGCGGTCTACCACAACCGCCTGCGCAAGGGCATGCCGCTGCAGGCCGATCCTACGGCAATATACGGAGTGAAAAACAGCAGGACAAAGATAACGAGCGCCGATCTCAGGAATAAAACGCCCTACAATACTTATGTTATAAAGGGACTGCCGCCCGGCCCGATAGCATCACCGGGCATTAAATCCATAAAGGCCGCCTTATTCCCGGCCAATGTGCCGTATGTTTTTTTTGTCGCCCGCGGCGACAGGACGCATATATTTTCGGTCAAATTTTCGGACCATAATCAGGCGATCAGGATGGTCAGGGCATCCGGAAGCGCAGAGGGACCTGAAAAGAACGCGGCAGACAGTGTCGGGGAGGGAGCGCCGCTGCAATGAAAGAACGCAGGCAGACAAGGCGGGTCTATATCGGCAAGGTTGCAATAGGAGGGGGGAGCCCGGTCTCCGTCCAGTCGATGACAAAGACCGATACCCGTGACGCCGGCGCAACGGTCGCCCAGATAAGGGGCCTCGAATCCGCAGGATGCGAGATCGTAAGGCTTGCGGTTGTTGATATGGACGCTGCGCGGGCACTGGGAACTATCAGGCAGGCGGTTTCGATACCGATTGTCGCCGATATCCATTTCGACTACAGACTCGCCGTAGAGGCGG
>JGI20214J51650_10001251_pt1 | contig 16127 bp, 10 predicted proteins | sample WetSurMetagenome_FD_51650 | JGI IMG/M metagenome (IMG submission 51650) | reverse complement strand
CAGTCGGGCCAAAGCAATCCCAGCTGTTCCATCCCATTGGAGGTGTTTTTGCCCATTCATGAAAAGGCTTTTCTGAGCCGGAAACGGGAGCGTGCGGAACTTTATTCTGGCCTGAGCAGATTATTCCTATTGCCAGGAATGCAATTATGAGCCTGTACATGGGAGTCGTTTAAAGGGTTACAACCATTTCCTCTCCCTTATAATTAACGCTCTTTTCAGGATTAGGGACAACAGCAACACCTGTTCCCTTATCAGGGCTGACAATCACAAGGTTTAATACTCTGTCGGCTTTCATTCCCGGGAAAGTGCCTGAACGTTTACCTATCGTCATCTGCCGTTTTGCATCGTTCCATTTAAAGGAGAATGTTGCATAGGCGCCCTTTTCATAATTATAAGTATCGTTTTCATCTTCATACATGGTGAAGGTACCGTCTGCTCCGGCATAAATCCGGATCTCCATAGGGTCCTCCGGCTTTTCAGTTGCATACTGCAGATAAGGGCCCATGGGTATGATTGACCCGGCTTTTACGTAGAGAGGAATTGTCTCAACAGGTGCAGAGGCATCTATTGTCTGGCCACCTTTCAGAACCTGACCAGTCCAGAAATCGTACCAGGCTGCGCCCTTGGGAAGATATACCTTTCTGGTTTTAGCCTGGGTGGTATTTCCGTTAATGCTGTACATGCGCTCGGTAACCGGATTTACAAGAAGTGCAGGTCCGAACATAAACTGATCGGGAATTGAAGCAATAGCCGGATCATTCCTGAAATCGAAAGCAAGGGAACGCAAAATGGTATAACCCTCATTCGTTACTTTCCATGAAAGTGAATAAATGTAAGGAAGCAGTCTGTAACGAAGGTTATCATAGTTAAGAAGAATGGCTTTTGTTTTGGCATCCCAGTTTTCAGAGAACAGTGCCCTTTCGCCTTTCCCGTGAATTCTGAATACAGGGCTGAATGTTCCGAACTGGAACCACCTGGTGAATAATTCGCGGTTGTCGGGAGTTGACCAGTCAGGTGGCATCCAGTGGTAGTGATAACCGCCAATGTCGGAAGTCCAGTAAGGAATTCCTGATGCGCATGAGTTAATCCCCTGCGGAACCTGGCTCCTGAACGCCCTCCATGTACAAGTGATATCTGATGACCAGAGAGTGGCAGCATTGCGCTGTTCACCTGCAAAAGACTGCCTGATAAGGAAGAAGGCCCTTTTTCCCGGAATATCTTTACGCCAGTTTTCGTACAAGCCCGTCGAATGCATCAGTGAATATGTATTGAAATAATCGATGCCCCTGCCAGTTTCGAATACAGCTTTTCTCCTTTCATCCAGAAGGGCGCCGTTATCGGGTTCACACTGATCGACCCACCATGCGTCCCAACCCTGTGGAGCGATAAGACTGTCTCTGGCCTGATCCCAGTACATTTTACGGGCTTTTGTGCTGTGGGCATCGTAATAATTATCAAAAGTATGGGTCATTACATTGTCCCAGGTGATCGTAGTAAGATTGCCTGCTTTCTCCATGGCGTTATAGTTGGGGGTACCCTTTGCCATAACAGGCCAGATGGAAATCATTGCATGAATATTTGCCTTATGCAGTTCAGCAACCATTGCCTTAGGGTATGGATACCTTTCTGGCCAGAAAATATGAGAACCTATTACATTTGGCTCCCAGTAAAACCAGTCCTGCACGATACAATCGACAGGGATATTATTTTTACGGTAATTATCCTTTACTGAAAGTACTTCGGCCTGGCTCTTATATCTGTCTTGTGACTGGAAAAGTCCGAAGGCCCATTTCGGGAACATTGGAGCTGCTCCTGTAGCCTTTCTGTAAAGTGCAATTATACGGTCAAAATCGGGGCCATAGAAAAAGAAATAGTCGACCATTTCGCCGCTTTCCGACATATACCTGAATTTTGTATTTCCAGCCTCAGCTCCATAAAAATATGAAGGAGAATAATTGTCCCACATAAGCCCGTAGCCTTTTGTTGAAAGCAGCACCGGTATTGCGCCGGTCATATATTTAATTGCGAGGCTCTGGTCTCTCCCTTTGTAATTAATTGAAAGTGTATCTTCAGGGTGGCAGCCAAGTCCGAACAGGGCTTCATCGGCCGGTGAAAGGAAGGTAGTGCTGCAGTTGTTAACCCGGAGGCCAGCTATGGTGGCGGGGTCCATTTTCTTTCCGTTTGCACCGTCTTCAGACAGGATGGCATTCCCCTTCAGATCAGTAAACCTTACAGCTCCTGTTTTCCTGTTTACCAGTACTTTCAGCGCATCTGTGGTAATTATAACCTCGTCCTTTTTTTCTTTTACTGTGAATTTCACCTGCGATTTCCAGTCATTGGCAATTACCAGTGATTTTCGGGAAGAAAATGAAACCTGGTCAGTGTATTTCACTTCAATAATTGAGGGATCACATACTTTCACTTTAATGAGTCCCTTGTCGAGAATGAAGGTTACTCCGTCAGCATCCTTCCTGAAGGATGAAACCGGTGCGGCCGCATCGGTCAGAGCAATCGTGCAGGCCAGAAATGCCAGCAGAAAAAGATGTTTTACAGCTGTGTTCTTCATTTTTTATTCTTTAAATGATTAGATAATTTCAGATTCGGAGCCGGTATTCTTTTAAAGTGGTGAAGGAATTGTAATTTAAATTTACTTACACGTGTACTTTGAAATGTAAATTTATCAAAATATTCTGACCAGCCATATAAACATGTAAAAAAAAGGAAGTATGATCAGATATGCAGCTTATACCATTTTACTGCATTCTCAAAGTAGATTTTGTCGATCACTCCTGNCGGGAGTTTCAGACCGTGGTATTTGCCTGCAAACTTATCGGACATNAGCTCCCTGTCGGTAGCCAGGTAATTCCAGTCATGAAGCCAGGTGTCGCGCATTCTTTTTCGGAAAGATTCCGGTTTTCCACCGCCAGTATAGCCTGCATCGGTTCCGTACAGGAGCCTGTCCTGATATTTAATAATGAAATTCCGCACCCTCTCCCTGTCAAGTTTTGTCTGGTACTCCAGGTGACAGATCCTGGCCGACATATCAACAACCATATTGGGAAACCTGTCAAGCCTGGCTGCCAGGGAGTCTACATTCCACTCAAGGCTTCCAAGGTGGCAACCTATGAAGTTCAGTCCCGGGTTTTTAGCAAGGAAATTATCCCTGGCCCTTATCTGATCCTCGTATGAAGGGAAATCGGGGTACAGATACATATGGTATTCGGGGTGTTTCGAAAAATAATTACTGTCGCTTCTGACTGTCATCTGGTCAACGGGAAGCCAGCAGTTCCTTGGTTCTCCCAGATGGCCGGTCACCGGAAGTCCTTTGCTTTCTATAAACCTGAACACAGTGTCAAGGGCTGGATTATCGACCATAATGAATTTTCCATCCCGGCCCCTGACAGTCATGCCTATATTCTTCCAGATTTTTACAGTCACCGGTTTATCGGCAAGGTCAACCTGCAGCCGGCTGGCAATATTTTCGCCCCATTGTTTTGTGCCGAAACCTGCTGTATCAAAAAAGAAGGTAGCACCCCAGAAGACTTTCCCGGGGTGTTCCCTCACGCTTTTAATTGCATAGTTTTTTTGTGTTTCGATAGTTGGTTCTTCAGGATGATCAACGTTCAGTGTGATCAGAATGAATCTGCTATCGGCGGCAGTTGCTTCGAAAACTCCGTCTCCGCTGTTAATATGAACATGCGAATCAATCTTAAGAACTGATCCGAAGTCATTCTCCCCATAGTATTTCACATTACAACCCATGAGAAGGGAAGCAAATGACAGTACTGCCGCAATCTTCTTTATCATGTATTATTTTGGCATCACAACATAAGGAGCCGCATTCAGGAAGTCGATACTCTTTTTGCAACTGGTATACTGATCAAAATTGTATCTCTCCACTTCAACAACACCATATTGCATTCCTGAAACCTTTGCTTCAGCCCATATTGCGGCAAAGTCCATCATTCCGCTTGCTCCGATTTCCTCTTTATCCTTGATATGCCACAGTTCAAAGCGGCCCGGGTATTTCTTAAAATAATCGACAGGGTTTGCACCACCTTCGACAACCCAGTAAAGGTCCATTTCGAACATAACCTTTGAAGGGTCAGTATGAGTAAGCATATAGTCGTAGATTGTCTGTCCTTCAAGTTTTGTGGAGAATTCCTTATCGTGATTATGATAACCGAATCTTAATCCCTTAGCCTTGCATTTTTCTCCTACAGCATTGAAATAGTCACAATATCTCTTGAGGGAGTTGAGATCCTTATAGGCATCGCCACCCATTGAAGGCTGAACCAGGAATTTGCATCCTGCCTTTACATGTGCATCAATGCAAACATCCCACCATGCCATGGTCTTATCCCAGTTCTCAGGGGTTGGAGCCGGCTGGCTTACGTGAGCACAGAGAACGAACATGCCATTCTTATCGCAAAGGTCTTTGAAAGCAACTGGATCCATCCCATAAATTTTCCCATCGGCATACCCTGCGGGCTCGACGAATTTATATCCCATTTTTGCCACTTTTTCAATGGCTGCCGGAACATCCCTCCTGATCGAATCACGGATAGAATATAGCTGAAGGCCAATGTTTTTCCGGGTAACACCTTTGGGAGTTGCTGATTTCTTTGAACTGCTGCATGAAATTGTTGACGCTGCTATAAAACCAACTGATAACAGTATCAAGGCAATAAACAAAAAATTACGGTTCTTCATTTTGGTAATAGTTTAAGATTTCCACGAAATATAGTAATAAATTTAAAGAGAATGCTTCCAAAAGGATAGCTTCTGCAGCCCTACATTCAATGGTTTGAAAAATAAGAATCGCGATAACACCAAGAGTCTCAGAATATCATATTGGTATTCGTGTGCCTCCGGAACCGTTAAATACTCAAATAGTTAAATTTTCTTAATTTCCGTCAATCAGGTTCCTATCATATGGTAAAGCTTCATTTTTGAATAATTTTGTATCATTATTCCCATGCTATGAAAAAAAATAACCGCTATCTATTATATTTTTTCATCTTAAGCTTCCCAACTCTGCAGGTGTCAACAGCCCAGGATTTTATTAATGTGGAAGCCAGAAGAAGGGTGACAAATTCAGATGGGTTGGTTAGCTATAAAGCTTATGAACCATTTAAAACCATAACAATAGCCCAACTTCATGGATTCATCGCAACACAGGATCCATCACGGATCAGCAAATCTGGCGGCCTGAAGGCAAAAAAGGGAAAAGCAACAGGCTTCTTTCATGTTGAAAAGAATGGTGACCGCTGGTGGTGCATCGACCCTGAGGGATTCTATTACTATAACATTGCCATGAACAGTATAAGCAGGGGGGGCTCTGACAGGAGTAAAAAAGCCCTGGCCGACAAATTCGGAACTCCTGAAAAATGGATGACTGAAACAATTGGCATGCTGTACAAAAACGGATTTACCTGCGCCGGATCTTGGTCAGATTACAAATCTATCATTGCAGCCAATTCGACATCGGAAAAACCCATGGCCTACACCATAAACCTTAACTTCATGAGTAGTTATGGAAAGGAACGGGGCGGCACATACCAGCAACCTGGCCATACCGGATATCCAAAGGATGCTATTTTTGTCTTTGACCCCGATTGGGAGAAATTCTGTGACAGGCAGGCCAGTCAGGCTGCAGCGTATAAAAATGATCCTGCTCTTTTCGGATATTTCTCCGATAATGAAATGCCCTTCAAGCTTAAATCCATCGATAATTATTTTTCGCTGCCTGAAAATGATCCGGGGCATATTGCTGCTGCAGAATGGCTGAAGCAAAAAGGACTTACGATCGAAAAAGTCTCCGACAGGGACAGGGAGGAATTCATAGCCCTTGTGGCCGATAAATATTTCTCCTCTGTTGCAAGAGCACTGAAAAAATATGATCCCAACCATATGTACATTGGTGCCAGGTTCTACTCAAATGAAAAGAATTATCAGCTGTTTATGGCTACGGCAGGAAAATATCTCGACATAGTTTCCAACAATTATTACAATAAATGGACTCCCGATTCCGGCGACATGGCAAACTGGACAAAATGGTCAGGGAGACCGTTCATAATTACCGAATATTATACAAAGGGTGAAGATTCGGGGATGCCAAATCAGAGCGGTGCCGGGTGGATTGTGAAGACTCAGAGGGACCGTGGGCTTTTTTACCAGAACTACTGTCTGGCCCTTCTCAGATCAAAAAACTGCGTGGGCTGGCATTACTTCAAGTACCAGGATAATGATCCCACCGAAAAGGGAGTTGATCCTTCCAATACTGACTCCAACAAGGGAATAGTTACAGCACTCTATGAGCCGTGGAAACCTATGCTCGAACTTATGAAGGAACTGAATACCAGTGTTTACGAACTGATTGACTATTTCGATAAAGAATAAATTATATACTAATGATCCGATTAAAATGAAAACAAGGCTTAGTCTGTTGCTTATCGCACTCTGCATGCTTTTCAGCACCAGTGCATTACATTCTCAAACTTCAATAAACCAGCTCCCCTGGAAATATGTGGCAACACACATGCCCGACGAATGGTATGGTTCTCCTGAATCTGTAAGGGTTGCCGGAAATGTTCTCCTATACCAGAGGGACATCGGAGGCTGGCCAAAAAACCTTCCTCTTCACAAAGAGCTCACTGAGCCGGAAAAAGCCAAAATAAATGATGAAAAGGGACTCAACGATGCAATTCTTGATAATGATGCCACTACCACTGAAATGAAATTCATGGTAAAAATGTATGCCAAAACATCAAACCAGGACTATAAAGTATCATTCGACCGGGGATTGAAGTTCATCCTTGACGCCCAGTATGATAAAGGAGGATGGCCAATGTTCTATCCTTTGCGTCAGGGATATTATACACACATCACATTTAACGACAATGCCACCTATAACATCCTCGAATTACTCAAGGACATTTTCAATAAAAATCCATTATATGCCTCAGTGGTGACTGATAAAGAGATCAGGGAATCAAAAAATGCTTATGATAAAGGCATTGAATGCATCCTGAAAACCCAGATCGTCAAAAACGGGAAGCATACTATCTGGTGTGCTCAGCATGACGAAAAAACTTTTCAGCCGGCCAAGGCAAGGGCATATGAGCTTCCCTCATTCAGCGGCGCCGAATCTTGCGGATTAATAAAGGTTCTGATGGAGATCCAGAATCCATCTAAAGAAGTTATCAAAGCTGTTACAGGTGCAGTAGGATGGCTCGATTCACACAGGGTTAAAAACTGCCGGGTTGAATCATTTACCAATGCCGATGGAAAGCGTGATAGGAGATTTGTGCAGGACCCCAATGCCGGAGATCTTTGGGCAAGATTTTATGATCTTGATACTGAAGAGCCATATTTCTGCGACAGGGACGGGATAAAAAAATCGACCCTTGCTGAAATAGGATATGAAAGAAGAACTGGGTATAACTGGTACACCGATGCTCCGGAAGAAATCATGAAGCTTTATCCTGACTGGAAGGCGAAATATGCTAAATAAGGACTGGAGACCAAGGAGCGAATATGCAAAGGGATTTAACAAGGAACTTTCATATAAAGAAAAAAACATGATTGTTAAAATTTAATAATTAAGGTTAAAGGCAGGAATATTTGGTCGGAAAATCTTGTCTGAACCATCGGAATTATAAATTATTATACTACTCAACTGTCTTTACTTTCTGATAATCGGGTTTCTTATCCCTGTTTTAAGCTTTTTGCTTTGTTTTATATAACAGGAATCCTTCTTTTTCCGTCACAGGTAAAAGGGCAGGTAACTTCACAGGCTGCTCCGGGATATGACATCAGGATCAGGGACTTTGTGGATACGATTACCGTGTTTGACACACATGAGCATTTATTCAACCCTGAGCTTTTAAAAAACACCACCTTTCTTGATTTTTCCCTTTTGCTTCAGCAAAATTGCTACGATCAGCTGATCTCGGCAGGAATGCCTGACACTCTCATGAAACAATTGTTCCTTGTGCCCTGCACTCCACTGGAAAAATGGAAATTGATCCAGCCGTGGTGGGACAAATCATTCAACACTGTTCCCTCAAGGATTCTTCTGCCTGCTGTAAAAAATTTGTATGGCATTGATGGACTGAATGAAACAACAGTGGAGGCCTTGTCTGAAAAAATAAAATCGGCCTATAATACCCCCTGGCCAAGTCTCATTCTAAAGAAAATCTGCAGGATAGACTATGTGATTGAAGACGGAGACAGTGTCGGAAAGGCATACGATTTTGTCAAGTATGCATTCAGATTCAACAGCTGGCTCACCATGAGAACCAAATTCAGGATAGATTCTCTCGCCGTAATGCAGGTCGAGCCTATTTTTACCCTTGAGGATTATGTAAAATCAATGGAAAACTCATTCAACAACGCTTTGAAATCGGGTATGAAAGTCGTTAAGATCAATCTTGCTTACCAGAGGCCCCTCCGTTTTGAGAATGTGACTTTCGATGCCGCCAGAAAGATCTTTCGTTCCCTGGTCAATGGGAACGAGGATTTTTCACTGTCTTCTCAGGAAGCAAGGCCACTCCAGGATTTTATGGTCCACAGGCTTCTCGAAATGGCAGAAAAGAATAAAATACCTGTTGCCTTCCATACCGGTCTCCAGGCTGGTGCAAATAATATTCTTGACAATTCGGATCCCCGCCTGCTGGTTAACCTGTTTGATGAGTATCCGGATATTGATTTTGTGTTATTCCACGGCAGTTACCCGTTTGGAGGTGAACTGGCTTCGCTGGCCAGAAATTTCAGAAATGTATTTATTGATATGAACTGGACCTATTCAATCTCGCCTGAATATGCTGAAAGATATCTTACCGAATGGCTGGAATCAGTCCCGGTCTCTAAAATCATGGCATTTGGAGGAGACCAGAGATGTGTCGAAAACATTTACGGCAATCTTTTGATTGCAAGAAGAGTTGTTTCAAATGTGCTTATCAGGAAAGTCAGGGAAGGATATTTTTCAGAGGAAGAGGCAAAACTTGTGGCCAGACTAATACTACACGATAATGGTGCCAGGTTTTATGGCCTGTATAAGAACCATGTCATTTAACACGAGCAGGCTTCTCAAAATCCTGATTCATTTTATAAGGAAGGACCCAAAGGCTGCTGCATTTCTTATTTGTAAAGTAGATCTTAGATATTGACAGCTGGCCCGGATCTCCATCGACCCAGAAACAATAAAAATCCTTTTGAGCATTGACTGGTCTGCGGGCAAATGACTGGTTGCGCAGGCTGCCCGAAGTAATATTGATTTCCCTGATCCATGTAATTCCTTCATCGCGGCTAACCCATAAAGCCATTTCTCCTCCTGTTCCTAACTTTTGGGGACCAGGTTCTGTCGGTCCTATTATCCTCCAATCATTCCCGTTAATATAGAGAGCCCCGAGGTCGTTATTATGTCCCGACTCACAGACTTTGCTGAAATTCCAATGGTTGTCCTTCCAGTGAATAATTATCCATTCCCTTGGGTCTCCTGTCGGTCCCGGCTTAAAATCCCTGCTGATGAGAACCAGAATGACAGGGTTGCCTTGATTGTCGAAATTCAGATCCTGCAGATAAACAAGTTTTCCTTCAGATTCATAATCCTTTACAAGAGCCTCATTCTGTGGCTGTATAAGGGGTGTAGATATTAATTTATTGTCAATTGTTTTCCATGTCGTACCGGCATCATCAGTCTGCATGAAATATATATTAGTCCTTTTATCATGGCTCTTTCCAGGGAAATAATTGAAAACTGTTATAAGCTTGTTTCCCCTGGCAGCTGATAGTTGATAGCCGCCNCCCATTGTTGCCAGAGGTTTACTATTGCTCCATGAATTTCCATCGCTGGTTTTCGACCAGTATAATCCCCTTTCACCCNGTATTTCACTATGAAGCAGCATGAGACAGCTATCATTTACCCACCATGGCTGAGGCAGTAATATTTCACCCTGGTAAATGCGCTCAAAACTTTCGATAGAATAAGGCTGTTTACTTTTAAAAATTATTCCTGGTCTGGTCCTTTCCCTTCCGGATACAAAAATCCACAGGAACCCTTTAGGATCTAACGACAATGACGCATTATCGAGAGGGTCATTCACTCCCATTTTATCGTACACGATAACCGGTTTCGGAACCTTATGTTTCCTATGGTCGAAATAGGAAACCATTATCTGTAAATGACTCTCAGTCGGATTGTTAGTGCCGCTGTATACAAAAAATGTCTTGTGAGATGCTTCAGAATAAATGGCAGCAGGTTCGTGATATGAGGAGAAAGTACCCATCCCTCCTGAATACTTGTAGCCATATTCCAGTGGCTGACCTAACTTGGACCACAAGCCCATATAACCAGCCGCACTGAGATTCTGACCATAAATCGGGATGTAGAGAAGAGAAAATAAAAGAAACAATAAAACCCAAGGAGAAGCAAAGCTTTTCTTTAGAAATCCCAGGACATTTTCATCTGTTAATTTATTGCGTACAATCCTTATTTTCAAGTATTTAAATATATCGGGGCCTACTCAGTCCGGAAACTTGTTTTAAAGATAATATTTTTCAGCATTTTTAACATTAATAATTCTCAGGGTAAGGAGAAAGGAATTTACTGCAGCGATTTCAGTGCAGCCCGGACATTATCAGCTCCATGTATTGCATTTTTGGGCAAACGCACCCCATCCTTGCCGAAAACGAGCTGAGCTTCCCAGCTTTCAATAGTCACTTTTGATTCGTCTGCCTTGCCGTTTTTATCCTTAACAGCGTTCATGTTGAGTCCAAGATGACTTGCCATGAAATCGTACATAGCCATTCTTTTTGAGACGCCGTAATCGTGACCCTCGCTGGCAAGATGTACATTCTCAACATTCTCCGGCTTGCCATATAATTGATACACTTTCCTGAGGTATGGAAACTCCACATCAGGATTATGGGCAGTCCAGTCAGCTCCGTCGGAAATTACGAGCAAGGGTCTTGGTGAAGCCATGGCAGCAATTTCGGCGTTATTGGTGGCAAGGTCTGTACATGAATGGAAAGGCAGTCCGCTTTCACAGGCACAGCCTCCATAGAAATACGATGAAACCATCACGACTGGTACACAGACAGAAATCCTGTCATCAATGGCGGTGAGAAGAAAAGACTGGGTTCCGCCGCCGGAACATGCAGTTACTCCTATCCGCTTAGCATCAACAGAAGGCAATGAGGTAAGAAAATCTACAACCCTGACAGAAGCAAGAGTCTGCATAGTGAGAGCCAAAGCAGTCTGATGATCTTCCTTTTTTACCATCAGCTGGGATTCGCCATAGCCAAACATCTCATAGCTGAATACAACCGCACCCATTCGTGCAAGCATTGCGCATCTGTACTGCTGGTCGGGCCTGTACCGTCCATACTCATTCATGTCTCCTGTATTGAAATGTCCGTGAGGACACAGTACGGCTGGAAAAGGACCTTTCCCTTTGGCAGGCCTGTAAAGCGAACCACAGAGGTAAAAACCAGGAACAGTTTCAACAGCAACATTCTCAACAGTATATCCGTCAAATTTACGTTTCTCAGTATAAATCGGGTTGAGCGGATTCTTCTTTGGAAACGGAGTCAGCCCGATCTGCTCTAATATACAGGCTCTGAGCTGAGTCTTCCTTGCTTCCCATGATTTTAGATCGGGATAGCTGGCGAGCAGTTTGTCGAGGTGCCTCCTTCCCTCTTCAACAGGCCTTTGATTATAAATAAACTTATTGATACTGTATGATTTGTCTCCGGTCTTTTGATAGGTCAGGTCGAGTGGCAGAAGTATGTTATTGAGAGTCACCTCTGTATCCATTCTGTATCGCCAGGTAGCATAATTCACATTCAGCCCTTTTACCAGGCTTTCACTATAGGTCAGCCTGATATCATATTTCTTTTCAATATCTATAAGGACATCCTTAAGAGGCTTCCTGTAAACTTCCAGGGGCGACTGGGCAGCCAGGAAAGACATATTCAGGATTAATGCCAGGGCGAGGAACATTTTTGTTTTCATATGATAATTTTTTCGTCACCAAAAAAATAAATTCACTTGTGATCAGGATTTAAGGCTGGTGGCTGGTTAATATTTCAATAAAACGATATATCTGAGAAATCATTCTTCGTGATTCCGCACCCGGAAATACTATTACATTTTTTGCCTCCGGCTGTCAGGTTTTCAAATCTGACTGAAATAGTGTGGTCCTTGTCAAATCCCATGATCTCCGAATTCTTCGGGAAAGGGTGAAGAAATGAACAATCCTTAATAAGAACATCCTTTATTATGCCAGGTTTGCTGTCGGGATTTCTCTTTTTTATCGTGAAATTCATCCAGCTTCGCTTAGCGTCAGGAAAATTATCCTCAAAACGGTTATTAACGAATTTAATTGAAGAATATGTTGCCCCGTCAGAGCAGTAGAGGGCCATTCCCCTGTCAGCTTCAATTACATCATTATCCTCAAAGAGAATGTTTTTCATAATGTCTCCCCTGCTTTCAGTGCCCACTTTGAGGGAAGATTTTTTTGTAAGGAATACACAGCCCCTGACTGTAATGTTTTCAAGGTCTCCAAGGTAACCCGATGAACCGGTCGTCTTGATTGCAACATTATCATCGCTGCAATACCCGAAACAATTTTCAATCAGAACGTTTTTGGAGGCATCAGGATCAAAGCCATCTGTATTTGACAATCCGATGTCATTCAGCATTTTGACATTGCGAATTTCAACGTTTTCACAAAGTAGGATATGTGTGTTCCATGAACCCGGATCCCTCAGGAATAAGCCATCCACGGTGATATTTTTCGAATTAACCATTAGGAGCAGCCTCATCCTGGCACTGTCGGCATACCTGCCGCGGAGTTCTTTTCCATTACCATCAATAATGCCGCGTCCGGTTATTGAAACATTTTCAGCATCCCTGATCCTTATAAATGAAAGAGGCTTGACTTTGTCCTTAAAATCGAAAGCAGCCAGATCGTCTGATCCTCTGAGCACCGCCCCCGCACTCAGGAAAATACTGGTATTAGAGGGCACCGACAACGAACCTGAAATATATATTCCGGCAGGGAATACAAGAGTTTTTCCCGTGCCGGAAACTGAGTTTATGGCTTTCTGAATAGCAATTGTCTGAATCCCGCCACTGGTTGCGACACCAAGGTCAGTTGCATTAATAATGGAGCCTGAGGGCTCTTTTACGGGGGCTTCGGCAAAGATGAAAAGCTTGTGCTTCTGGTTGACTTTAACCATATAATACCCGGGCTTTGGCAACACAAATGTTGCCTTTGAAGCAATGGGTTTAGGTGTTATGCCAAATTTCTCCGGGCTAACAGAGACGCTCTCAATTTTTTCGCTGCATGTGAGGGTCACAGCCATTGCAGTCGGAAGGGTTAGCTGAGCATAATGGAAGGTTTTATATTCCTGGGTAAAGATTTCCTTCCCGTTAACGGAAAGTGAGAAAAAGCTGCTTTTACTGTCAAGTGGAGTCTCAGGGTAGCTTATAGCGCCTTCCCTCTTCGAACCTGATGAGAAAGTAACTGCACTTATCAGGGGCCGGACAGCCGGCTTTGCAAAATTTTCAGTCATATTATATGGCAATTCCCTGACAGTTTTTCCTTCCCTGTCGGAAAACCAGAGATGGGATTCTGATAGCTTGTCAGCATCTCCATCGGCCCATAAAGCGTAAAATTCATCATTGGGATTTACAGGTCGTCTCACGTAGGAGTTATTCCGGGTGCTACTCTGGGTTATTGTTCCGGTTTTTTCCCATGACCTTCCTTCATTCATGCTCTTCCATATAGCAATCTCCCCCCCTGCGCCCCAGAACTGAGGCCCTGCATCAGTAGGCCCTATTATCTTCCAGCAGTCTTTTTCAATATACAGGGAACCCATGTCATAATTATGAGTTGATTCGCAAACTTTATTGAATTCCCATTTATCTCCCTTCCAGTGAATTATCATCCATTCCCGGGGGTTTCCTGCGGGCCCCGGTCTGAAATCATGGCTTATTATGGCAAGGATAACTGGGTTTCCTTTTGAATCAAAATTCAGGTCGTTGATATAAACAAGCTTATTCTCAGCCTGATAATCATATACCAGAGCTTTGCAATGAGTATCGGTCAGCGGAGTCTCAATTGGCTTGCCATCAATTGTTGTCCAGGTCTTTCCCAGGTCGGTAGTCTGAACTGCATAGAGATTTGTTCTTTTATCAACGTCACCACCGGGATGAAAATTGAATACAGATACCAGCTTCCCCTTATACATATTTGTAACCTGGTAATGCCCTCCCATACCTGCAAGCTTCTGGTCAGGTGTCCAGGTTTTTCCGTCAGGGCTGCCGGACCAGTAAAGCTCTCTTCCGTTTGTGTATTTTGTAAACAGATAGAAGAATCCCCTCCCTTTGACCCACCAGGGCTGAGGGTATGTCATTTCAGCTTCCCGAATCTTTTCAAAATTATCAATGCTGTATGGTTTGGTGCTCCGGAAGATAAAACCTGGCCTAAGCCTCATCCTTCCGCTGACAAAAACCCAGATATAACCCTGGTTATCAATTGAGATTGCAGAATTATCATGCGGGTCATCAACTCCCTCCTTATCGTAAACAACAACGGGTTTGGGAACTTCCCCTGTTACATGGTCATAATAAGAGACCATATCAAGTAGGTGCCGTTTGTCAGCACCTGTTGTTCCCCCGTATACAAAGAATGTTTTCCTTGCTTCCGGTGAATATATTGCAACTGGCACATGGTCAGCGGTATAGGTGCCAAGTCCTCCGGAATATTTGTCACCATAGTCAGTAAACTGTCCAAGGGTGAACCATATTCCCTTATATCCTTCGACCCTTGGAAACTGAGAATAAAGGCATGTGAAATTCAGCGCAGCAATTGCCGCAGCTATGAGTGTTCTGACAATGTTTCTGAGCATTATCTGATCTATTGTGAGATGAATTTAATCAGTGGAATAAGGATAGGCTTACCTTTCTGTGCTATAAATGTAACATTTGTTACTTTTTCCTTGGTGCCTTCCCTGCTCTGCTCACTGGTTGATTTGACTGTAATATAGGGATTCATCTTACTTGTAAAGGTAAGGGCACGCTCCCGGGCATCTGCGTCATAATTTACAAATACCGGATACACCAGCGAAATAAGCTCATCCAGGCTGGCCTTAGAGGTAACGATAGTGCCTTTGGGCCAGGAAGGCATGCTTTCATCCTGGCTGATTACTACGGTACCTCCTGAGGGTATCCAGTTCATCCAGTTCATTTCTTCACCGGCATTTTTCTCCATGCCTTTTGTAATAACGCAATCTGAGTAATATTTCCTGAGCCCGTCCTTAAAAAGTTGCGGAAGCTTCAGGCTAGGTATATAACTCAGTATAAGCCTGCAGTTATTGTAATGGCTGGTGTTGAAGTTGTAATCGTCTGCAATCAGTTTTCCGCTGTTATTCATAAGCTGGACTGAAAAGAGCGAGATGAGGGCTCTGAATTCAATTGTGGCAGTATCTGTTAAAGGATTATTCTGAAAAATATAATCGCGGATTGATTTACTGCTACTCCGTAGGTCGCTGGTGTCGAATTTGAGTTCATCATAGGTAGGCTTAATTTCCATCGGGATATCCTCGATTCTGTCGACAATAAAACCAGCCTTTGCTACCGGTTTTCTTCCCTCATCTGAGAGAGGAGGCTCAAGTAAAACAGAATTATCAGGCTTAACTTCAATACTTTCAATATCAAGAACGCCGGATGACAACCCTACTGATGAAACGCTTATATGGATTTTGCCTGACTGGCCTGTTGACCTGATAACGTTTGAAACCGGCATATCCGTATACCATACCCCGTCCGTTTCCTGGTGCCTGGCAATATCAGATTCATATATAGAAGGACCAACGAGCCTGGCCGGCCCTGAAACGTTCCACTTGACAGGATTTGTTGCACCATATACATGAACACCGCTGGCATCAACTATATCAGCATTTACAATAACAACGGAGCTCCTGCCGGCATTTATCTTAGATTCAGAAGCTTTGATTACAATTCGTGCAGGCTCTCCTGCAAGCGTCACCTGCGAGGTGATTGTTTTGCCCGCAGCAGTTCCTGTTACACTAATGGTTCCTTTCTCAACAGATAT
>JGI20214J51650_10001248_pt1 | contig 16149 bp, 6 predicted proteins | sample WetSurMetagenome_FD_51650 | JGI IMG/M metagenome (IMG submission 51650) | reverse complement strand
TGAGTAAACAATAAGATAAATGTGAATAAAACTTTTCTCATAACATTAATTTAATAGATTAACATTTTTGCGTCATCATATTGACATCACAAACATATTAATAATAAAAAAGGTAAAAAAAGATATGATTATTCTTTAATACGCCAAATACGAAATAAGAATACGTTATCAATACGTCATCTTTCGCTAAACGTCTATTTTACAGCATATTATGTATACGCACAGANAATACGTCAAACTATTTTGCCATCAAATTTTCATGATATAATCGGTTAGGTTTTCATCTCTGNCCAAATTNAACTTCTTTCTTAAACGATAACGNACGGTTTCAACTCCACGTATTGAGATATTAAGTAGCGGAGCAATCTCTTTAGTTGATAAATCCATTTTAAGATAAGCACACATCATCCGTTCATTGTTTGACAGATCGGGGTGTTTTTCACGCAACCGCTTCATAAAATTGTTATGAACCAGGTCAAATTGCTCCTCAATACGTTTCAACACATCATCCCCTTGGATATTTGAATCTATTTTGTTTCTAACCAACAAGAGCATTTTCTTTGATTCATTTGTTTTACCGCTTTTCAATGAATCCATAACTTTAAATAATTCAGACTTGATATCGGTCAATATTTCATTCTTGCGCAGGAAATTAATCATTAAGTTAGCCATCTCCTGACTTTTATGTTTCAACTCATATTCAAGCTTTTCGTCTTCATATTCCTTCTCCATTGCCTTCATTTCGCGGTCTTTCTCAATCACAGCCTGGGCTTTTTTACGACGCAGCCTTGCATCATCCCAGTAATAAAGACCTATTGCAAAAGCGATGATTAATAAGCCGTAAAAGACATAAGCAACAGCTGAACGATACCATGGCGGAAGTATTCTGAACTTAAATGAATCGGTAGATACTTCACCGTCAGGAAAAGTTGTCTTTACCTCAAAAGTGTACTTGCCTTCATGCAAATTACTGTATTCCTTTACTTTTGATGTCGTACATTCCGACCACTCATCGGAATTTAAGCGATATTGATATGTGATACCCTCAAGATTGGTATAGATTGATACATCATATTCAAACCGAACATCGTTTAACCTATATGATATTTCAGGTTCACATTTGCACTGCAAAAAATTATCGGTATATATCAATGAATCTTTAGGATAAGTCAAATAAACATTTCTAATATGCAACAGCTTTTTATAATTGCGAAGGCTACGTTTAGACGGCAATTTGAGCAGAGCGAAACCGTTGTCATTCGGAATAATCATCAATTGATTAGAAACAGGAACAATATTCTCAGCCCCACTAACCAATTCAAGAGTAGGAACATCAATAAACGAACTGATTTTATATGCTTTGTTTAATTTATCGGATACGCAAATTTCCTTGGGACTCATGCATATAAAATTGTTGCCATATTCTGACAAGCACGAATAAGGAATGCTGCCGTTAAACCTTTTGTTCATCCCATTGGCAGGTTCTATCCTGTCATCATGTGCATTATAACGATAAATGCCTGAATTCGTTGTAAAATATATTTCTCCGTTTACTTTATTTACCCTGAACCCTTTTTGTGAAGGTAAGCCCTCATTTACACCGTATGTTTTAGCCTTAATTACAGCGGTATGTTGGCTATTCAATGTGGCATGTACCAACTTTGTCGTACCGCAAACCCAAAGAACTTCCGGCGATTCTTGCTCAAAATATCGGCTTGAACACTGAATGCCTTTGATTTTGCATACATCCGACCACTTACCATTTGTATTTTGCATCAGATACATTCCATCATACGTACCTACATACACTTCATCCGGATGTCCTAATACGGCTTGGCATGTCCATGCTCCGGTGATATTGGATATACGTTTTATTGAAGTGCCTTCAAGTTTAAATATACCTTTATCATGCATACAAAAAATGTCATTGCCTATGCGTTTTAATCCCCAAACTTGTCCGCTTGTATTGCTAACTGAATTGATAACCGGTTGCCGACCTCCGAAGGTAATAGGATAATGAGAATAATACAATCCCCTGTTCGTCCCCAAATAGAGTAAGTTACCTGATAATAAAGCAGTATACCCTGTTCCATACGACTTAGGATACGAATAAAGATTAGTAAATGGAGAATTGAGTAATATATAATCAATGCCGCTGTCAAGGCCTGCCCATAGATTTCCCCAACCGTCAAACGACAATGAAAGAACCGTATTGTTTTGCATACCTACATTTTCATTGAAGAACTTCACAGACTTCGTTTGCATATTTATCAGCATCAAACCGTTGTGCACCGTGCCCACAGCTATTTGGTCATTTGATACTGCCGCACAAAACACTTCGTTTTGTTTCATGAACGACTCCATCCCTGTAATCAGATGTGTCACTTTTTGCCCGTCGTAATAAAATAGTCCGTCTTCTGCTGTTACCACTAAAATACCGTTTTTATATGGTATTATACTTTTAATCAGCTTATGCCGCAAAATGTCCGAGCCTGACAATGGCACAAAACCGTTTCCCACCAATATGCTAATGCCCATATCAGTGGCAACATACAATGCACCGTTAATAAATCCCGAACAAGTTATCTTTTGCTTTAAATTAATATACCTGTATTTCCCATTGACACATTTCAATATTGTTCCATCACCCTGAAGATAAAGTGTATTTTCATACTCATATATATTCCACACGTTGCCCAATAAGACTTCTTTTCCGCGCATCAGCTTAGACAGGCAATGATAAATAATTTTACCTGAAAAGTCGGTACTGAAATAACCGAATTCATTAATGCCGCCTACATATATGCGTTTTTTGTCAATTGAAGGAAGTACCGAACGTACATCCAAACCGTTNCACAAAGGAAATTCTTTCCATGATGTGCCGTCAAATTGCAACAGGCTTTTCTGATTGGCAAAATATACCCACCTGTCACTGTATGACTTTATCTGCCATGTTTGTGCACCGCCACCATATAAATTACGCTGATAATCTATAATATAATTATTCCATTCCTGCCCAATACAAGGTAAAGAATATAATAAAAGAAATAATATTAGATATTTTAGGGTTTTCATGTTTTTAAATGCTTCATTTCACGGTCAAAGGGACGCCACTTTCATCAAGGTCGTTTGATTATCGGCAGTGAAGGCTCTCAGAATATTTTTATCCATGTTCTTCCGTTTTATTCTATCGACAGAACAAAAATAGCATTATTTTATTCCATCGACAAAATAAAAACGGCTTTTGTATAAAAAGGGGGTGAAGAATATCAGAAAGATGTATTTTATCTCTATCTTCGATTTTTATAAATCAATAAAAAAACGAATGAATAAAAGAATCTTACGAATTTCATTATGCTGCAGAATAGGCTTTCAGTGCCTATGCTAGTGTTGTTCTTGCTCAAAATCAATATTACACAACAGAATCATTGTTCCGGTGACTATTAAGGGCTATGTAATTTGCCTGTAAATTAGACAAATACAACTTNTTATCTTTTTGATACAATGCCTTTTGCTTGTNCCAAAGCATGCAGCATTTGAATTCTTACTTGCAATATTAATACTTTTCTGCTATAAAGTCCAATGCACTTGCAACTAATCATACTGTTATGTGAAACAAGACATACAATATTACTGGTAAATTTATCTCTAACTTTGCGCATTGTTCAAATCAAAAGATTTGAGACAAATGATATATTAATCAAGAACAAGAACTAATAAATGAAGAATATACTTTTTCAAAAATCAGCAAATATCCATTATTTGCAAAATGGTGCGCTAGTAATGGCATTAACCTTGTTACCGGAAATTGTATCATATTCCTCTAAAGGGAATGATAATTCACCAACAAACAATAATAACAATAGCGGATCCGGAGGTTTAAAATTGGATACAGCAGTCAACAAAACCGGTACGTCAAACGATGCCACAATTATGAACATATTGCTCTCATACGAACAAACGTTCATTGATGATGTGCGTACTACAGGAGGCAGAAACTATTATCGTAATTTGATTATACAAGGACCAAATGCAGATATAAATAATACCAGCACCTTAATGACTACTACTCCTACCGACGTCGTATCCAATCGTATGATTGCCGAAATACATTATTATACTCCATGGCAATTCTGTGGATTAACTGCAGATGCTTCTTGGGGTAATATGCTCTATTTTTGGGGATCTTATGCTAAACAACCCAATATTGATGGAGTTACCCGCAATACAACTTGGGGTAATGAGAATTATATATTGGCAGAATTTGCCAAAATTAAATCTCAATTTATTGATAAAAGTATTCCTGTAATTATGGGTGAATATGGTACTATGCGCCGTACTATGGAGAAAGCTGACGAACAAACCGCTCACGATAATTCAATAGCAGAATTTTTGGAAGATGTTACCAAGAATGCTAAAAATGCAGGTATTACCCCTTTCGTATGGGATACAGGTTCACTTATATTTGACAGGAACGTATTAAAAATAAAATATTCACTATTTTTGCAAGCGATAATGAATGGAGCAAAGGTTGGTACTTACCCATTTTAATTACTTATTATAAATATAAAAATGATGATAAATATGAAATTATATCGTATAACTGCCATAGCAATATCCTTATTTGTTGCTATTCCAGCTTTTTCTCAGACGGGAAAGAGTAATCAGTATGATAGACAGAATCGGGTTATTAAAATTGATTACAGGCAAAGTAAGGGAATGATGAACATAATGTATAAACAATGTGTTGGCGCGGGAAGGGCTAATGAAGGGCTCCGTGCCGATTGGCAAAAGCAACTGGCTTATGTTGAAAAAGAATGCGGCTTTAAATACATTCGGATGCATGGTTTACTGTCGGATGACATGGGCGTTTATAGAGAAGACAGTAAAGGAAATCCCGAATATAATTATCAATATATTGATGCTTTATATGATTATTTATTGAGCATCGGCATTAAACCTTTTGTAGAGTTAGGGTTTATGCCCGGTGCTTTAGCCAGTGGTACTCAAACTGTTTTTTGGTGGCGAGGTAATGTAACTCCACCAAAGGATTATAATAAATGGGAAGCATTGATACACAATCTTGTTCAGCATTTCACTGAAAGATATGGAGAAAAAGAAGTAAAGACATGGTATTTTGAAGTATGGAACGAACCTAATCTCTCTCCCGGATTTTGGACAGGTACGCAAGATGAATATTTTAAGCTGTATGATTATACTGTAAAGGCAATAAAAAGCATTAATCCGGAATATAAGGTAGGCGGTCCGGCTACTGCTGGGGCTGCATGGGTACCAGATATGATAAGCCACTGCTATAAGAACCATACTCCGATAGATTTTATCAGTACACATTCATACGGAGTTAACCAAGGTTTTCTGGATGAATACGGAAATGCAGGAACAGTTTTAAGTAAAAGCCCTTTAGCCGTAAGCGGTGATATATTAAACTCACGCAAACAAATATCTGAATCACATTTACCTAATCTTGAATTACACTATACCGAATGGAGCTCGTCTTATACTCCGGCCGATCCTATACATGATAGCTACCATGAGGCCGCATACATTTTGGAGAAATTAAAACAAACAAAAAATGCTGCCAATTCTATGTCTTATTGGACGTTCACCGATATCTTTGAAGAACCAGGTCCCAGGTTTACACCTTTCCATGGAGGTTTCGGACTATTGACCATTCAAGGCATAAATAAACCTGCATTTTATTCTTACAAGTTCCTAAACATGTTAGGGCAAACAGAGCTATCGGATACCGATTCGCGTTCTTGGGCTTGTAAAAACAATAAAGGAGGAGTGCAGGTGCTCTTTTGGGATTTCACCAATACGCTTCCAGATTCTATAAATGACCAAGCGTATTATATTAAGGACTTACCGGCCAAGCAAAAAGGTAAAGTGAAAATAGTTTTATCGAATGTCCCTGTTGGCAACTATACGATGGAGGTATATAAAGTGGGTTACAGAATAAACGATGCTTATACGAGTTATTTTGATATGAGAAGGCCTAATCAGTTAAACAAAATGCAAGTTGAAAAGATTAAAAAGCAAAATGCCGGAACTCCTATTTTAGTAAATAATATTAGCATAAAATCTAATTCAACGTTTACGAAGTTATTTGATATGAGGGAGAATGATGTCTATCTGATTAATTTGATAAGGCATTGATATGATCAAATTATATTAAAGATATAATGAAACAAATTATTACATTTATATTATTAGCTTTTCTTAGTGCTACCGTTAATGCTCAAAAGCTATATGTAGGTACGAATTATCATCCGCAGGACGATAAAAATATAGAAAAGCTAAAGAATGACATAAAGCTGATGAAATCAGCCGGATTTAATGTAGTTAGGATGGGCCATTTGGCCTGGGATAGTTTTGAACCGTCTGAAGGGACGTTCGATTTTGCGTGGTTTGATAAAGTAATGGACATGATGAATGAAGCCGGAATAAAGGTGATATTGGATATTGCGGTAAGACCTGCACCTATCTGGCTACATTATAAATATCCTTCGATAAATATTGTTGATGAAAATGGCAATATGTTATATCCTAACCATCGTTATATGGAAGATGTTGGAGACCCTAATTACCAACAGTATGCTCTTGATTATGCAGATGTGATAACAAAACGTTACGCGAAGCATCCTGCATTACTGGCTTTTGGAATTGATAACGAACCCGGCGATGGTCCGATATCTTATTCCGAGCCGGTAAGGCAGAGATTTATTAAATGGCTAAAAAATAAATATGCAGATACCGACTCATTGAATAAAGCATGGGCGACCCAACGATGGAGCAGGCGAATTAATATATTCGATGAAGTTGGACTGCCTCAATCGGGCAGTATCAAAGGGGCACCGGAAAGGATGTTGGATTTCAGACGTTTTATCTCGGATGAAATAAACGACTTCTTTCTTAAAATAGTTGAGAGAGTAAACTGTAATGCCCCTAATGCATTGACAACAACAAATGCTTGGTATTATAGCCCGCTGAAATATTTTGATTATACCAAAATTGCTTATTCCGGTAAAATAACACGCGAGGGTGAAGGTTTTTATCCCGGTAATTCTCTAATTACGAATTATGGACTGATGGATGCATTGTTTGGAATAGCACGTGCTCGATTTGAAAGCCCCAATCCTTTTTGGTGCAATGAATTTACTACAATGACAGCTGTACCGAACTCAATACGTAAATCAGCTTATGCGACTTTGATGTATGGTAATCAAACGGTATGCGGATGGACATGGCAAAGCATGTGGGGAGGAGAAGAACAATATTTGGAGGGAATGCTTGATTGGGATGGAATACCAAACCGTAAGTACGATGAATATAAAAAAATAGCTTCGGAATTTAAAAAGATAGAGAAATATTTCCCTTATAAGCCTCATCCAGAAGTGGGTTTGGCTTACTCATTTCCAAGTCAAATTGCAAGTAGTGCATTTCCTCAGCAACATGATAATCAACTACAAACTTGCTGGAACTTATTTTATAATAGGAACATGGATGTAAATGTTATTGATGTTGACAGGAGTATATTAAATTATAAATTACTTTTTATTCCCGGTGTTGCTGTAATGGATAAAGAGACAGCTGATAAAATCCGTAACTACGTAGAAAAGGGAGGCACGGTAATCATGACAAGTAACTCTGCGCTTGTAAATAAAAACGGTCAAGTGTTTGCAACAAGACATCCCGGATATCTGAGCGATGTTTTCGGAATACGTGTTGCAAGTTTTGAGGATACCGAATCATTAAACGAATTGTCTTGTAAGTCGCTGACCGGTAAAAGGATGGAAATAAATTATAAGGGGAAAGAACTTAACTGTGAAACTGAACGATTTGATGTAGTTGAATCTAAGGGTGCTCAAGTCATCGGTAATATTATCAGCTTAGACAAACAATACCCTATAGTTACTTTGAATAAGTACGGTAAAGGACAGGCTATATATGTTGGCATATCGGCGAATGAGAGTATATTAAACCCTTTGTTGGAAGATATAATTTCAGAGCTTTCAATAGAACGTGGTCCAAATGTTCCAAATGGCGTTATGGCAAGAGAGATAGATAAAAAGCACTTTCTTTATTTAAATGTTACAGGCGATTCAAAAGTCATTCAGACTGGGAATAGATCACATAGTATTATTTTTAATCGGGATTACGAAGATAAATTTTCAATACCGCCTTATGAACCGGATTTTATAGAAGTAAAATAAATTGAAAACATATAATAATACGTTAGCTGTACTATATTAAATGGCGGACAATAATATAATAGATAAAAATTTAAATTATGAATAAGTATCTTTTCTCAGTATTATTTTTTCTCATGTTTTTTATTGGTGAAGTAAATGCCCAAGTAACGGATCCCACGCCATGTGGACCTGTCCCGTCTGAGAATCAAATGAGATGGCAAGAAATGGAATATTATGCTTTTGTGCATTTTTCATTAAACACATATACTAATCAATCGTGGGGGTTCGGTAATGAAGACGTAAAGCTTTTTAATCCCACAAAAGCTGATTGTCGTCAATGGGTGCGAGTATGTAAGGAAGCCGGCATGAAAGGCATTATCATTACTGCAAAACATCATTGCGGATTTTGTTTATGGCCTTCGAAATATACAGAGTATTCGGTTAAGAACGCACCATGGAAAAATGGTAAAGGTGACATGATAAGAGAGTTAGCTGATGCATGCAAGGAATATGGATTAAAATTAGGAATTTATTTGTCGCCATGGGACAGAAACAGATCGGATTATGGTAGACCCGAGTATATTAAATATTATCGGGACCAACTTACCGAACTACTTACTAATTACGGACCTATTTTTGAAGTGTGGTTCGATGGTGCTAATGGCGGTTCCGGATACTATGGAGGAGCAAATGAGACTCGTATAATTGACCCTAAAACATATTATGATTGGCAGAATACATTTAAATTAATCCATAAATTACAACCGAAATGTGCAATATGGAATGACGGTGGCGATAGAGGGGATATGCGTTGGGTCGGAACGGAAGAAGGTAATGTTGGAGAAACGAATTGGAGCTTATTGGACAGTACAGGTGAAGTGACATGGGAAATGTTGCACTATGGTTTGAAAAACGGTAATAAATGGGTCCCGGCAGAGGTAAATACATCCATTAGACCTGAATGGTTTTATCATCCCAGTGAGGATGATAAAGTAAAAACAGTTCCTCAACTAATGGATATTTATTATAGTTCCATTGGGCGAAACGGATCACTTCTTCTGAATTTTCCGATTACTCCTGATGGTTTGATCCATGCGAACGATGCAAAGGCCGCAATTGAGTTTGCCAAAGTTGTGAAAAAGTCATTCGCAAAAAATCTTGCTGAAAATAAAAAAATTAAAGCTTCTAACGTACGGGGAAATTTAAGAAAATATGGAGCAGATAACGTTATCGATAAAGATGATATTACATATTGGGCTACTGATGATAGCGTTAAATCAGCATCATTAACGATTAATTTTGATCGACCTACTTTGTTTAATCGTTTTTTGGTACAGGAGAACATTCGTTTGGGGCAGCGAGTAGAATCTTTTACAGTAGAAGCTCTTGTTAACGGTGTATGGAAAAAATTGGCACAAGCTACTACTATAGGGTACAAACGTATTCTTCGTTTTCCGGAGGTAAAAGCTACTCAAGTGCGCTTTAATATTTTAAGTTCCAAGGCCTGTCCGGTTATTTCTAATATTGGAATATACAACGCCCCCGTATTTTTAAGCGCACCCAATATTATAAGAGATCAAAATGGGAACGTAACGATAAATACAGATGACATAGGTCCGATTTTCTATTATACGACAGACGGTAGCATACCGACTAAAAAATCAAACAGGTATGACAAACCGTTCTTGGCTGACGGTAAGGTCTATATTAAAGCAATTGCTTATGATCCGGCATCGGGTAAACATAGCCCTGTCAGTAATGAAGATTTTGATATATCGGAAAAGAACTGGTCTATAGTAGGTACAAATGATAAAAGAGCTGATTTAATTATTGATGGAGATCCGTTAACAGCTTGGCATCAAAACGATAATAAAATGCCGATTGACGTAGTAATAAATTTAGGAAATGAATATGAAATATGCGGATTTAAATATCTTCCCGACCAGAATAGATGGAGTTCAGGTGTAATCACTGGTTATCAATTTTTTGTGTCAAGTGATAATAAGAATTGGGAAATGGTTGATAAAGGCGAATTTTCAAACATTAAGAATAATCCTTCTATGCAAATAAAGAACTTTACACCGGTGAAAGCCCACTACGTTAAATTTAGAGCGTTGAAAAACACGGTCGGTGACAATGTCGCAGGATATGCAGAAGTATCTGTTATCACTAAATAATTCATATTATGAAATCTGCTGTTTTATATTTCTCTTTGGGTTGTTTGCTTTTCTTACCTTTTAAAGCTAATGCTCAATATCATTTTGATAAACCATTATATGGCGCGGCATACTATAGTGAATATGCTCCATCCGATCGTCTGGATAAAGATGTCAAGATGATGAAAGCGAGTGGGACAACGGTCGTACGTATAGGAGAATCTGCTTGGGGATTGTTTGAGCCGAGTGAAGGTCATTTTGAATTTGCATGGATGGATAGAATCGTTGATAAATTACAAAAAGCCGGCATCAAAATTATTCTAGGTACACCGACCTATAGTATTCCGGCCTGGATGGCAAAAAACTACCCCGAAGTTCTTGCTGACAAGATGTTCGGACAAAAGAACTATTATGGCATTCGCCAAAATATGGACTTCTATAATGCAAAATATCGTTTTTTTTGTGAGCGAATTATTCGTAAATTAATGGAACATTATGCGCAGACCCCTGCAATCATCGGTTTTCAAGTAGACAATGAACTAGAAGCACGAGGTGTTGATAATGAAGATTATTTTCAGGGATTTAAAACTTATCTGAAAGAGAAATGGCATGGAGATATTTCGGCATTAAATAAAGCATGGGGATTGAATTATTGGGGAATGGACATTTATAACTGGGATGAATTATATAGAAGAGATGGAGTGACCAGCCCTTCATATAAAAATGAGTGGGAAAGGTGGAATCGTAAGGCAACGGCGGATTTTTTGAATTGGCAGGTAAGTATAGTCAATCAATACAAACGCAAAGACCAATTCGTCACACATTGTTTTATGCCTGCGTTTCAAAATATTGATCAAGTTGAGGCTTTTAAACAAATGCAATATCCTGCCATTAATATTTATAATCCGGTACAGAACAGTCAGGATGGTCAATTAATAGCATATGCCGGTGATTATATGAGAACTGTAGCTAAGGGTAATTATATTGTGACTGAAACAAATGCGCAAGCTACAGGATGGGATAGCAAGGGGCAATATCCACCCTATGACGGTCAATTACGTCAGAATATGTATGCTCATTTAGCAAGCGGTTCAAACATGGTGGAGTATTGGCATTGGGGAACTTTAGATTATGGTCAAGAAACATATTGGGGCGGTTTGCTTGGGCATGACATGGAAGAAAATCGTGTTTACAATGAATATACTTCTACGGCTCATGAACTTGATAAGATTGGTAAAAAACTTGTGAATCTAAACAAAAAAAATAAAGTGGCAATTTTATTTAGTCACGACTCTTATTTCGGGTTGCAATTTATGCCCTATACAGATGGTGATAATTACCCTGTTAATCGTTTACATAATGCATTGTACCGCCAAAACATCGAAACAGATATCATACCTTGCGATAAAATAATGAATTTCAACCAATATAGTATGCTAGTTATTCCTCCTTTATATATAGCTACAGATAGCCTTTTAAAGAAAATAAGCGACTTTGTGAAAGGTGGAGGAGAAGTAATTATGATGTTCAAAAGTGGCTTTTGCAATGAAGAATCTGCGGTACGACCGACAAAAGCACCTGGTCCGTTACGTAAAGCCTGTGGGTTTTATTATCAAGAATATTCTTCTATAGGAACAATGAATTTGAAAAACAACGAATTTGGTGTAACAGATAAGGCTGTTAATACTTGGACAGAATTTTTGATTCCCGAAACAGCTAAACCATTAGCTTATATCGATCACCCGTTTTACGGGAAATGGCCATGTATTACGGACAACAATTATGGGAAAGGGCATTTGGTTTATTTAGCAACAAATCCATCTGAAGAACTACTTTCCAAGATTATTACACGATCGGCCAAGCGTGCTGACGCGCTTTTATTTAACGGTAAATATTCTTTCCCGATAATTTTACGTAACGGTAAGAATGATAGTGGTAAACAAATACATTATATTTTTAATTATAGTGCTGTATCTACGAATATTGATTATCCTTATGGTAAAGCTATTGATCTAATTAATAATAAGATATTAACTAATGGTTGCAAAATTAATATTCCGGCTTGGGGGGTTATTATTTCAGAAGAAGAATAATCTATAATTTATTTTACTTTATATCTATTCCATANTAATAAATTATCAAATTAATTGTCTCACAAATCATAGCTTTTAAAAATGATGTTTTTATGAAGCATCTTTCTTAAAATTCGGATGTCCATTTTTTTTCATGTATTCTGATGGTGACAAGCCATATTCTTCTTTAAAATGCTTTGAAAAAATACGAGGAGTAGCAAATCCTAAAGAATAGGCTATTTCGGATATAGTCATTTGGCTTTTCTCCAAATATTGCAATGAACGCTTCAAACGAATAATCAGAATGAACTCCGACGGNCTTTTCCCTGTAATGTTCAATAGCTTACGATATAAATTNGCACGGCTCATATTAACTCTCTCTGATAAATCTTCTACACTAAAATCTGAATTATCAATATTGTCCTCGCAGACTTTTATTGCTTTCTCTATTAATTTTTCGTCTAATGAACTTATTGTAATCTTACTGGGATTTATGACAACTTTCCTCTTAAATTCATCGTGATTGTGTTGGCTCCATTGTAATATTTTTTCAATCCGCAGTTTCAAAACATNCAAATTACATGGCTTAGTGAGATAATCATCAGCTCCTTCGGCAAGTCCCTCTATACGATGCTCTTCCGCCGTTTTAGCCGTTAACATAATAATAGGTATATGGCTTAAATTAATATCATTTTTGACATTATGGCAAAGTTCTATTCCATCCATTACAGGCATCATTATATCAGTTATGATTATATCTACCTTACGCTTATATAATATATTTATCGCCTCTTTTCCATTTGATGATCTTATAATATTATAGTATGAGCCAAGATATTCATCCATAAAATCAAGAAAATCATCATTATCTTCTACAATTAAAATTAATGGTCTATGCGATATTGTTACATCACTTCCTTTTGCCACATTTTTTACTTCATCATTTTTCTCTTGTTTTACTATTTGCTCNTCCTTAATAAGAGGAAGTTTTTTCTGAGAGAGCCGAAGTTTAAATGTAAATATACAACCATGTGGAACATTATCNGTTATTGTAATTTCGCCGTTCAACATTTTAATATACTTAGAAACAATATATAGTCCTATGCCATTACCATATTTAGTATGTGATTGATCGATTTGATAAAACCTGTCAAACACCATATTTTTTTCATGATCCGGAATGCCGATACCTGTATCCTTTACAGAGGTTAGCACATATTCTTCATTTGCAATAATCTCGACTGTTATTACACTGTTTGCATCCGAAAATTTAAAAGAATTAGAAAGAAGGTTCATCATAATTTTTTTTATTTTATCTTTATCAAATTGAAATTCCATTTGCCTTACATTGGTTTTAAAAATCAATTTTATTCGTTGGCTTTTTGTTATAAACTCAAAATTCTCACATAACTCAGCAATATATGATATATAATCCCCTTTACTTAATATGACATCTTCTCCCATTTCATCTAGTTTCCTAAAATCTAAAAGCTGATTAACCAATGATATAACCTGAACTGCATTTCTATGAATGACATCCAGTGTCTTAAACGCAGGCTTACCTTTATAATCTTCAAGTAATTTTTCTATCGGAGATATAATTAATGAAAGTGGGGTACGCAAATCATGGCTTATATTTGTAAAGAACTGAAATTTTATATTATCTACTTGATGTTGTTTTTTTATCTCGATTTTCAAATTCTCTATGTGCAGCATAAATAAATGTCTACGTTTTGCTATTACATATATAGATATGATAATACTCACCAAAACAAACAAATATAAAATATATGCCAAATTTGATAACCAAAATGGAGGTAATACCTTTATTTTTAGTGTAGATATACTTCCCCATTGCCCATCTCCATTACAAGCTTTTACACGTAAGAAATAAGTTCCAGGTGATAAATTATCAAAAGTTACTTCATTATTTTCAGTATAAATCCAATTACTTGACGAATTAGAGACCAATTGGTAAGCATATTGGCAATGATCTATAGAATTAAAATCCAATGCTGAAAAAGAGATAGAAATTAATCTATCTGAATATTTCAGAACAACTTTATCACAGACATTTAAATCAGAATCTAATATCACTCTTCCTTTATATGAGCTGTCTACTTTTATGTATTCATTATTTATTTGCAAATCCGTAAAGCATACTTTTAAGCGGGAAATATTTTTACTTGCCAATTGTGGTTTGATNACGTTATAACCATTAATACTACCAATATATATTAACCCGGAAGGAGTTCTGATTATTGCCCCTTTGCTAAAGCAGACATTTTTTAATCCATCCCTCTCAAAATAATTATTAACATGAAAAATATACCTACCACCTTTCGAACCAACCTCTATCTCAGATAGTCCATTAGCTGTGGTAACCCATAAATGACCATTATTATCTTCAACTACTCCTTGTGTGACATTATAGCACAATCCATTTTCTTTATTCAAATAATAAATATAATCATGTCTTTCATCATATATTGAAAGCCCATTTATTCCACAAGCCCAAATCAGTCCTCGTTTATCAATTGTTATATCCTGCAATGTTTTGTCAATCAAGTCCTGATTATGTCTTTTATTACCGGTAACCAAACAATAATGATTATTGTTTGTATTTATTTTTAAGTAGCCATAAGCCGTTGCGGCGTATATCCACCCCTTTACCACATTACATAATCTCATGACACTATAATTATTTGCTACAGTTGTAAAACATCCTTTTTGTTCGTTATAGCGTTGTATTCCTCTGCTTAATTCTCCTACCCACAAATTGTCTTTATCATCACTGGTTATCGACCAAACATTATTATCACTTAACCCTTTATATCCATCAGTATAATGAATGATGTGTCCCTTCGTAAAACAATATAATCCACTACGATATGCACTAACCCAAACTCTTCCACGTCTATCTTGATAAATGCAAAGAACAGAATTATCACCTCCTTTAAAATTATAATGATTCTTTATATGTTGATTCTTATCAATAATCGTCAGCCCATTACCATCTGTTCCTATCCATATATTGCCATCATGATCTACCATAAGGGAAGATACATCATTATTGTATTCATTATCGCTCTTACCGGGAACACAAAAAGAATCAAATCTACTATTAGCATTCACTACGTATGATAATCCTTTTTTATTATACCCAATCCACATTATGCCATTAGGATCAGTATACAAGCAGTTGATATTATTACTTTTCAACATATCATTTATGTATTTGTCCGAAATATATTTATGCTCCTTTAATGAGTATATATAAAGGCCATGATGTTCTGAAGCGATCAATATATTACCTTGCCGATCATCAATAATACTTTTTACTTGATTGTCTTTCATTAAAGATTTTCCCTTTTGTTGATATGTTATATCCCATACCTTACGATTAGCATTATAATGAAATAGCCCCGCATTATCGATCGAATATGCCCATACTCCTTGATCAGTGTCAATATAAAGCATGAATTCATCAAATTGGGTCTTAGTCTTTTTAAAAACATAATCATTGATTAATATTTTGCCATTATGAGTGTTTATAGTATATATTATTCCTCTTTTATTTATGATATAAGCAAAATCTTTATATTTCTTAATATCTCGCGCATCCCGGATATTATACCGTTTTAGTATTCTTGTAACAAAGTTATAATAAAACACAGTATTTCTATCAGTGACCCATAAATTTTTATC
>JGI20214J51650_10001247_pt1 | contig 16152 bp, 21 predicted proteins | sample WetSurMetagenome_FD_51650 | JGI IMG/M metagenome (IMG submission 51650) | reverse complement strand
AAAAAACGGTGTGCAGTTCGTGCACATGTTCTCTTCGCCTCAGTTATCCGGCGTTTTGTTCCCTGACACGAAATTTTTGATCAGCAGGAGCGTGGTAATGATCACCAGCAGCAGGAAGATGCCAAAAAATACGTAAAGAATGACCTGGAAGATGGTATTCAGGTTCCATTGCAGGAAATTCCCCGCAACAACAAAGGATAAAACGATAACGGAAAAGATCAGGATCTGGTTGTCGGTTTTTTCAAAGAAGGATAGGATTTTTTCGAACATGATACGACCTTGGTGCTAATGTTTGTATCACACTTCAAAGGGATCATGAGTTCCTTTTCCGCAGAGGAGATAATCTTTTCCCAGGCCGGGTTTCTAAAGAAGGCAGATTCTTTGAGTTGCATGCGCATATGCGCTTTTTCGAGTCTATAAACGGACCTGAGGTTACGGTTGGTATGCGCTTTCACTGTCCGGATACTTTCTGGAGCCTGATCTCCCCGNGTACCGCGGAGAAGCCGGAACCATACCAGCATCATTTTTGTCCGGGAAGATCAACAACTCAGGAATATCATCTATGACCTACCTGGACTGGGGGTGCGATCCCCTGACAGCCGAATGTCAGTCATGTCTCGATGCCATCTGCAATGCGTGCAGCGACGAGTGCAGGGATAAGGGCCCGGGACGGGGAGATCCTGTGGGTTCCGGCAACGATGATCGGGACACATCCGGGCCTGACTGTGAACGGTGCGATCTGGAGAAAAAGCCGGAATGTTCAAGGTGTGAAATCATCCTCCAGGTCTGCCGTGGATGTCCGGAACACCACGCATGTGACTTCCGGATTTCCTGAGCTGTTTTGCACCCGGGGAAAGCTCACCCGGCAGATTTGTTGTAATTCCTGGGGAAACGAAAATGCCTGCGGCAGTTCTCCCGAATCTCCGGCGGGTTTATCCTTTGTGGCCTGATTGAAGGTTTTTTCCTCTTTTATTGAGATAATACACTAAAATTCCCACGACCAGGAAAACAAACGCCGTCATCACAGCGTTTGCATTCAGGTAAAATGCGAGGACGATACAGCTGACGAGGCCAACAACCGGTGTATACGGATAGAGCGGGACCCTGAATCCCCGATGTACCTCCGGCATTGTCTGGCGGAGCCTGATCAGGCTGAGGTTGATGAAGAAGAATGTGAGAAGGGTCCCGAAATTGAAAAGCGACGCGAGCCAGTCGAGGTTGCCGCCGGTTACGACAACAATCCCGCTGATGATCAGACCACAGATCAGGATCGTGTACACCGGGACTCCCTGGCGGGAGATGCCGGATAACCTTTCCGGGAGGACTCCCTGTCTCGCCATCGCAAACAGGGCCCGGGACCCGCCCATGATAGAAGCCATGATCACCGATGTTGTGGCAAAGAGGGCAGAAATTGCCACGAATTGCAGGATAAAGATATTATCCGTGACCGCCTTCAACGCAAACTCAAGGGGGGCGCCGGATGACCCGAGTGCCTGCCAGTTCACAACCCCGACGGCTATAATCGAAACACCGATGTAGACCAGGGTACAGATGGCAAACGCAAACAGGATGGCGCGGGGCACATTCTTCTCCGGATCTTTTATTTCCTCGGCCATCACGGCGATCGTGTTGAACCCGATGAACGCAAAAAANATGATCGCGGCCCCTGACATAACCCCGGAAAATCCCCGGGGAAAGAACGGGTGATACTGTGTATAGTCCCCGCTGGTGAACAGTGCGGCAGCACCCACGACAATGAATACCAGCAGGGCCAGGATCTTGAGGGCCACCAGGAGGTTATTGGTGCCGGATGCCTCCTTAATGCCTTTAAGATTCAGCAGCATGAGGATGAGCGGCCAGATGGTTGCAACAATAACCAGCGTTCCTGCCGCTACCGGGATCCCTATGAAATAGGAAAAGTAGGCGGCGAACCCGACGCTCACGGCACTCGCGCCGACAATATAATCAAACGATTTCATCCAGCCGACGACAAATCCCGGAAATGCGCCGAACGCCTTTGTCGTGTAGATATAACTCCCCCCGGATTCATGGATGAATGAAGAGAGTTCTGCAGTTGAGAGTCCGGTGAGCAGGGCAACAAAACCGGCTATGATGAACGATAGGATAACNGCAGGCCCGGCTATGCCCGATGCGACCCCGATCAGCACAAAAATGCCGGTCCCGATGATCGCCCCGATGCCGATGCCCGCAGCTCCCCAGAAACCGAGAGAACGGGCTAGTTCGGGCATTGTGGTTCCTCCGGTCTCCCTGCCGGTATTATTCTCTCTTTGAACACCCCGTTTTTACTCATACATCTGCCCCGGCTCGGAGAGCGGCCTCGGCGGGGTATGGTCAAGGTCCATGGGCCCCATCTCGGATTTCAGGAACGCAACCCCGACATCCCCTGCGCCCGTGACCGCCTGGACAGCTTCGTCGAGGTCCCGGATCGAGAACCCCTCATGGAAGGGGTAGATGCTCGCGAGAATCGTAAACCCGATGGTGCGCCCGCTCTCAATTACCCGCACAAAACTCGTATGCGGTGAGGTAAATGTCTGCGTGAGCCGGAAAATGAAGGGGTGATCCTGCCGGTCGTAATACCCGTTGAGTTGGGTGAGGATCGCCTCATCGGAGAAGGTAATCTGGAGCGCAATAACGTAATATTTTGCGGGTTTCTGGTTCTCAATCAGCAGGGGGAAACTGCCGGACGTGATCCAGAACCCGCTGAGATCCTCGCTATCGAATTCCTTCGTGATCCCGAGGTCCATATCCTGGAGAAGGCGCTTCATATCGGCAAGGACCTCTGCACCCGGTTTGAGGGATGGAGGGGTCATGAGGGTTCCTTCACCCCCAGGGTATCAAGCGCCTGTTTTACTTCCCTGCGCACATCTTCCCTCGGGTCTCCCAGCAACAGTTTCAGCGGTTCGATCGCTCCGGTATCGCCGAGTTTTCCCAGCGCCCAGGCGGCATGTGCCCGGAGGTCATGGTGGGGATCGTTGAGGAGCGTGACGATGAACATGACCGCTTTTTTATCCCCGAGCATGCCAAGGGAATGGGCTGCACCGAGGCGTACCCATTTGTCATCGGATTTCAGGAGCTGGATCAGGGGGTCAACGGCACGCTTGTCGTTGAGCATGCCAAGCGATTTCGCTGCCACGTACTGCACGGTCGTGGACGTGTCAGCAAGGGCATCGATCAGCGGGAGAACACCCTGTTCTTCGCCAACCTCCCCGAGGTACTCTGCGGATTTTACCCGTTCGACAAGACTGCCGCTCTTCAGCAGCCGGATGTAATCGGGTACTTCCGGGACCCGGGCCTTCATCTCATCGTAGATCTTTGTCATCTCTTCATCGACAGTGCCAATTCGGGCAGAGCTTTTTCCGCCCGATGTGGTACCTGCCGGATTTTCAGGAGCCATACAGATGCATCTCCTCACCAGAATGGTAACCGTTTCACGACCCGCCGTGAAACGATTTGTGCCAGCTCCGACATTGCCCACCGGGCGTTTAAGATACTTTCCGCAAAAATCAGTTTTTGAAACATAGGAACAGGGGATGAAATTTATCAGGGTGAAAACCTATGTTACCTCTTGATGGAACCGTCTGTTGCGCCGGGTGATGATTTTTACCGCTACGTGAACAGTGCCTGGATCTCAGGCCACCCCGTACCGCCGGATAAGAGTTCCCTGGATGTCTTTACCGAACTGAATGATATCACCGAAGAACACCTCCGCTCCATGATCGGGGCGGTTGCCAGGGACGCGGGTGCCGGGCAGGACACTCCTGCCCGCAAGATCGGGGACTTCTACCGCACGGGGATGGATACCGCTTCCCTGGAAAGAAAGGGACTTACGCCGATCAGGGATGAACTCGACCGTATCGATGCAGCCCGGCAACTGTCGGACGTGCAGCTCCTGATCGCCCACCTGGTATCGTGTGGCATTGCTCCCTGTTTTGAGTTGTTTGCAGAGATCGATCCAAAAAACAGCACCATGATGATCGCCGGGCTCGCCCAGGGGGGTCTCGGGCTGCCCAACAAAGAGTACTATCTCAGCGGGGATGCCGAACTGGTCCGGATCAGGAACCTGTACCAGGACCATATAACGAACATGTTTGTCCTGCTCGGAACTCCTGCGGCTTCTGCCCGCTCCGCTTCGGCGTTCATTGTCGATCTGGAGACCCGGTTTGCGCGGGCGTCAAATTCCCCGGAGGAGAACCGTGACCCGGAAAAAACCTATCATAAGATGAGTGTGGCTGACCTGGGAACCATTGCCCCCGGTATCGACTGGGGTGCCATCTTCCCCGCGACGGGTTTTCCCGGGATCGGGGAGATCAATGTCCATCAGCCACGGTTTTTCCGGGAACTCAGCGTACTCCTGCCTGCAACCGGGGTGGATTCATGGAAGATATTTTTCCNGTGGAAACTGATCAGCGCCCTTGCTCCCTTCCTCCCAACCCGTTTTGAGGAGGAGAACTTTGCTTTTTACGGGAAGGTCCTGAATGGGCAGATCCGGATGAAACCCCGCTGGAAAAGGGTCCTTGCCACGGTGAACTTCGCGCTGGGTGATGCCATCGGGAGAATGTACGTGGAACGGTATTTTCCTCCCGCAGCAAAGGCGAGGGTGCTCGCACTGGTGGAAGACCTCAAAGAGACGTTCCGGTCCCGGATAGAGAGCCTTTCCTGGATGGGTCCGGACACCCGGCGGGCGGCCCTGCAGAAACTTGCCCGGATGGAGCTCAAGATCGGCTATCCGGAGCGGTGGCAGGATTACCATGACCTGGAGGTCGGCACCGACTCCTATGTGGTGAATGCCATCCGCGCCATGCAGTATGATTTCAGCAGGGGGCCTCTCGGGATGGACAAGGCAGGAAAACCCGCTGACAGGACGACCTGGTACATGCATCCCCAGGCGATCAATGCCTACTACGATCCCGGCCTGAACGAGATCGTCTTTCCTGCGGGTATCCTGCAGCCGCCGTTCTTTGGCATGGATGATGACGATGCGACCAACTACGGGGCGATTGGTGCGGTCATCGGCCATGAAATGACCCATGGTTTCGATGATATGGGCCGGAAATATGACCGGGACGGGAACCTGCATGACTGGTGGACGGATGACGATGAACAAAAATTTATACGGCATGCGCAGGTGCTCGTCGATCAGTACAGTAAACACGAAGTGCTTCCCGGGCTTCCTGCAAACGGCCGTCTGACTCTTGGGGAGAATATCGCTGATCTCGGCGGGCTCACAATCGCATTCCATGCATGGGCAGACCTCCGGAACGGTCCGGAGATTACGAAGACCGAAGGGTTCAACGGATGCCAGCGGTTATTCATCAGCTACGCCACCATCTGGCGGGAGACTATCCGCCCGGAAGCGCTCAGGAACCAGGTGCTGTCNGATGTNCATGCGCCGAATTCCCTGCGGGTAAACGGTGTTGTGTTCAATATGCCGGAGTTCTATTCCNCATTTCCGGCTGTTACGCAGGATAACAAAGGCTACCTCCCTCCTGAAAAAAGAGCAGGGATCTGGTAGCAAAAAAAGGTGTTCAGGCCAAATTCCGGAAAAGGAAGATTCCGGTAAAGAAGGAGATGGAATGTGATGAAGGAACCTGAATTGACCGCGGAAGAAATCCGCCGGAAAACCCGGGCGATGATGCCGGGCGTCCTGGAAGACCTCANGGACCTTATCAGGTACCCTTCGGTAGCCTTCCCCGGCTATCCTGCAGAACCGGTCCACGCTATGGCTGAGGCAACGGTCGCGGTCCTGAAACGGTACGGGCTCCAGGACGCCCGCCTCATGGATATCCCGGGAGGGTATCCTGCCGTATACGGGGAGATCCCGCCACCTCCGGGTGCACCGACCATCATGCTGTATGCGCACTACGATGTCCAGCCAGCACAAAAGGAAGCGGACTGGGACCCCTGGACCCCCGTGGAAAAGGACGGGCGCATTTACGGCCGCGGGGCTGCCGATGATAAATCGGGAATTATGATCATAGCAGCTTCGCTCGGGATCTTTAACGGAAAACCCCCGGTGGGAGTGAAAGTACTCATCGAGGGGGAAGAGGAGACCACCGGCCATCTGGAGAAATTCGTCACCGAACACCCCGGATTTTTCCGGTGCGCTGTGTTTGTTGTGGCTGACAGTGGCAATCTTGTTGCCGGGGACCCGGCACTCGTGACAACCCTGCGGGGGGAGGTTTCCTGTATCATCGATGTTCATACCATCGACCATGCCGTACATTCGGGATCATTCGGGGGAGCAGCCCCTGACGCCCTGATCGCTTTGATCAGGATCCTTTCAACCCTCCATGATGCGAATGGCGACGTGGCGGTAAAGGGCCTCCGGTCCTCTGCTGCGGGGACCACGGAGTACCCGGAGGAGACTTACCGGCAGAACGCCGGGCTGCTTCCGGGTGTGGATCTCATCGCTACCGGCCCCCTCAGCGCACGCCTGTGGTCAAAACCGTCCGTGACCGTGATCGGGATCGATGCGCCGTCTGTCAGTGCGGCTTCCAATGTCCTGATCCCCCGGGCTTCAGCCAAGATCAGTATGCGTATTGCCCCGGATGCGGATGCTCACCGCGAGCTGCACCTCCTGATGGACCACCTCCGTGCGGCAGCTCCCTGGAACGTCCGCGTTGAGGTNAAGGGTGTGAGCGATAACCCGGGTTTTATCTGCCCAACCGGGGGTCCGGGGTTTACCAGAGCCTCCGGGGCACTGGAGACCGCCTTTGAAAAAACGGTCCGGACCATGGGAGCCGGAGGTTCCATTCCTCTCCTGCGCGTGCTTCATGATGCTGTCCCGCAGGCAGAGTTCGTCCTGTGGGGAGCCGAGGATACCGCAGAATCACGTATCCACGGGACACACGAGAGCGTGGACATCCGCGAACTGGAACGGGTCATCGTGGCACAAAGCCTGTTCCTCTTAGCGTGCGGGAAAAAGAGACAGGCTGACTAACCGGAAAAACCCGGCCTCCCGTCTTCGTTCACCGGTACCCCGCGAGGATACTCTTTGCGCCGAAGGTTCCAAAAAAGCGCTTTATCAGGATATCCGAGAACGCCAGCCGGAGCAGGGGGTAGCGGTACAACATCTGCAGCCGCGAGCGGGGAACGAATGTGTCTGCCGTCCTGACCGCATCTTCCTGTTTTCTCTCGATAAACGGCCGGAGGAATTGTTCATAGGCCGTAAATGCAGGAACATGATCGCCGGCATGCCGCTCCAGCTCGTGTGCCAGCACCCAGGCACCTGCCATCGCCATGTGGGACCCCTGTCCGGCGATCAGCGTCAGGCACCCGCAGGCATCGCCGAGGAGCGCGATCCGCCCGTGATGCCACGACGGCATGACGATCTGGGTGGCCGAGTCAAAATAGATGGGCCCCTCCGGCATATCNTCGAGGATCTGCCCGGCAATCCAGCCCATCCCCAGGCACTGTTCCCGGACAAACCGCGGGCGTTCTTCCCGTGGGACGTGCCCGGCATCGGCATGGCAGAAACTGAACATGGCGTCCATCATCCNCGGCCCGGCCGGGTAGACCCAGAGAACCCTGCACGGTTCCTCGTAGATTTTTAAAGACCGCCCGACAGTGTACCGCGCGCTGTCGAGATGAAACGCCGCGACGTAGTATCCTAAGAACCGCGAGAACTGCGATTCCGGGCCAAATCCAAGTTCGCGGACACGCGAGTGCACCCCATCGGCACCAAAGAGCATNCCGAAGCGACCGGATGTCCCGTCGCTGAACTGTACATCCACCCCGGCACCGCTTTCGTGTACCGTTTCGATTTCGGTGCCGAACGTGACCGGAACGCCGGCAGCGACCGCCCGGTCGTAGAGGATCCGCTCCAGGTCAGGACGCCGGATCGGGGCATACCTGCCATCGAGCGCCCGCCGGATCCGTTCGANCGGGGCCGGGGGAAAACGCGGGGAGCCGTCGGGACCGACATACTCCCAGCTCCCGATGGGGGAAGACACCCGCAGGATATCGTCGACCAGTCCCATGCGTTCCGCTACGTCCCAGCCGGTACCGGCGAAGTCCATCATGTAGCCTTCGGCCCGGAGCGCTGGCGCCTTCTCGATGACCCGGGGGTCCCAGCCATTCTCCTTCAGGAGAATCGCCAGGGTCAGCCCCGCGATCCCGCCGCCCGAAATAAGAACNTTTTTTTCATCCATGAGAAACCCTCTCGAAGTAATCACGAACTCTCGCGTTTCTCCTCCCCTGCCCACATTTCCGCCATTGCACCTTTTTAATCGTCAGATTTTCCTCTTCAGGGATGTGGCAGGTTTTCACCGGAACCCGGTTTTACCTTTGCGGACTGCCACATCCCGATGATAAAGAAGATGATCGCCAGCAGGATGAACCCGAACTGGGAAACATCAATGAACGGCTTTTGCAGAATATCGGCAAGGAATAAATTCATGGCATCGAAGATGGTGTAGAGCAGGAGGAAGAACAGGCCCGCGAGAAATTCAGTCTTCTTCCACCGCACGGCAAGGACCACGGCAATAACGGCGACAATCACCTTGACGTATTCATACAGGAATATCCCGATATCAACAGCGGCGGACGACATCATCATTCACCAGCAGGGTACTGAGAACGAAGATATATTTAAGTACTGAGACCTGCCCCACCCGATCGTCGAAGAGAGATAGAAACCCGGATAATAGCCGTCAGCATACCAGCACAGGAATGCACCGATGATGAGCCCGGCAAGAGCCGGGAATTTTTTATCCATAGCGTGAACGACCTCGCTTTTGGAGTAAGGCGTTTAGCACTCTCTCCTGGTATATTATACTTCTGCATCGGTCGTGAACCGGGCAGGTGTCAGGTACCGTTTAAGATACTTTCCGCAAAAATCAGTTTTTGAAACGAGGTTTCCGGCTCTTTTGTGCCTTGAACTTTCTCCGGGTTCCGGCATCCGGGTGAGGATGCCCGGGATGAAACCAGAATGAACGCAGCTCGTCACCCGGGCACGGTGTTCCGGATCCCGGCCTGTGCAGACATCTGCCGGCTGACGGTGGGGGCCCGCGGAGGAAGAGCAGATAACAAGGTATAATAATTTGTCCGACATGACGTTCTGCCATGGAGCAGGAACAGATGCAGTTTTACAAAGCAGTCATCGCCGGGGTTATCGTGATGGTCCTTTTTGCCCTGATCACGGTGAATATTCTCGCAATCATGCCACTTGGCGGGCCGCTGGTCGGGAGCATTGTTGCAGGGTATATCGCGGGGAAGGATTTCCTGAACGGGGCGAAAGCCGGGATCGTGGCGGGGCTGGCGGGCGGGGTCCTGGTGGCCCTGGACATGTTCTCCCATATCGCCTTCATCAGGATGTCGGTACCGCAGATTTCCGGGATCGAGGGAGTGCTTTTCCTCGTCCTCGCACTCATTTACTTCCCNATACTCGGCTTTATTGGGGGGGCAGCCGGTGGGATACTGAAGGCCGGCCCCAGGATACCCGCCGGTGCCTGAATTTTTTTCCCTTTTTTGCACACCTTAAAAGAAGGTCCATCCTTTCCCGTTCCCGAGTGTGGCACGGACGGGGATTTAATATCCTGAACCTGTGTTGTAGTAGTAACACGGTGAAACGATGGCAAAAATATCTGTCCTCCTTGTGGAAGATGACGATCTTCTGGCAAAGATTGCGGAGACGCGGCTCCAGAACCTTGGCTATGATCTCTGCGGCAGGGCAACGACCGCAGCCGAGGCGATGGCGATTGTCGTCAACAATAAACCGGACATTGTTCTCATGGATATTACCATCAAAGGCGATGTCGACGGGATCGATGCAGCGAATATGATCAAAAAGGGGTTCAGGATACCGGTCGTATTTCTCACGTCACACTCAGACGACGCACTCCTGAAACGGGCAAAAGCCACCAGCCCCGACGGCTTTGTGACCAAACCCTATACCGACGACAGCCTCCGGGTCGCCATCGAGCTTGCCCTGCACAAGAAATAAACCCTGCACAAAAAAACCCCGTTGTCTCAAAAAATCCGTGGGTTTCGGTCCGGTCCCGGGACCGGGCCGGGAGGAACGCCGGATGATTTGGTCTTACCGGGAAATTCAGGACCNGACCGTATCCTGGAACCCGGTTCGATTCAGTTTTTGGAACAACCGGTTAATGGGATATACTTCAAGCANCAGATAGAATGCCGTTGAGGATAATTTTTCCGGTCCATGGATCGTAATAAAAAATTTCCGGCCGGAAACCAGGAGACGCAGGCATGGTTGATAAACAAAAAGTGAAAGAACGGATCGATCGCGGGGACGGCAGCGTGGTGCCCCATCATCTCTCCGGTGAAACTCCCCCCGTTGATGCCGGACGTGTTCATGGTGAAGGGAAGATGATCCCCCATGACCGGGAGGGCCGGGTTGAGGCGTCAATCTACGCGGAGAAACTGGTATGCCCCCAGTGCGGGAAGACCACGCTGCATGCAGAATTCCCGGACCATTACGAAGCCTGGACAAAATGCTCGAACTGTGGCTTTTTCATGGGCATGAGTAACGAGGAGTGGCACAGGATGGAGAGCAGTCGCAATCTCAGCGAGAAGATCCGGAGGATGGCGATTAAAAAAGAATTACTGGATCCCCAGCGGTGGAAAGAGCACAAGGGTTGAGTCTGCCGGTAAACTGTCCCGGCCTTACCTTGTTTTAATTTTCAGTACCGGTCTTCACCATACTCCGGGGCGGAACCGTTGTGTCTGGCCGGCAGCCGCCTGCAGTTCCAATCATACACCGTAACGGTGGGTAACGAGATCATCTTTTCGGACACCCTGCGGGAGTCCGGGCGGATCTTTTACCCCCCGCACTACAGACAGGTCCGGGTCCGGCTGCCGGCGTGCCCTTCGCTTTTCTGCCCACCTGCCAGGCTGATCCGGGAGCAAAAAGGCGAATCGAACCCCCAGCTTTAATACCAGCAACGGAAATATTCCGCTGATGAAAGTCAGCGGAACTCTCGGTGTTCTTGTGCTGGTGATTGCCCTGCTCGCCTCCAGCGGCTGCACCCGGCCAGCGGCACAGGTCCCGGTTAATACCGGCATATCAGGTACGACCGTTGCGGTTGTAACTCCGTCTCCCGTACTCACCGGACTGAGCGGTATCATTACCCCCCGGGTCACCATCCAGACCATAACCAGCCCGGCCGGGCAGGCGCCTCCCCCGGTCCCTTCCCCGGGAAACCTGCAGCCCGGCGGTTTTATGCGCTCTACCGGCCCGGCATATTCCATTGATTACCCGGCTGCATGGAGTTCCAACAGTACCATCCTCCCGCTCCGGGAGTATCACCATATGGACCCGCACAATTGCCTGGTCACGTTCGCCTACAACCTGAATCAGGATCTCCGCAAGTACTATGCCGGTAATGGCAGCACGCTCTTTTACGCCGAAATCGTGAATACCGACCGGGACATCTGGCCCCGGTCATTATCAGGTGGGATTGCGTACGAGGATATTGTTAATGCGGTTCTCGGGAACCCGGAAAGCTGTGCAAATCTGGAGGGCAACGAGGCGTTCACGATCGCAGGAATCTCCCAGGTCCCCCTTGACGGCGTTTCCTATACCGGGGTGCGGGTGGATTTCGCGAGGATTAATGTAACGGGGTTTGCGGTCGGAAAAGGGACAGCGTACATCGTTACGGGAAAGAACTACCGGGGGGTATTCACGTTCTACAGCACATCCCCGGACTCCGATACGCAGGCCAATCTGGCGCACTATATGTTCGACAGCCTGCGACTCGACAGCGGGTTCTAAAAGGCCCGGTGCTCTCCCCGGTCCATGATGATACAAAAACGGCTTGCAGCCCGGGCGGCATCAGATAGTACTGTCAGGCCATTCAGGAAGGAAGACATTGAATTCGTGATCTCCCGGCAGCTGTCGTTATATGCCCGGGAATATGGCTTTACCTCTGAAATCTGGAAGACTTACCTGGCCGGCGGAGTCCANACGTTTGTCAGCCAGTTTGATGAGAGAAAAGACTGTATGTACATTCTTGAACAGGATGGCGTTCCCTCAGGGAGCGTTGCCATCACGCATATCGATGAGGTAACGTCACAGTTGCGGTTCTTTTTCCTGGAACCTGAAGCGAGGGGGCGGGGTGCAGGACGCGGGCTCCTTGACAGGGCGATCGATTTTTGCCGGGAAACAAAGTATGAGCATGTATTTTTGTGGACGTTCAGCACCCTGATGGCTGCACGCCACCTGTATGCCGACAAAGGGTTCCGGATCACCGGCACACGGGTCAATAATGACTGGGGCCAGTCAGTCCTGGAAGAACGCTGGGACCTGGACTTAGAGTTTTTTTAGTTGGATACCCGGGAATCACTGCAGATACTCCCGGTAACGGGTGCATGAAGCATCAGCCGGACCTGGTACGGATAATCCGGTGTTCGGTAGTAACGCTCCCGACCTCCGCGAACATTGCAGCAATCGGGCAGAGGCGGGTCAGTGTCTGTTCGATGATCAAAGAGACCAGGGCATCGTCCGCATCGGCCCGGAGCGAAACTGTCAGGTGGACGTGATCGAAGAACGCGGGCATGGTCTTTTTGCGGGTCCCGTGGATCCCGATCGTCATCTCTTCCGGCACGATGCCATTATCGGCAAGGGCAAGGAGGATCTTCACCCCGACACACCCGCCGAGCGAGCCGACCAGGTACTGGATAGGGTTGGGTGCTGTCCCGTGCCCGCCCATGCCGACCGGGGCCTCCATCGGGAAGGTTATGGTGCCGGTGCTCGCAGAGAATTCCCCGTTTCCCGTATACGTCACGGTCATATCAACCGGTTTCCACTCCATCCTTGACTTGTCCCAGGGGATATCAGTGCTCATGGATGTACCGTTTTGCTTTGATCGTTAATTAGTCATGCAAAGGGGGGGAGATGTAACTGCCACTTTCGGGATCATCCCACTTTATTTATGAGCATTTCATATAATGTCCCCTGTGCTGCGTTGTCCTCTGTGCAAAAGCCATGACGTTCACCATAGCATTGGATATTACGATCAGGAATATACCTGTAAAAAATGCGGGTACACAGGGACCTTGATCCTCGATGTTCCGGGCACAGTGAACCATCAGGAAACTCCTGATCTTACAGCAGGTTCCCGAAAGTCTGCAGCTCACACTACCGGACTCCCGAAAACCGTGGATTCCTGGCAGGATACCCTGACTGACGGTGCAGTGATCCTTTTGGTCTGCTTCATCCTGCTGGCACTCTTCGGGATTTTTGTTTTGTTGTAATCGTCCTCATTCTGCCTGAGTACGGCATGGATCCCTGAACTCATCCGCTCCTGGAAGGCATCCCCAGAGGGTGAAACAGGCCCTCCCCAAAAAACACCTGTTTCCACGCATTGTCCCTGTTTATCGANGGATCCTGACGTCAGGCACCTGACGGGCACGCGGGTCAGAGACCGTAGAAGCTGCTGTTCAGGTTGCCGGAGTTCGAGTATCCCCGGCTCTCCCAGTATCCCCGGTAACCCGGATCGCCGGTGAGTTCAATCTTCTCGACCCACTTGATCCACTTGTATCCCCACTTGTCTTCCGCGACCAGCTCGAAGGGAAAGCCCCGCTCGGCTGGCATCGTGACGTTGTTCATCCGGTACGCCATGATGATATCGTTGTCCAGGAAGTACGAGAGCGGGAACGACGTGGTATACCCGTCATGGGCGGTCAGGACCACGGTATTAGCCCGGGGATCGATCCCGGCGTCGTTGATCAGGTCGCGGACGAGCACGCCTTCCCAGAAGATCGTCGCATCCCAGCCTTCGACGCAGTGGAGCGTAACCACCTTGGAGTAATGCTGGTGATCGTCGAGAATTTCCCTGTACGTGGAGACTTTGGTCGAGCTGGTAAGGCCCGTGACGGTGAGGCGGTAATCGGATGCATTGATGTGCTGGGGCCCGAGGATCGAGTTCTCGTGGAAATCGGTAATGGACGACAGGGGTTTTCCCTGGTAGGACCGGACTTCAACCGCCGCGAGTGCCTTTGTCTCGCTGGACACCGGACCCTTCTGGAGCACCGGCAGTACCAGCAGAACGAACAGGACAACCGCAATTGCCACGATCACCAGCACCTGTTTTGAGTTCGGGAAGCTTGCCATTGCGACCTGATGTCTGCCTCATGCCACATTAAGAATAGGATCGTGCTCACCGGGGGTTTCACCGACCGATTGATTACCGGATCCGGGCAGGCTTTTGACTTTTTTGCTTTGCAGAAAACCTCAGTTCAATGCATTACGGTTGGCCCAACGGGGTAAGTATGAGGGTTACCCCCTCTCTCCCCCAAGGGGGGAAGCAACCCAAGGGGTGCAACCCCTGACCCCCCCCTTTCGAACTGTTTAACGATGAATAAATATCGCAATTGGCCTATTGGCTGGATTCAAAATATTTCAATGCTTTCGGCGTATGCTTTTCCACTTCTTCGAAGAAATACTTGACCAGTTTTTTATCTGAATCGGCTATCGATCCATTGATCGTGGCTATCAGCCAGTTCGGCAGGTCGGGGTTTTTGTCGAGGACGTTCATGATCACGACAATGGTTTCATCCACGGCAACCTTGTTCTTCCATCGGTATGGCATAGAATATTGTTCTCAACGATGACGAAGGATAAAGGTAATCTCGATTATCATTTTTTGCAACGAAATGTTGTGCCGGAAACGTGCGGGAATTGAGGGCAATTTCGGGCTTGAGAGGGGCCGGATTGGGGGTGGAAAGGTGGGGCTTGTGAGGATGATAATGCCCTTTTTTCCTGGAAGTGAAGAGCGCCCGGTTGTGTCCCGGGTTCCCGAATGCAATGGATTTTTTTGTTCAAAAATTTAATAACCAAGAGTAAGGTTAATTAGATCCTATTTTTCTTTATTATCGTACGTGGCGTCCATAAAGTCTCTCAATAAATTACTCCACATTGTTGCATTTATGACTCTTGTAATTATCATTGTATTTTTGGTAGTTTCTACGATTGTGAACCTGGTTGACTACAAAATTCCCTACCTGAACCCTCCGGAACCCGAGAATACAAAATATATCAGACTGTACTATCCATCGGGATATTCGAATACTATTCCAGGTACGGGAAACTCCTCTGAGGAGAATACTCCGCTGCTGTATTCAGCAAACATTATGCTAAAATATAAGGGTGATTTATCCGAAGGNGAGCCTGTCGACGTCTATGCTTCGGGTTATGTCTATCCCAAAGGCCAGAACCTGACGATCAACGTAATGGATCCATCAACCAGTGCTGTGACGAAAAGGGCATTAGCCATTGGGTTCGAAGGAGCCTCGTTGTATGACACGGCCCAGACACAATTAAATCCGGGGGGAGTATTTTTGATACCTCTTGAAGAGGCGTCCTCACCGGTGGTGGAGTTCCCGGATAACTCCGACGTATTCGCCCGGACAATAACCTGGTCCACCGAAGGAGATTATTATCCCTATACGATCCTTCCCACGCCATCGGATCCCATAAATTCACCCTTCACTGATTTTAAAATTCATGTCGCAAGCTCCCAGAGCATCAGGCAGGAGAGATATATCTGGGTTACCACCTGGCTGACTGTAGTACTGGTATTTTTTACCGTTATTCAGATCCTGCCCTTATCGTTGGATCTTTATGCAAAATTAATCGTCAGAGAATCAGATGAAAACCTCAGCGATGCCGGTAAAGAATTTTCCGATGGTGCTCATCAGGAACCCGGAGATCACCCGCCTCCTGCCGGGAAAAACCAGGAAGATCCCACCGGACATTCTGAAGAGAAAGGATAACACTCCAGGATTTTATTTGCCCGGTCCCGGTCACCCGACAACAAGGGCGATGACAATCCACCCGACCATCACGCCCCGGCCGAAGAACGGGAAACCCGAGCCCATGCCGTACCAGGAGTCCCCGCCCCCATCCCAATCACGTTTCCGCCTGCCTTTTGCTGCAGTAACATTGCTAAATACGACCTCCCCCGTTCCCGCCGGAGAACCCGCAATTATTCCGGCCCGGTTCCGCGGTTTTCGGGGATTATGGCCTCTGGATTCCGGGGGAAGAGGGAAAAGGGGTACAACCGGGTTCGGGACGGGCATCGTTGTACCAGAATTCCCAAAGGGGTATTTCCAGGGGGGAAAAGGGGGTCCACCGGGGTGAGAGGTGGCGGGTGGAGATATACAGGGGGG
>JGI20214J51650_10001245_pt1 | contig 16163 bp, 12 predicted proteins | sample WetSurMetagenome_FD_51650 | JGI IMG/M metagenome (IMG submission 51650) | reverse complement strand
CAGCGGTCATCGGGGGGCTTCTCGCCCCGGAGATTGGCTGGCGTGCCTGTTTTACCCTCTCTGTCCTCCCGGCCCTGCTCGTCGTTGTCGTGCGGTACCGCCTTCCCGAGTCCGATGTCTGGGAGGGGCAGGCAGAAACGGCTGCCGGGCCGGGCATCCGTGACCTCCTTACCGGTGAGTACCGCAGCTTGTTCCTGCGGGCATTCCTCCTTGCGACCTTCGGTATGTCCACGTACTGGTTCACCTTCTCGTGGCTCCCGACCTACCTCTCTGCCGAACGGCACTTTCCCCTCGCGGCTTCGGCAGCATGGATCATCGCGTGCCAGGGTGCAGCGTTCTTCGGCTACCTGAGTTTCGGGCTGGTCGCCGACCGGATTGGCCGGCGGCCGGCCTTCACGATCTACAGTCTTGTTGCGGCGCTGGGACTCGTGATGATCACCGTGTTCTGGACCTGGTTTGCGGATACGCCCGCGGTCCTCCTCTTCTTCATGCTCCTGACCGGCTTCGGGATCGGGTTTTTCGGCGGTTTCGGGCCGCTCTTTGCCGAGCTCTTCCCGACGCCGGTCCGCAGCCTCGCAATGGGCTCGGCCTTTAACCTCGCCCGGGGCATCCAGTTCGTAACGCCGGTCATCATTGCCGTTGTTGCCGGGATGGCAGACTTCGCTTCCGGTATCCTGATCGCGGCCGGCTTTTCCATTCTTGTTGCCGTATGGGTCTGGACGTTTCCCGAGACCCGGGGTGCTGTTCTGCCCGGGGCCGTAACTGACGGCGGCGTACCGGNCGGTCAGGCCCCCTGAGCCGCGCCCGTCGTCTCCGCTGCGGTGCAGAATAATTTCGGGCCGGATACATTCCACAACCAATATATTTTCATGTCTCCCATCATTCCATGGAATAGTATTATGGTGAATGATTCAACGCAACCAACACCGCAGCCTGTCACGCACACTGTGGTGATCAAGGAAAAGCAGGGATGGGGCCTCGGCACCCGGATCCTGCTCTGGCTCATTGCTATCGTGGTCATCGTTTCCGTTATCGCGGTCCTGACCCTCACGGTAGCCGTGCTCGACACGCCAACCGGAACCTCGTTCCCGTACACTACCACGTACCGTGTATCCATCCCCGACAGTGAACCGGTCTCCATCGGCAGCAGCAAGATCCTTGTCCTGACCATGGGTAACGAAGTGGACACATCCGTTGATGGCAGCAAGGAGCGCCTCGCGGTCGGCCAGGAGCGTACCATCAGTGCGCGCTATGCACGCATCTCTGCGCTGGGCCAGCCGGTCATTGACACGGACTTCCAGATCGTGCTGAAATACATCGGGTCGTCCGGTAACAACGCCCTGTTCGATATGCGGGTCATGACCTCGCGGCAGATCCCGGAGATACTCATCCGGCGCATCATCCCGCCCAACATGAACGCACAGCCAATCTGAACCAATCTCTTTTTTCTGCTGAAGTATTCCGGTAAACCTGTACGCGTGTTGAAGATTATTTCGCGAGGGGAACCTCTCCCGGTATAACCGTTTTATCCCCGGGTTTTTTGTCAATAGAATCCACCCGGAAAACTCTGACGCTCCCTGGGGATACTGGCATGCCCCTGCCGGGGCATCCCCGGATCAGGTGTGTGACGTATTACCCGGCGCTCAAAAACTTTTAACTGACCAGAATCGTTCTGTAACAATACACCCCGTCCCCCAACGGGAACCGGAGTCGCAGGAATGGGGTTGCATATCATAAAAAAAGGATTTCCCCAAAGGAAAAAAGATTGAGTGATTTTTTTTCTCACTCCATGCCTTTCAGCATTATATCCGGGTAGAGTACGTCATCTGAACCCGGCAGGTTGATGGTGGCGATCGTGGTCTTAATATCCGAAAGCGGATTTGCCAGGATCTTCTTTGACGACAAAGTGTAGAGCACGTTGTCGATGTAGAGCGAGCGCTTCACCTCGTTCTGCGAGCTGCCATAGTAGTAGTACCCGTCGCTGCCGGTGCCGTGTTCAACGGTGCCCTTCAGGACAAAGCCGGTCTCCGGTGTGACACCGAAGACGTACGCCCCGTACCAGATATTCGGCGTGGTCACGCTCTTCGTATTGGTGACCGCAGCCTGGTTTTTCACGACCCGGGCCGGGATCACGAGCAGGTTCTTCTCCTTATCGAACAGGAACGCCTTGTGGTCCGTGAGGGCTGCCGAGTCCGAGCCGGCATCGCCGATCTCCACCTTGTCGATCTGTTTTGGGTTATCGACATCGGTCACATCGAAGAGGGCGAGCTTGATGCCTTTCGTTGACACACCGCCCCAGTCATTGGTCCCGGTCTCTTTGCCGATTCCGATGATATGCGTTGCATCGTAAGGGTGCAGATAGTCCGAGTAGCCGGGGATCTTGAGCTTACCAAGGATCTTCGGGCTGGTCGGGGTCGAGAGATCGATCACAAAGAACGGGTCGACCCGCTTGAAGGTCACGAGGTAGAGCCGGTCTCCGATGAACCGGGCCGAGTAGATCTTCTCCTGCTCGGCGATGTGCGTGAGCGAACCAATCGTCTTCATGCCGGAGTCGAGCACGTACACGTTGTTGTATTCCAGTGAGCTCCGGGTCGTGTACACGTTCGAGGTGGTGGCAACACGGAAGTTGTTTTTGTACTCGTCCATCGAGAACTGGCTCTCGATGACGCCGGGCACATCGCCCCGGGCAACGTAGGTGATGGCGCCGTTGCTGATCGCGATCTTATGGATGACGGTCGTGGTCTGGTCGATCTCCTGCTTCTGTATCGACTCCTGTTCGGTATTCTTCATCTTCGTGATGTACGCCTGCTTCTCCGGCTCGCTCATCTTGTTGAAGTCCTCCCAGAGGATTGGAGCGGATATGCCGGATGATGAAGATCCCGACCCACTGATGTCCTCCTCAATGTCGATGACCGACCCTGACCGCATCGTGCGATAGACATTGTGGTACTTCTGGTACGTGATGTACATCGCGTTCTCCGAGACGTACAGGAGGTTGCCGCTGCCCACGAGGTAGGTCTTTGCCTCTTTCTCCTTTGCACCCTGCGTGTCGAATGAGGAGACCGTGGTGAAGGCATACTGGCGCTCGGGGTTGTCGAAGTAGTAAACATCCGGTGCGATTATGGTCCTGGTCCCTTCCCGGACAACGGGCACGGTGATTTCGTCCCTGTTGTAGGTGTATACCTGCTCGCGGGTAACGAGATACATGTTCGAGCCGATCAGCCGGGCATCGATGTAGTCCCCGTCAATTGTGTAGTCTTTGAGCACCTTCGGGTGCGCCCGGTCGCTGATATCGTAGAAGACCGCGTGGGTCACGGGCAGGGAGTTGCGGTAGGGGTAGTACGGCATCGCAATCATCTTTTCAGCAACGACACTGTTGCCGGATACCGACGTGTCCATATCCTCCGTTCCCGTGACAAAAAGGACGAGCCGGTTGCCGTCAATGAAGATGTCCCGGGGAGTATCGTCAATAACCGTCCTCGAGACGACCGAGGCGGATGCTGCCGGGTACGCGTCAATGATCGCGAGCGTCTGGCCGGTGATCACGTAAATGTACTTGCCGTCGTTCTTGATAAAATCCGGTTCATCGACACCGGCCACCTGCACGTTCGTTATGGAGTGGTCTGCGGATCCAGCGGAACCTGCGGATTGGGCCACTCCTTTTGCAACAGACGATTCAGCCATTGCCGTCCGGGGAGCTGCAGTGCCAACCGGCATTGCCGCATCCGTTACCCACACTCCCGCTCCGTTGGTTGCGTACTGATAATCTTCTGCTCCCGCAAGGGCGGTGTTGTTCTCGATATACTCACGGATCTCATCCGTTGAACTGAATTTTTTTATGTCCCCGGCGGTTGCCGGTGTTACGACCGTACCCGCACAGCCGGCAGCGATGATGGCTGCCAGCAGCACGAGTCCCGCAATCACCAGCAGGGGAGAAGCACTGCGTGTCATGATGTATCAATGTCCCTTTGGGAGCGAAGCTCATCAATCTGGCGTTAACTGCGAAAAAATTGGGAGCATCGGGGCCCGATAGGCCGGGATGGGAGAAGAATACGGTGGATGCTTCGATACGTATTGAATCGTAGAATTCCAGGCATCTTCGACCGGGTCCCCGTCCACTCCCCCTGCTCCATACCTTGATGTGAATTGCGGCCAACATATATTCAGCACACCATGAGTACCTCTACCGATAAAGAGACGCTCGATCAGCTCAAGCAGAGTACTGCACGCCTTTCGATCATATCCAACACCTGCCTCGTGCTGATGAAGTTCGTTGTCGGATTTGCAATCGGCTCGGTCAGTATCATCTCGGAAGCCATCCACTCATCAATGGACCTGATCGCCGCCGTGATCGCCTTCTTCTCCGTGCGAATGTCGGCAGAGCCTCCCGACGCCGCCCATTCGTTCGGCCACGGGAAGTTCGAGGATATTTCAGGTCTCATCGAGGCACTGCTGATCTTCGTCGCCGCGATCCTGATCATCTATGAAGCGGCTGCCAAGCTGCTTGGCCATACCACGGTCGAGCTGCAGCCGGAAATGCTCATCTTTGGTATTGCAGTGATGGGGATCTCGGCGCTGGCAAACTGGTACGTATCCCGCCGGCTCTTCATCGTGGCAAAAGAGTCGGAGTCCATTGCGCTCGAGAGCGATGCGTGGCACCTGCAGACCGATATTTATACCTCCCTCGGGGTTTTTGCCGGCCTGATCCTGATCAAGCTCACCGGCAACCCGATCTTCGACCCGCTCGTTGCGCTCTGTGTCGCGGTCGTGATCATGAAGGCAGCGTATGACCTCACGAAACGGTCACTTGCCGATCTCATCGACCACAGCATTCCCGAAACAGACGAAAAGAGGATCAAGGAGATCATCTGCGAGCACGCGAGCGTCTATGCCGGGTTTCACGACCTGAAGACCCGGCGCTCAGGGCCGGAGATCTTCATCGAATTCCATCTCGTGGTACCCGGAGATATTTCCGTTACCGAATCCCACGACCTGACCGACCATCTCGAATCCGACCTGAACACCGAGTACCCNCGGGCTACGATCACGATCCATGTGGAGCCTTGTACCGAGGGAAAATGCAACCGGTGCGGGGAATTCTGCACGTTTTCAGAGAAGCATGATGGCCGGGAAAAACCGGCGGAATAAGATCGGGAACCTGCCGGACAATTTCAGAAGATCCCCGTAACATTCTGTCCTCCCTGACCGCGTCCCGTTCCCGCCCTGCCCTGCTTTCCGTGATTATTCCATCTGGTGCAACCGGTATGCTCCCCCCGGCACCACCATCTCGAACCGGGCGCCCCTGCCGGGTATGCCGGTCTCCTTTATGGTGATACCGGTTATACCGAGGATCGTCCGGGAAAGAAACAATCCGAAACCGGTATGCTTGAAATACTTTTGATCCAGGATGTCCTCCTTACGTTCAGCCGGCACACCCACTCCGTTATCTTCGTATACAATCATGAGCCCGNTTTCCTGCTCACGGGTGGAGAANGTAATCTCCGTTACTTTCTCACCATGGCGGATCGCGTTCTCAAGAAGTGTGTAAAAAACCTTCTCCAGCAGCGGGTCGGCATAGATCTCCGTCTTCTCACCNTGCACGGCAAGTGTTACCGGCGAGAGCGTGAGCTTTTCCGCAGCTGATAAAATAACGCTCCTGAGATCAAACCACCGGGGAGACTGCGCCCCGATATCCTGGTAATCCTTGGTAAACAGGATCTGGTGCTCGATATTTCTTGCTGCACGGAGCTCGATCCCGACATACTCCTGCAGCTGAGGGTCAGGGAAGGTATCCTTCATCAGGTCAAGATATCCCATGATCGCCGTGAGCTGGTTCAGGATGTCGTGCCGGGTTATCCGGTTCATCAGGTTCAGCTTGTCATTGACCTGCTGGAGAGACTGCGTGTGCCGGCTCAACTCCGCGGTATAGTGGGCCATCTCTCCCTCGAGTACCTTCCTCTCTGTGATGTCCCGGATAATCGCAAGAACAGCAGGCGCTCCCTCCATCTCAAAGAATCTGGCGCTGATCTCAACCGGGACACGTTGCCGGTCTTTTCGGAAATACTCGGTCTCGAACAATATGTGTTTTTGTGAAAAAATATCGGATGATAACGTGCCGGCCTTGTCCTGCTGTTCGGGAACATCGATGTCCCTGATGGACATCTGCAGGAATTCTTCCCGCGTGTACCCGAGGATCTGGCACACCTTCTCGTTCGCATCCAGGATCTTTCCCGGGCCATCTTCTGAAACACGATGGACTAACATCCCGTCGTTGATATTCTGTAAAAGAAGGCGGAGTCGTTCTTCGTTTGTCTTCAGCTCGATTTCAGCCATCTTCCGGTGGGTGACGTCCCGTATTGATTCGATTGCTCCGACCAGATTATTCTGCATGTCGCGGAGTGGTGATGCCCGAGCCGCAAGAAAGGCATGTGACCCGTCGGGCCTGTCCAGTTCTGTGTCTGTCTCGGCAATAAGGAGGTCTCCCTGCCGGTGGATACCCCTCGTATATTTTTTTGCAGTCTCGTTGTCGGGTTCCAGGACCAGGTTGATCAGGATCGGTCTTCTCGCCTTGTAAAACGGCAGTGCATACTCAAAGTTTCCCTTTCCCAGCATCCTGCCGGCCCCGACACCGGTCATCTCCTCGATCGCTTTGTTCCAGGCAATCACCCTGCCTTCAAGGTCGATGACAAACGTTGCATCGGGAAGGAAGTTGATGATATCATTTAACCGGTGTTCAGACTCCCGCAATGTCCGGTGCGATTCTTCAAGAATCTGCCTCTCGCGGTCGTTGCGCTGATGGGCATAGGAAAAAACCAGCAGGAGGATAAGCAGTACAAGGGTGGCAATGACGACCGGCAGGCAGGCCCTGAAAATCCTGAGGGTCCAGTCCCGGCCATCAATATCCATGCCGTAAACCGCAATGATCGTTCCGGTCTTNGGATCCATTACCGGAACAACACCGCTTACCCAGGTACCCCACCGGTCCGAGTCCGGACCTGCTGTCACGGGCCTGCCCGTGGAAAAAACCTTTTTAATGAGAACCGTCACTTCAGGGTATTCCTGTCCGGGCGGGGAATAATCATCAGATCCAGGCTGTTCAGAATCAACAAAGAAGAAATAGGTACCATCAGCNCGCCTCCCAATGAGATAGGTAAACCGTATGTCCGGATCCGCATCGCGGAATCCTGCCATCTGGGTTTTTAATGCCAGGTAATCCGGGGAAGCAAGATCGGATCCGGAGCCCTGCAGGGCCGTTAGGTGCTCCGCATTGATCCCCACCCCTGCGAGTCGGGCTTCGGTGAGCAGGGCTTCGCGTAAACGGATATCCTCGTTCTGGGCCGTCCACGAGATCAGGGCGATGCCGCCGGCCAGGATAATGAGGACCCCCAGNATCACCCAGCGGTTGAAGGCACTGGTCATGGCGTATCCCCCCGCTGCATCCCGGTCACCATCGTGTTCTGACGTACGGACATCCTGTGGTCAATACTATCGCGCCCGAATACCTTTTCCGATCTTTTGGGAAGAGACTTCAATGAGTTTGTGTTAACGCATAAAATATTTAAATCACTGTTGACAGGAAATCAAAAAGAAGTATGAAGGCTAAACAATTTGTAGAAAAAGGCTAAATATTAAATTCAAGGTGAAATATTTGAGACAAAAACAGGAACCTACCTACTCCTTTGTCATCCTGACTCTCGTTCTTATTCTCATCAATACCGCACTCGCGTGGATCTCGGTCACGTTCTTTAAGACCGGTACCAGCGGTGTCGCGTATGTCTATATCGCAGTCGCTTTTATGATCCTGTTTACGCTCTGGTTTGGCGCCTACGGGGCCATCGCAGCGTATGTCGCATCGCTTCTCGGAGGTGTGCTGACCATGCCGGGCCTCCTGCAGCGCCCGGAGATCGCGGTCGTCTGGGCGGTTGCCGGGCTCCTGCAGGTAATCATCCCTCTCGTTGCCGTACGCACGTTCGGGGTCAACCTCACGCTTCCGGACCGGCGGGACTGGGCGATCATCCTTCTCTTTGCAGTCCTGATCAATAACCTGGCCGGTGCAGCATGGGGAACGTTCACGCTCTCCCTTCTCGGGCCGGTAAATGTTGCCGGGGTCTTCTCCACCTGGCTTGTCAGCAACATCATCATCACCCTCATCATCGTGCCGCTGGCGCTCCGGTTCATGACAGAAAAGATCAGCCGGTCAAAACTGTTTGTGAAACAGTACTGGGATTAAATCCCCGTTTTTTTACTTTTCAGATTCCTTTGGGCAGCCCGTCATTTTCACGGTGATGGCAAATGGCCAAGCAGGTATGTCCCGACAGGGAGGGCGATATAGACCAGCAGGGAGAGTGGCGGGTTTACAAGGCAGATTATTCCGCCGACAGCTGCAATGGCCGGGGCCAGGATAGATCGGTAAAATCCCCCGCGTTTGACCGGTTTTTCAAGCACCGGCTCGCAGAGGTGCTCGTGCCGGCAGATATACCGCCACTGGGTAAAGAACAAGAACCCGACGATGAACATGTTGGCATGGAAAAGGAGGGCAGCGTCCATCACATCCGGATAGTCACCTGCAACATCGGTCGAGAACGGGACAAAGACAATCGAGATCAGGATCAGGATGTTGATCCATAAAAGCACCGGGTCGATTTTGTGGACGAAATGGAACTGGCGGTGATGACCGAGCCAGAACAGGGCGAGTACGAGGAAGGCGACGATGAAGAGGAAAACCTGCGGGACGAGACTTTCGATCATGCCGGGCAGGACAGATTTCGCAAGCGCGTCCTGTGGCCGGGGCGGGCTGATCCCCAGCACGAGGAGTGTCATGGCTATAGCAAAAATGCCGTCGACAAGCGTTTCCAGCCGGTTCTTCGAGATATGGTATTCCGGTCTCTCAATATGGTCTGTCATGATCAGTCACGTTTCATCCGGGAGATGAATCTCCCGCGCTTCTTCCCGTTTTAGCCGGTCTGCGGTTTGCCGGTCCTTCAACAGCAGCCCGCATTTTCGCGGAAACCGGTTTAGCCGGTTTNCGATCTACGAGTTCTTCGTCAGCTGCCTGCCACTTCGGGGTCACGATGCAGAGGAAGACNAGATTTCCCGTTCCGGTATTGCGGATAAACTGCGGCCTGCCCCNCGGGATCAGGACGATCTGGCCGGGGTGCACCGGCGCTGACCGGGTTCCGATGTGCATCTCTCCGGTACCTTCGAGNATGTAATAGAGTTCCGTNGAGTTCTTCAGGAGATGGGGGAGGGTNGCAACACCCGGCGGGACAATCGCATGGGCAACGCTGCAGCGGAGCCGCTGTGCGCCGGGCACCTTGTCGGGATGGAGGAGTTCGGCAAGGAGCGAACCGTCAATAACTTTTTTGCGGGGACAGTCGGCGACATCGAGGATGATCATCGTGGAATCACTTTCACTGGTGATTATATCGTTTTGGGCAAAGAATCCATCCATGATGCACACCTTTATTGTCCGGTGAACGCACCTTTCCATGGTGATCCGACCATGAAGATTATTGGAATCAATGCAAGTCCGAAGGGGGACAAGAGCCAGACACGCCGGCTTGTCATGGGCGTGCTCGAAGGTGCCCGGCAGGCGGGTGCGGATATAACGTTCATCGACATCTGCAGTCTCGACATCTCCTACTGCACGGCATGCGGGGTCTGTTACGCGAAAGGTGAGTGCGTGACCGACGACGATTATGGGATGCTCCTTGAGAAGATGATGGGTGCGGACGGTATCGTTCTCGGTTCTCCGAATTACATCAATGCGGTGACTGGCCAGATGAAGACCATGCTCGACCGGATGGCGGACGTGGTACACTGCCAGTCGCTTGCCGGGAAGTACGGGTGTTCCGTGTGTACCGCGGGCGGCCACTATGCGGATGAGGTCGCGGAATACATGAACCAGGCCCTCCTGAACTTCGGGGCAACTACGGTCGGGAAAGTGGGTGTGCTCGTGGGGGCTGACCCGAACGCGATTGTTGTCGGGGAAAAGCAGGCAAAGGATCTCGGGAAGAAGCTTGCCGACGCGATCAAGAAGAAGTGGAAGGACCCGGCACAGGAGAAGCACCACGAGGAGCGCAAGGAATATTTCAAGCGCCTCATCTCGTTCAACAAGGATATCTGGACCCACGAGTACGAACACTGGAAAGCGCTCGGGGAAATGAAATAATTCTTTTTTCAACCGGGAATTCGGTATCAGGATTATTTTCCTGCCGGATTAATAATCTGATAAATCCTGTAATCCCGGTATTTCAGAATCTCGGATTTGTTGCCGGATTTTTGTATCAGGAAGTCAAAGTTCTTCTGTGCCTCATCCGTAGGCCGGGTATCATCATAGATTAAAAAAAAACTGTCCAGCCGGCCGGCATACCACCGGTTACAGGAATTTAACAGTTCGGGATCGAGACCGGTAGGCCGGTAAAAGGTCGATCGTATTGTTACGTCTTCACCAGAGAGGTAAGTGATGACATTCGAGTTCCAGTAGGTTCCCTGTCCGAAGGTCAGGTTCCGGTCCTTAAGGTACGTGATAAGGCTGTATTCCCTCTCGTTAGGAAGCGGGTCTAACGTATTGATATACAGGGTGCCAGCTATCGAAGAGACGATAAGCAGCGACAGGACAAAAAACAGACAGGTTTTTTCTGTAACCGGGCAGGAGACAGCAACCAGCATGATGAGGGCAAGTGCGGTAAACGTCAGGTATCTCGCTCCTGCGATATCACAAAAATACCCTGAAACCAGGACCGAGACAGTAATCAGCAGAACAGAGACCAGGAGGACGGTATAGAACAACCGCTTCTGCGGGAGAATGTCCTGCCGGCCGGACCAGGCACTCCTGATACAATAGAAGATCACGCCAGCGAAAAGGATCCCCGAAAAGACTTCCGCCGGTCCAATGGATACCGCCCCCTCCATAAGAGCGGATATCCCCCGGTTCAGGAAGAGGAACTGGGCTTTGAAAAATAACGGGATGCTTGTGGAAATAATGACCGGAATACTGTTTACCGTCATTTTTGTGTTGATCCAGTCAGCAATGAAGAACGTCTTGAGCAGGTACGCAATGACTGACGTTATTGCGATATATATTACAACGGAATCCATCCCCCTGTTTTCTTTCCTGAAAAAGAGCAGGTAAGCGATACAATAGGGTACCAGGACCCAGACGAGGATGATAGTGTCTGATAACACCGACAGAAAGACGAGCGTGACCAGTGCCAGAATGTATGGTCCTGGCAGGGTATGGGTCTCATGCATCGTCTTTTTCCTGTTCTTCTCGCGGGTTTCTTTGGGCCTCTCCATGGAACGGTGGAGAGAGAACAGGATAACCAGTATTACCGCTCCAAAGAGAATTGTCGCATTATGTGATGTCGGATTTGCCAGCCAGACGTATCCTTCCGGGGGAATGCCCGCAGCCAGCGCACTGAAGAGCAGGACAGACAGAAGATTTCCGGAGACTAACCAGACNAGGTAGGCGAGCGTTAGTACTGTCAGGCAGAATATCAAAAAAACCATGATTTTTAATGCCACAGGATTGTAGTTCGTGAGAATCTGCGGAATGAGCTGGAACGGGACCAGTTCCGTAAAGACCAGGCTGTCGGTGGTCAGCAGATGGTATCCGGATAACAGGTAATTGTGATGTTTTCCGATTTCCATGGACATGAGCCCCATACCGACCGTGTCACTGTCCAGTGGCAGGGCTATTGAAATGAAAAACTTGGTAACAAGACCCCAGATAATGAAAAGGACCAGTGCGGCATTCAGAAGCGTATCTCTGGAAAAATGAATGGCTTTTTGTATACCCGGGAGATCCACGCCAACACCTGGTCTGAAATTGATTTTTTAATTTTAAGTCTTTTACGGATAAATCCGCATTCGCGGATTATCCCGCTTACCACGTTTCCGGCGTTCCCTCGATGAACGGTGCGACGAACACCCACACGATAAGAAATACCGCAGCAATGACGGCGTTATAGTAGGGCAGTGATGCAACCGTGACAATCCCGAGTGCACAGGCCCAGAGAACGAACCCGATGGTTGAGATAGCGAGCTGTACGAGGTCGGTCACACCTTCAGCCTGCCAGAGGTACAGTATCGTGCCGAGGATGCCGGCGATCAGGACCCAGCGGGCCATCAGCGGGTACCATGCCTCGGAACCAGACAGNTAATTCGTGATCCCNTAGACCGCGATGAAGAGGGCGATGGTCTCTGACGGGATGTACTTGATGAGCCTCTCCCGGTAGGAATCGTCGGGGATACCCCGGTTAACCCTTCCGGATACGTCCAGCAATACCGCGTCGCGGTTCCGCTTTGTGATGACAAGCCGCATACCTCTCAACTCCTTTTTATATGCTGATGCTCTTTGTCGCGGACAATATCAATGCATCGTGGGGAGGAGTTATGCGGAGAAGCAACAGGTCGCAATAGAATACCATTTACAGAAAAAATGCATGGAAAAATACGAGAGCTCCCCGCCTCAGGGCTCCTCACGGGGCAGGGCGGGGCAGATTACCGTACCCGGAAAACACGATGAGATTATTAAGGAAGGATCAGTTTATAATTCCCGGCCCCGGTCATTGAGGCCGCCGCGGGGCGCCCTTCGGGGCGGCGGCAGATGTCGTAAATGGGGGTTATGGAGGCATCAGCCCCCCTCAGAAACAGTAACACGAACCGCGAACCGGTTATTCCTGGAGAGTAATTATAAAAAAAAATTTCTGGAATTATATCCATTAAAAAAGCTGATGCAGGAAGAAAAAATGATATGGTAAAATTTACTGGGTATTGCGCTTCTTGATCATCTCAAGCGCTTCAAACGCTTCCTTCCGTACGACAGGGTTATCATCGGAAAGCATGCCGGTAATGTGGTCGACTGCCTTCTGGTCGCCGATCTCCCCGAGCAGGAGGACCGCACGCTTCCGTACGTCGACCTGTTCGTCCTTGAGCACCATGATGAGCGGTGTAGTTGCCGGCTGTCCCAGCATCCAGAGCGCCTCCATGGCACCGGTCCTCGTGCGGATGTCCCCCTCGCGGAAGACCTGCATGAGCGGGGCAATTGCCGGGACCCCGAGAGCGGCAAGGGACCTGACTGCCTCAATCCGGACCAGACGCTCGGGATCGTTGAGTTCCGCGATGACAGGGGCTATCGCTTTTGTATTCCCGATCTGGCCGAGCACTTCCATGGCGCCCCTGCGGATGCCGGGGCTCTTGTCGTCAAGGGCACGGATCAGGGAATCCACTGCGGGTTCGCCGATGGTGACGAGCGCAAGCGATGCCCTCCGGCAGACTTCTTCGTTGGGGTCGACCAGTGCCCGGATGAGCGGCCCGATGGCATTATCCCCGAGTGAACAGAGTGTAGCCATCACGGCCATTCGCACATTCTCTTTTGCATCGTTCAGCGACTCGATCAGGGGTTCTACTGCCCGTGGGTCGCCGATACGGCCAAGTGCGATGGCACTCTCGTGCCGGACGCCCGGGTCCGGGTCTTTTAAGGCATCGACAATCTGGGGAACTGCCCGGGTCTCCCCGATAATCCCGAGTGCCTGGACGGCACCCCGGCGGATCAGGGGATGGTTGTGCCGCGTTGACTGGACAAGGGGACCAACCGCCGGCTCCCCGATCAACTGGAGTGCCCGGATGGTCTCCTGCCGGACATCGTCGCCCGGGTCGTCGAGCGCCACGATCAGCGAACCGACCGCAGGCGCCCCGATCTTGCCGAGTGTGTCGGCGGAACCGCGCCGGATGATCCAGTATTCGTCCTTGAGGCCGCGGATCAGGGGCTCGATGAAAGGCTCGCCGAGGTCACCGACCGAACGGACCGCTGCCCAGCGGGCATCAAGGTCGCCCTCGGTCAGGGACCTCAGGAAGTTGTCCGTCCTCTCCCTCTGCGCACGGAGACGTGCATCGTTGCGTTCACGCTCCGCTTCCTCGCGCTCGCCCTTTCCTGATCCCAGGACGTTACCGAGTTTTTTGATAATACCCATAATGATTCCCGGACGAATATTAGTATAAAATCATTCAAATAGGTATCGGATACGCAATCTGACGGATTATCCCGCTCCCGCCTTTTTTTGGGGGCTGCGGGTGGAACGGGACATAAAATGCGACTTTTTTTCCTGCTCCGCCCACCAGCTCCCGGAGTACTGGAGATGGCAGCAGGAAAAAGCGTCATGAGTATTCCTGATCCGGGCAGGGAAAAAATGGGGATTTTTATGAGGCGTACCCGATGGTGAACTGCGACGAACCCTGTGTCGTCTTCGGGATATCGCTTGCATATATCGTGTATATCCCGGTCGGCATGGTGCTGTCCGTTGTATACCGGAAGCTCCAGGTCTGGTCACCCATCACCGAGAACGTACCGAGGTCAACCCCGCTGCCAAACCGTTCGGGCCCGAACAGCACGAGACTGACCGCCGGGGCGTTTGTTGTGCACCTGCCGGAAATGGTAATGGTAGTTCCCTTCTCGATGGCATAACTGCTCGGGGAGACGGATACGATTCCGTCGCCGATTGCCGTGAACCGGGCACGTTCGGACACGGTGTTTCCTTTATTGCCTGCGATAATCGTGTAAGTGCCGGACCTGATAGCAGTCCCCGGGTTCCACGTGTAACTCCAGGCATCGGATGTACCGGGTTTAACCGTATTGAGAATGACACCGTTCGTATATTTCCCGGGCCCGGAGAGGGTGAGGGTAACACTGTCCATACCCGTGGCGATCCCGGAAAATGTGATCGAATCCCCGACGATGATCTGATCCCTGCTGGTTCTCACCGTCAGGGTGACTGGTACTGCAGTTGCCGTGGGGCTTATATCCGTTCCCTGCTCTGAACCCGGCTGGGCTGTCAGGGCCCCGATATAATTCGAGGTCCCCGATGGTATCGTAACCGCAGATTTCCAGCTCTTGTATCCTTTCATGCGGAACTCGAGCGTATGGCTCCCGGGCACAACGTCCGAAATTGTGCTGGGGGTGGTTCCCCTGTACTGGCTGTCGAGATAGATCTCCGCGCCTGTTGGTGACGAGGTAAGCTGGAGGGTACCGGATTCAGCAGGCTGGTCGGTGACACACCCTGCCAGCAGGATGCAAACGAAGATGAGGATGAGGATTTTTCGGATCATGGTTCGCCACGTACTAATCACGATAACCGTTATTCCGGAGCGATATATAGATTTGCAAAATAAAAGATGGCAGTCCCGGTATGGCCGCGATACCAGAAATACGACAGGGAAACCGGGATCTCAGCGTTTTTCGATCAGCGACAGGATCTCCCGGGCGAACGCGATACTCTTGTCCTCGTCTGTCATCAGCGTGTCGAACCTGACAGAATGGCTGACCTCGACCTCGTCCCTTATGTCCTGCACGAAGATGTCGGGAATCCCGTCATAACAGTTGAAGGTCCCGATGGCACTCGGATCGTACCCGGCAGCCTCCATCAGGGCACCGGCCGGCCCGCTGATCGGAGCGTGGCCGATGAACGGGCTCACGGCGACAACGAATTTATCCTTTAGTGCCGGTTTTATCCCTTCGCAGGACAGGATCGGCAGGATGCTCGTGATGGGATTCGAGGGCCCGATCACCACCGCATCGCTGGCCTCGATCGTTTCGAGAACCTCCGGGGTTGCAACGGGTGGCTCGTTGTAACTGCGGACAACCTTCCGGATATCGATCTTCCCTTTTGCCCGGATCCAGTACTCCTGGAAATGGATCAGGCCAAGGTCGGTTTCCACCTGCGTTGTCACTTCGGTGTCGGTCATCGGGAGCACGGTCTCGCGGACGCCGAACCGTTCGCAGAGGATCGAAGTCGCGTTGGTAAGCCGCATGCCGTTGCGCATCATCTCGCCCCGGGCGATATGCACGGCCCGGTCCTTGTCACCCACGGCGATGAACTCATCGATACCCAGCCCGGTAATCTCATCGTGGGTGGTAAAGGTATCATTGCGGACACCCCACCACGTATCGGTATTGAGGATCCCGGCAAAGAGGTACATGACCGTGTCGACGTCCGGCGAGATGTGGTTTCCCGATATCCAGATGTCCTCGGCCGTATTGACGACCACCGCGATCTCGTGCCGGTCCATCACTTTCTGCATGCCCCGCAGCAGTTTCGGGGTGCCCGTCCCGCCCGAAAGAAACGTAATCATTACTCAATACTTTTATGCCATGTATATGAAGA
>JGI20214J51650_10001243_pt1 | contig 16197 bp, 18 predicted proteins | sample WetSurMetagenome_FD_51650 | JGI IMG/M metagenome (IMG submission 51650) | reverse complement strand
TGTTTAAGTTCATTTCTCACCATTGCAAGTTGAATTTGCAGTTGGGCTTCGGTTGTGGTTGCTCGTTTGGTGAAGATTTCTAAGATAAGTTGGAAGCGGTCTATTACTTCGACTTTGGTTGCTTTGGCAAGGTTGTAGGTTTGTATTGTGCGGAGTTGGTTATCGAAAATTATTTTTCCCGCACCCGTTTCCTCAACCATTCGGGCGAGTTCCTCAACTTTGCCAGCGCCAATCTGGTAGCGTGAGTCAGGTGGTCTGGTTTGCTCCATTGTACCGACAACAGTGTAGCCGGCAGCTTGCGCTAACGCTTTAAGTTCATCTAAAGTTGATTCTTCGCGATTCAATCTTCGCTGAGCTATGATGGCTTTCGTTTCGTGGGCTCCTCCCCGCTTTTTGGATCAAACTCAACGAGGTCCCCTAAAGTCATCTCTTCATTTGCAGCCCTGTGAACGTGAGTAGCAGTTTTATCGTCCGCGATAGGAACCATCAATTGGATTCTTAGTGCATGCTCCAGTTTGCTGGCTAGCTGGTTGTTAGGCGCCACTTTTCCAGCTTCTATATGTTTGAGTAATGAGGCTTTTTCGTTGATTTTTTTACCTAAGTCTTCATGGCTTAAAGCAAGTTTTTCTCTTGCTACACGAATTTTGCCGGCATACCCTTCGGTAAGTTCAGTGCTTAATTTCACTTGAGCGACGGGTGGTTTTTTCTGGATAGTTGGCAAATGCATGTAAGATTTAGTTGAGGATGAAGATGGGTGTACGGAGGGAATTTTCTGCGGAGCAAATGGTAAGTCTGGTTCTTCGTGTAAAATTACTTTCCCATGTTTAGAGCATTCTAAACAAACTGTTAATTTGGCTCCTTCGATAACAGCTTTAACGGGTTCATCATGTATTTTGCGTCCACAAACTTCACATCTCAAGAAACGTTCACCTTTTAACTGTCTTTATAATCTTGTTATGTTTATACTTGTCGAAACAACCTTTACGTGATGCACCATGGAGAATTCAATTGCAAAAGTAAGATCCATAGCCGACTACCAATTCGGGAAAGGCGTAGGTGATATGCTTTTTCCCAGCAACGTCGAAATTCAATATTCGCCAAGAACTGGAAGAATCCGATTCATTTACTTGAATGGTGAGCGGTTAGCTACTTTGCGTCCAACCGATGGGGTGCTTTCTTTGAGCATCAAAGCTGCCATTTTCATGGCAACAAAAACTCCCTTTGCAAAATGCTTTGTCACTGTGAAAAATGATGTTTCCAAGTTTATTGCTGCAGGAGGAGACGTCTTCGCCGTCCACGTTGTCAAAGTTGATGTAGAAGTGGGGGCAAAAGACGAAGTAATAGCATTGGACGAAGATGGGCAGGTTTTAGCTGTGGGACGCACAGTGCTCTCAAGCGAAGAGATGAAAGCTTTCAAGACGGGCGTAGCAGTCAAAGTGCGCCACGGCAGTAAGGAAAGTTAACTTAGTTAAAGCGGGCTGTCTGCACTACTTGTTTTGAGGACATCCATGTGTCTTCGACGACATTCTGAATTTCCTGCAGTAACCAAGCTAACATTTCACCCTTGCAAGTTAAAGTATAAACCTTAGGTGTTTTTCTTAGGAAAATCAGTTTTTTGCCCTTTAAGACTTTCACACACTTGTAGGTTCTTCTTGGAGAAAGCCCTGTGTCCTTAGATAGCTTTCCTACTGAAGAGCCCTTCGCAGCGAGTGCATCGTAAACTTTTCTTTCCGAAGCACTGATGGTTTCTTTGTTTGGGTCTCGGATTGTTTTAAAGAAGAATACGTAGTCTCTTTCGGTGGGGGTTTCTATTAAGCCAGTTGAGCGCAAGCGTTGAAGAGTTCGTGAAGTGCTTATTGGCGGAATTTCAGCTTCAATTTCCTCAAATTTTTTGGGTCCCGAAAGCAATGTCTGCAAAACGGCTTCTTCATGGCATTCCGAGTGAGCTGGAAGTGCTTGGACGTATTCTGAGAAATTCTTTAGTAATTCAGTTAATCGACCGCCAAACATGGTTGTGCAGTATTCGTCTCGTTTTTCAGTAACTAAACCGGCTCTTATCAAAGGTATTAGATGTTCTTGGATAAGGTTTTGTTGGCTGAAGTTGTCATCTGGTTTTTTCATCATTTGATGTAGTTGACCAATTGAGCATCCGCCGTTTACGATTGTTTGGAGAATATTAAAGCGTGTTTCATTTTTTAGGACGTTGAAAAGTTCTTTTAAGTAGTCTGGGTTATCCATTGTTTCTCGTAGACTTCTTAACTCGTTTTTTAGTTTATACACCTGGCATCGGCTTATGCATTCAAGAGGTGTTGTGGGAGCACAATTGCTGCATTCAGCGTCGAGGGATTTTAGAATTCCACTTAGGGACTGGTTATTCTCTGCTTTTCGGCTTGATATTTGTACAGTTCCCATTTTCTTGTTCTCCTACCTTCATTTATGCTGCGCCCTATTGGCAGTAAACAACAGCAGCAATTTTTCTGCTGTATATTGTCAACTTAGGCGCAACTGCTTCGGACCTTAACTAACTACGTTGAGCACCTGCCCAGCCTCCTCAGCCGGAAAGATAAGCTGGGAAGCTGGGCGGGTCTTTGGTTACTTTTAGTCTGGGGTTCTATGTTGGATAGGGAACATTGTTCGCAGGAAACGATCGTTTCAAAATGGTTTTTTAGGCATTCCGTTTTTCTGTTTTTACTGCACCGTTTCGAGGGTTGAATTACCTGTTTGTATTTGAGTATGCCAACGTCAAACTGGTCAAAGTCTGGTCGGCCGTTGGGGAGCCAAACTTCCAAGGTATTCTTTTGAAATAGCTCGTGAATATGCTGTGTGTCTTGTCCCCTGATTATGGGTTGGAGAATTGTTTTTCCATTCTCCTCAAAGACCATGACTGTGACGCATTTCAGCTTGGTCTCATTTGCAGCGGTATTCATTTGGTGAGCCTCAGACAATTACAACTAAAGCACCTAAACCAATAAAATCGTTCTTGTAAAGATTTCTTGTCACAAGAAATCTTGTCTAAAAAATAATTTTTTTTCTGCTTTGGGTTTCCAATGTAGTTTTTTTAAAGTTTTTCCAAATGACTTATAATGTAACAAGTGTTTCTTTCATAGAGCAGGGGCATTGGAGTGTCTGATTCAGAAGAAGAAATCTACTCTGTAATGTTCAGTTCTCTTAGGCACTCAGCTCGCCGCAAAATTCTCCGTATGCTCTCAGAAAGAAAAGTTACTTACTCTCAGATGCTTGAAGAACTCGGGATCACAAGTTCTCATTTAACCTATCATCTAGAAAACTTGGGCGACCTTGTCTTAAAGGATGAAAGTGGGCGTTATGAGCTTTCCAGCTTTGGAAAAGCGGCAGTTACTATGATGCGGGGAGCAGAAGAAGTGCCAGACACACGTTCTAAACATTTTTCTGCTTTACCCCTTAGGTGGAAGAGCCTCTATGCTTTCTTCATCATAGCCGTTGTGCTCTTGGCAAGCATTTCGGTTATTCAGGTTTCTTCATTCAACAATTTGTCAAGCGACTTCAGTTCACTCCAAAAAGATTATGTTGATGTTGTAGATCAAAACCGGCAGTTACTGTTATCGAACACTTCAAACGACGCTGACCAAGCAAGAGTTTTAATCCATAATGTACTGCAAATTGATACTTCAAAGTACCAGTTGAACCTCAAAGGTGATACTGTGCAGCGTAGGGCAGACTTAGGTGGCGCCATTGAAGAAATTTTGCAGTATTCGCTTGTTAACAACGCAAGCCGTTTTGATTTAACTGTACGATTTAGGAACGGACACTTTTCGTTGCTTCAGATAAATCAGCTTGAGGGTTCACCAAACTTTCCTTTGGTCTACACTCAACCACAGCCGACTGAAGTTATTCAGGCTTGTCAAGGATTACTTGACAGATATAAAATTGCTTTCAACGATTCTTACATGGATCAAATAAGCACTCTTATGGCTTTAGCGAAAACTAATGGAAACGGTCAAACTTTTGGTGATGCGAAACTTCAGTTTTCAGCCTATGATGACTATGCCGATGTTCTATTGATGTACTCACGTAATGGAGCTGACTTCCAAGCAAAAAGCCTCCATTTATCCTATCAAAACAAAGTTCTTACAGAATTTAGTGACGATTGGCTTTCATTCAAGATTGGAAGCACCCAAATAGACATCTCTAAAGACCAAGCTGTGCTTATAGCGAAAAACGCTGCAAAAAGTTACTCGTGGACTGCCAATGGAACAAAGGTAAGCAGCTTCCAAATTTTAGACAACCCAGTGTCAGCTCAGTTTTATCCAAAACCAAGCGATACAGACCTTTTCACATTGTACCCGTATTGGTATGTGACATTGTACCTCGACAAAACATACTCTGGTGGAGTAAGTCAAATAGCCGTGGGTGTTTGGGCGGACTCAGGACAAGTTGCAAGCATCCAAGCTCTCGGTGCCTCATAAAAATCGAAACTACCAAAATGGACGGTTATTCTTGAAGTTAAGTTTATATCACGTAATAATGCAGTATTTCTTGGAAGTGTAATCATTGAATAGACGCATGAATCCTCGAGAGCAAAAACGTATGATGCAACGTATGGGCATGAACATGGACTCTGTTCCTGACGTGCAACAAGTAATTATCCGAACCGCAGGCAAAGACATTGTTATTGATGAGCCCGAAGTTGCTATTCTGCAAGTTCAAGGCCAGAAGATGTATCAGGTAATCGGCGGTCAAGTTAGTGAGCAAGCTCCATCAATGCGAGGAGTGGCAGCGGCAGCGGCGCCATTGTTTTCTGAAGAAGACGTACAGTTGGTAGCTGACCAAACGGGCAAAAGCTTAGAGAAAGCAAAAGAAGCTCTCCAAGACTGCGGCGGTGACTTAGCAAAAGCCATCCTGCTACTTCAATCCTAAAACCCAACTATTTTTGCATTAATTTTTTTGAACCAACTTTGGATTTACAGAAACTAAAGGAAAAACGGTTAGACCCTTAACAGGCTTTTTGCATCCTGAATCCCTTCTCATCACGTTTTTATTTCCGAATTACCTAAAGTACAAATCCGTTTTGGTGAATAATTATGCAGGGATGGACTGGTGTTTTTCTAAAAGTTAACTTAACCAAAAGCGAAGCCAAACCTGAACCGTATAATGAAGATTTAGCTCTCAATTTTTTGGGCGGCAGGGGTTTTGCTATAAAAATTCTCTGGGACACCCTAAAACAGGGGACAAACCCTCTCTCGCCTGAAAACAAACTAATTTTCGTCACTGGACCGTTAACAGGCATCGGTTTGCCTAATAGTGGAAAACTTGTTATTGCATCAAAAAGCCCCTTGACAGGTGGTTACGGTGATGGCAATTCTGGCAGTTGGGCGGCTGTGGAAATACGCAAAGCCGGTTACGACGCACTTGTAATCGAAGGCAAAGCATCTTCACCCGTCATACTGCACATCAAAGACCAAGCTGTGGAGTTTTTGGATGCCAAGGATTTATGGGGTAAAAACTCCTTTGAAGTTGAAGACCAGCTGAGAAAAAAATACTCCAAATTAGCAGGTATCGTCTCTATCGGTCAAGCAGGAGAGAACCTTATCAAGTTCGCAACAGTCGTTTCTCAAAAAGGGCGTGCTGGCGGTCGACCAGGAATGGGCGCGGTCATGGGCTCCAAAAAACTCAAAGCTATCGTGGTTGAAGGCACTCAGCCAATCTCGCTTGCTTATCCAGATGAAATGAAACAACTCGCAGTGGATGGCTACAAAGAACTTTTGACTAAACCTCTTTATAGTTTCTGGAAAAGACAGGGAACAATGTCAACGGTTGAGTGGTGTCAAGAGAACAGTTGCCTTCCCACCTTCAATTATAGACAGGGCGTTTTCGATAAAGCGGAAGGCATAAGCGGTTTCACAATGGAGAAGATGAAGGTTTCAAACAGAGGCTGTCCCCAATGTAACATGACTTGTGGAAACGTAGTTAAAGACAGTGAAGGAAAAGATTCAGAGCTGGATTATGAGAACGTGGTTATGCTCGGCTCCAACATTGGCTTAGGGAATCTTGCACAAGTTGCTACCCTTAATCGTTTGGCAGACGAATTTGGTTTTGACGCTATTTCTCTTGGCAGCGTGATTGGGTTTGCAATGGAAACCTCAGAGAAAGGGCTAATCCCTGAGAAGATTGGGTGGGGAGACTTTGAAGCGATTAAAGCGTTGATTAACGATATTGCCTACAGGCGAGGTTTGGGTGCTGTTTTGGCTGAAGGTGTCCGATCTGCAGCCGTAACTATCGGCGAAGGCTCAAGCGATTGGGCAATGCATGTTAAAGGTTTGGAAGTCTCTGCCTACGATTGCCATATTGCACCCGGCATGGCTCTAGCATACGGCACCAGCTCCATCGGAGCCCATCACAAAGACGCCTGGATAATCACATGGGAACAAAAAGCAGGAAGAGAAAAATACGACGAAGCAAAAGTCGACTACCTCATCAAAACGCAGCTCTTACGTGGCGGAGCCTTCGAGGCTTTAACAGTTTGTCGTTTTCCCAATGGCTCGCTGGGTTTAGAGCTTGAATGGTACCACAAATATTTGCGGGCTTCAACTGGAAAGAGCTTCTCTTTGGATCAACTAAACCAGACAAGTGACCGCATTCTAACTTTAATTCGCGCTTTCTGGGTGAGGGAATACGGAGACAAATGGAGTCGGGATTTGGATGTTCCGCCCATGCGCTGGTTTAAAGAACCCCTAAAAGTTGGACCATTGAAAGGGGCAGTTCTTGACTTAGAAAAATACAGTGCCATGCTTGACATTTATTATCAGAAGCGAGGCTGGAACAAAAACGGTGTTCCAACAAAAGAAACTCTGGAAAAGTTGGGGTTGGCTGATGTTGCAAATCAGATTACATATGGCTAAGAGAAAACTTGGTTAGTATGACCTTGCGAAGTAGGCTGTTTCCTTAGCTTTCTCTCCACAGACAATGCAGTTAGTGGTTGGTTCTTCTACCTGGAAGGGTCGTATGCGGATGGTTGCGCCTGTTTCATCCTTTACTTTTGCTTCGCAGTCTGGGCTTCCACACCATGCTGCTTTGATGAAACCGCCTTTTTCCTCTAGCACTTTTTTGAATTCATCGTAGTTCTGCACCGATGTGGTTTTTTCTTGGAGTATGGCTTTGGCTTTGGCGAGCAAGTTGTCTTGGATTTCCTGCAGGTGCTTCTCAATGGTTGCGGGTATGTCTGCTTCTGTCACTGGGATCTTTTGGCCTGTGTCGCGCCTGACCATAACGACTTGTCCTGCTTTGAGGTCTCTTGGACCGAGTTCTATGCGGATTGGGATGCCCTTGAGTTCCCACTGGTGGAACTTCCAGCCTGGAGTGTATTCGTTGCGGTCGTCTAAAATTACGCTGATGCCTTTGGATTTGAGTGTCGCCGCGATTTGTTTGGTTTTTGCTGCAATTGCTTCAGCTTCAAGCCCTTTGAAGGGGATTGGAACGATAACCACTTGTGTAGGAGCCACTTTAGGCGGCATAATCAAGCCTTTATCGTCGCCGTGAACCATGATCATAGCGCCAATTAGCCTCGTAGTGATTCCCCAGCTGGTTTGCCAAACATAGTGGTCCTGTTTGTCTTCACCGATAAATTTAACATCAAACACCCTGGCAAAGTGCTGCCCTAAATTATGGCTAGTTCCCATCTGCAAAGCCTTCCCATCAGGCATAATGGATTCGAGAGCTGTGGTGTAGAGGGCGCCAGCAAACTTTTCGCTATCACTCTTAGTGCCAACGACTACTGGAATAGCCAAGTAATTTTCCATTATGTCTTTGTATTCGCCAAGTGCGTACATGACTTCTGCTTCGGCTTCTTCAGCGGTTGCATGTGCAGTGTGGCCTTCTTGCCAGAGAAACTCTCGTGTCCGCAAGAAAAGCTTGGTCGCCTTGGTTTCCCACCTTACGATGTTGCACCACTGGTTAATTTTCAGTGGCAAATCGCGCCAGCTACGTATCCACTTGCTAAACATGGCATACATTATGGTTTCGCTAGTTGGTCGAACCGCTAGTTTCTCTTCAAGAGATGTGTCTCCGCCCTGAGTAATCCAAGCTACTTCTGGGGTGAAACCCGCAAAGTGTTCGGCTTCTTTTTTGAGGAAGCTTTCAGGAATGAACATCGGAAAATACACGTTGCTATGCCCTGTGCCCTTGATTTTTTGGTTGACTACTTCCTGGATTTTCTCCCAAACAGCGTAGGCATCGGGGCGGATTATCATGCAGCCTTTAACGGGCGCATAATCTGCAAGCTCAGCTTTCAAAACGACTTGAACGTACCATTCGCTGAAGTCATCACATTTCTTAACGGTTACACCAGTATCAGACATTAGGAATCTCTTCTTTGGAGTTTTACTCTTTCTGTGTATAAAACCATAACGGGAACAATTCAACCAAAACAACTGCTAACGAAGTAGTTAGCCTAAAAAACATAAAAAAAAATTAAATTCCATTTCCAATAAAATCAACAATAATTACACAAAAAAGGGAAAAATTATTTTTTGAAGAGTCCCTTTTTTTCAGGGTAGTCTTTGCATTCGTAGATCCGTAGTTGTCTTTGGGGTTCGATGCGGCATCGTTTGCGTGCATTCTTGCGCCTTAAGAGCGGCGCCAACTGAAAAAAGGGGCATTTGTTGCAGAGTGTGCTCATTTTGGTTCTCCTATCGTGTCATCATTCGTCGGAAGACAGGCAGTGCAATTGCTATCATGACTATGCCGAACGCGATGAGTATTATGAGTTCGTTTGCTATCTGCGGAATGCCTGCGCCTAGTACCATGACTTTGCGTAAAGCGTCGCTTGCATAGGTTAAGGGAAGCAATTTGCTTATGTCTTGCATGTACCAGGGCATCTGCTGTATGGGGAAGAAAACTCCAGAGAGGAACATCATTGGGAACATCAGCGTCATCATGAGCATCTGTGCAGTTTCCTGGTCTTTAGTGAACGATGTAATTACTATGCCTAAGCCGACGAAACTAAACACACCTAGTAACAACAATGCAAATACGAGCAGGATGCTGCCCTGAATGGCGACCCCAAATATGCCAATAGCTAAGCCCAAGATTATAACACCTTGAATTAAGCCCCTGCCCGTTTGAGCCATAGTTTTGCCCAGCAGAATCGATAAGCGGTTTACTGGTGCAACCATCATGCCGTCCATTGTGCCGATTTCTTTTTCCTGTGAGATGGCGACTGGTAAGCCCGTCATGACGCTCATCATAACGGTCATAGCCATTATGCCTGGGGCAATGAAGTCGAAGTAGCTTGGATGACCTGAGATTACGCCTTGGGCTTGTACGTTAAAGGGTTTTATGACAGCTATGTTCGTAGTGTTAAGGTTTTGTTGTGCTAGTGCAGTCCCCATTGCATCGAACACACCTCTTAGAGCGCCTTGAATAGTTGCTGATATTTGCGGGTTCGACTCGTCACTGACGATGATAACCGTACCCTGTTGCCTACTAATGACGCTTCGGCTGAAATTATCTGGAATGACTATGCCTCCTGACAGTTGACCTCTCTGCACCAAATCTTTGAGATCTGCTGTACTTTTTACATCGGTCATAATTAGCATGTGGGTTTGATTGTTAATCCCTTGTAAACCCGTCAGAAAACCCTGACTGGGCGCAAATACACCGTTAAAACCTGAGTCCTCGTTGACTACTCCAACTTTCAGGTCGGTAATAGTTCCGTTAGATGGGTAGATGAAGCCTACCATAACCATCATGAAGAGTGGCATAACGATTAAAAGCACTAATCCGAGTCTGTTGCGGAACAGTTCGGTTAAGTCTTTTTTGGCGATTCTATAGCTATGCTGAAGAATAGTTTTTGCAGTCATCTTCTATCACCGTACCCTTCTGGGTCCTCCACCAAAACGCTTTCCTGGACCCATCTCCTGTTTGATTTTCTGGTCTGCACTATCTCTAACTTCATGTCCCGTAATGTGAAGGAATACGTCTTCAAGTGTGGGTTGCAAGTTTGCCATTGAAGTGATTTTTCCGTTTTTGTTTCGAATAGTATCGACTATGTTGTCAAAGGCATCTTCCCCGTGAACGATTAGATGTAGACTTGTCGAGTTTTCTTGGGTTACGGCATCTGCACATTTGAGACCCTTTATTGACGCCACTAAATCTGGTGTTAGGTTTGCGATTTCAAGTTTGATAATCATGGTGTCTCCTCCTGAAATTATCTTTTTAAGGTTAGTTGAAGTGTCCAGTGCTATGATTTTTCCGTGATCCACGATGGCTATGCGATCACATAACAAGTCAGCGTCAACCATCATGTGTGTAGTTATGATAACTGTAGTTCCTTGTTCCTGGTTAAGTTTTTTTATGAAATCTCTGATTTCAACCGACGATTGAGGATCTAGTCCTAAAGTGGGTTCATCAAGGAACAGGACTTGAGGCATGTTAAGTAGAGCGCGAATTACGTTCATTCTTTGGCGCATGCCAGTTGAAAATGTGCCGACTTGGGCATTCTTCCATTTTGATAACTGAACAAGTTCGAGTAAATCATCAATTCTTTTGTTTAAGGTTTCTTTGGGGATGTTGAAGAGGCTGCCAAAGAATGAGAGGTTTTCTTTGGCGGTTAAGCGATTGTAGATGATCATTTTTTCTGAGACTATGCCGATTAGCTTGCGCACTTCCATGTCATTTTTTACTGTGTCGTATTCGCCAATGGTGGCAGTTCCTTTAGTGGGTCTGGAGAGGGTGGAGAGCATACGCAGGGTAGTGCTTTTGCCTGCTCCGTTAGGTCCCAACAACCCGAAGATTTCGCCTTTTTTAACATCGAAGGTTATGTCATCTACCGCTGTGAACTTGTTGAACATCTTTGTTAGATGATTTACTTTGATGATGGATTCAATTGCCATTTTGGATTCTCCGTTAGTTTACAATATTATTCAGTGCAATATATAGCGGTAAAATATAAGTATTACCCAACAACAATATAGTTTCGAAGCAAGATGGCATCAGAAACCGAAGACAAGACAACAGCAAACTGGATGAAAGAAGCCCAAAAAGGCTACATACGAATGGGCGTTCTCATACTTCTCAACAAAAAACCCTCCCACGGCTACGAAATCATGAAAGAAATCAACTGCCGCACCAAAGGCTTTTGGCAACCTACAGCAGGCGGCGTCTACCCCATCTTGCGCGACTTAGAAAAATCAGGATACATCAAAGGACACTGGGAAACTCAAAAAAACAGGAGATTAAAAGTATACAAAATCACCCAATCAGGAGAAACTATCCTGAGACACGCCATCGTTAAGCAAACAGAAATTTTCAACAACATTGGTATACTTTTTCGCGAATTCTCCCACGATGTACTAAACGTCGAAGCCACTGAAAGTTCAATGCCAACTATACCGTCTCCTTTTACTGCTTTCCTTGAGGAGGAAGTTGGGGCTGACCAAACCCTAACAAAGTTAGAGCATGAAAGAAAACACATTCGTGAAACTGTAAAACGAATGAAGGAACGGTTAAGGTTGCTGGATAAACGAATTGGGGAACTTAAAAAGGAAAATAAACCCGATTCTGCTTCGAAAACCACAGTTCAATAAATTTTTCAGGTTGAAAAGGACTCTTTAAAAGATAGCGATTTGGCGGTTGGTGTAAAGAATTAAATCTATGACTGCCTAATCCATTAGGAGAGATGAAAATAACTTGTTCCGTGTTAGAGTTAACAAAATTGAGTCCAACCGCGACGTAGACGGCAACCTAGGAAAAAGAATCGAACTCCTCGAAGAACGAGAAGTTAACCCTTACATAGTTAGACCCCAATCTGACGAAGCCAAAATGGCACAGGATATCATGCAAGCGCTTCAAACCCAAATGCCCTTTCTGCCACAACGTACACAGATGGCAACACCGAAGATAATTCTGTTTTTAACTGAACAAGAAAACGACAACTTAGGAATAACCTTCGATGTAAACCAAGTTTACGAAGTTGCCCTCGAAAACCAAGCCATCCGGTTTAGGAAAGTTTGAGAAGTTCACTTCTCATTTCTTTTAGCACTGAATGGTTCGGATGAAAAGACAAAACAAACATCATATTTCTAATTTTTCCACTAATTTCTTCCAAACCTGAAATTTTGCCTTCATCACAATAGAGTGGTATCGGTTCACCGCCATTATTCTCCTCGTAATAAATGTAGATAGGTGAAGAAGCCCTGTCGAGTCGAACTATCTCAAAATCTAATTTCAAACATTTAGCGGTTTCTTTTGCAGCTGTCTTAACTGATTCTAACCGTTTTCCGCTTGGAACACCTGTTGAAGCGTAAACCATTAGTTTGCCAAAATTTTCTTTAAACATGCTAATCATTAAGCTCTTTATCGTCGAAAATCCCTTTTAAAACAAACTCGCCAACGACGCTTTCTAGCAGTAGAGAGCTCAGTGAAAGTGAACCTGTACGTAAGCATTGTTACTGTGCTAGCCCAACCACAACGACTTAAATCCATAGGAAAAGCCCCTTTCTGAGATAGAGGTGAAAATAAAATGGCGATTGGCGAAAAACTTTGGGAAGGCAAGGGTAAAAGTGGTGCAAGTTTCATAAAATCAATCGATATGAACGGCGTAACTTCGGTTTATACCTGGACAGCTCAAATGAAAGGTATGGGCAAAGCTAAAGGCGTAGACTGCAACCTGAACGTAACAGGCATGAGTATGACTCCTCCAAAAGGAATAGCTACATCAACAGATCAAGGAATGATCATGACTATGAACGGCGATATGGGCACAATAAAAGGATATGATCTAATGAAGATGGTGCCTGGTGCAAAGCCAACAAGCGTTGGCTTATGGAGCTTCATGACAATGTCCGAGAAACTAGCTTGGCTAAACGACACTGTTGCTTTGGTTACTTTTGAATCAGCTGACCCAATGTGGATGGAAATGAACATTACGATCTGGGAATGGAAGTAGCTGAGGTCTGAATTTATGCAAGAACACGAAACATGGCATATGCCTGATTGGTGGTGCCGGAACGAAAGACCAGCAACTGATGGCGTTTACTTTGAAAATATGTGCCGAGTGATTTTTCAGGCAGGCTTAAACTGGCAAGTAATCGACGGTAAATGGGAAACAACAAAGAATGCTTTTGCAAAATTTGACATCAAAGAAGTGGCGTGCTTTACAGATAGCGATGTTCAGCGACTTTTAAAAGACCCTGGAATTATCCGAAATAAAGGCAAGATAAAAGCTATCATTCAAAATGCACAAAACTTCATAGCAATCGAAAAACGCTACGGCTCATTCCAAAAATACATCGATAGCCTCGACAAATCAAATAATTATGCAAACGTAACCAAGGATTTAGTTAACACATTCAAGTGGTTGGGGCCACCTTCAGCAAGCCTCTTCTTGTACACCGTGGGTGAAAAAATCGAGCCATGGTAAAAAACACCATTTTCTTTTTGTTAAAATTATATTTTTAAACCTCTCTTCTCTTTTACTTCGAAGAATGTGTATGAAAGTTAGAGCACGTGTGTTGGTTTCTGGGCGAGTTCAGGGCGTTTATTTTAGACAAAGCACTCTGATTGAGGCGCAAGCTTTAGGCGTTACTGGTTGGGTTCGGAATCTGATGGATGGACGTGTAGAAGCGGTTTTTGAAGGCGAAGAACATGCGGTGAAAACGCTTGTTAACTATTGCCGTTCGGGTCCTTCTGCTGCAAGAGTGGATTATCTGGATGTAAGCTTTGGACCTTTTAAAGGTGAATTTTCGAATTTTAAGGCTCTTTAGTTTCGCTAAGCCTTTTTCTTAGGCACTCTAAAATGTGAATCTTTCCCAGCGCTGATGTATTCTCCACCCATACCGCGCACTGCTGAAGCGATTTTGGCGAAATTTTCTGAGCCCAAAAACTGTTTGGGTTTGATTATGATGTAGTCGCCTTTTTCTTCGAAGCTGAGTCGAGTTTCGAGTTCTTCTGGGAAGGACATGCGGATGTCGTCGAGTGATCTTAGTCTTGATGATTCTCGAGGAGTAGTTGGCGGCGGAGCTACTGTTTGGGGTGCTGCTGGGCGAGCCGGAGGCTGAGTTATTTGACCAACTGCAAGAGACTTTAGGGATGCGGAGATTGAATGGATTTCTTCAGAAATATTTTTTATTGAAGCAGATATTTCTTCAACTTTTTCCAACAACTGATTGAGTTTTTCCTTGTCAGTGCTCATCAATGCTCCCTCTTAAACTCCTAAATAACTCCAGAAGCTTATTAATTGTTTGCAATCAGACAAAGTGACGAAGCTGCATGATGGAGATTGATGGAAGCCAAAAAAGCGGAAGCGGCACAATCCTGCGTTTATCGATAGCTTTAGCAGCCATCGCTAAGCAACCCATCCACATCACAAACATCAGACAAAACCGCCCCCAGTCAGGTTTAAAACCCCAGCATTTGGAAGCTGTGTTGACCGCAGGTAAACTCTGCAACGCCAAAATTCAAGGAGCAAAACTAGGCTCAAAGGAGCTTTGGTTTACACCCGACAAGATTTTAGGTGGAAACTTTGAAGCCTTAATCGAAACAGCAGGAAGCATCCCAATGCTGATGATGGCAGCCTTGCCGATTTGTTTGTTTGCTCAGAAACCTGTGCGTTTACATGTGGCAAAGGGTGGAACAGACACCACTCATGCTCCAACCATCAACTACTTGCGTTTTGTATTTCTTCCAGCCCTAAAACAGATGGGCGTTGACGCTGAAATAACGGTTCAAAAATACGGGTACTATCCCAAAGGCATGGGCGAGGCAACAATAACGGTCAAACCAAATCGACAATTAAAACCAATTGTGTTGAAGAGTTTTGGGAACTTGAAGAGCATTAAGGGCGTTTCTGTCTGTACTTTTCTAGCTGATAAGCAAGTTGCTGAGCGACAATCAAAAGCAGCTGAAGAATATCTAGCTCCGAATAGTTTTAGAGCTAATATTAAAGTTGTAAACGACCAGTCGAACCGCCTTCAGAAGGGTAGCTCTATTGTATTGTGGGCTGAAACCGATACAAGTGTTATTATTGGTTCTGACGCGATAGGCGAACTTGGAAAAATGAGTGAGGTGGTGGGAAAAGAAGCAGCGCAAAGGCTCAATGCCGAATTATTAGTTAACCCTACGGTGGATATTTACCTCGCAGACATGCTTATTCCTTATATGGCGCTGACAGAGGGAAAATCAGTTTTTCTGGTTCGAACAATCTCTGAGCACATAGAATCTAACATTTGGCTTATGGAAAAAATGTTAAACGTTAAATTCACCATCGAAAAAGTAAACAATCTATACAGGATAGAAAAAAGCTGACTGCCCATGCCCAGACCGTCTGTTTGCATTAAAGTTCCGAAAAGTCAAGGCGAAAAGACAATCACACTAGCAACAAAGTTTGGGCTTGCGGATAAATCTCTGGTTATTCAACGCGAAGAAGACAGTCTCTGTATTCCCTTGATCAGGGAACCAAAAGGTATCGAGTTGGCAACGCTGAAAAGTCAAATTCCAACTTTTAAACTCTACAACGCTGTTTTCAGCGAAAAACAGCTTCCTCCAGAGACCTTAACCCAAGTCCTCCAAGATAAATTGTCCCCAGATTTACTTGACAGAATCCCGCAAGCTTTTGATATCATTGGGGACATAGTCGTAATCGACATTCCACCCCAACTAAAAACCTACCAAAACACAATCGGGGAAGCAATCTTGCAGATACAAAAAAATGTTGTAGCTGTCCTCGGAAAGGTTGGTGATATTAGCGGTGTCTTCCGCGTCCGCGATTATGATTACATCGTTGGGGAACACAAAACCAAAACTATCCATCGCGAGTTCGGATGTCAATACAACGTGGACATAGCCAAAGCATATTTTTCTCCACGGCTCTCGCATGAACACGAACGGGTCGCTGCGCAGGTTCAAGATGGAGAAATAGTTGTGGATTTGTTTGCTGGCGTTGGACCTTTTTCAGTGCTTATAGGCAAAAGAAATCTAAAAGTGAAGGTTTACTCTGTTGACCTTAATCCAGACGCAGTTGAGTTGCTCACATTGAATGTTCGGGCTAACAGGGTTGAAAATCGTGTGTTCCCCATCTTAGCAGATGCAAGAGAAATCTCCGCCTCCAAACTCAAGGGCATTGCAGATCGTGTGATCATGAATCTGCCTGAAACCGCCATAGACTTTGTCGACGCTGTCTGCAATGCGATAAAGCCTCAGGGCGGAATTGTACATTTCTACGGT
>JGI20214J51650_10001242_pt1 | contig 16198 bp, 11 predicted proteins | sample WetSurMetagenome_FD_51650 | JGI IMG/M metagenome (IMG submission 51650) | reverse complement strand
CGGTGCGGCATCCGCGCTGCGGATCGCACCACTCATCCTCGCCGCATCCGCCGCGGCCGCCCCGCCGGTGAGCACGGGAACAGGGATACCCCTTCTGCACGAGCGCCCCTCGTCCGGCATTGCCATATGCAGCGGGGACGAGACGGCGGATGCGGTCAGGTCGCTGGGGACATTCCGACTGTGCGTCCTGAGGGTCGAATTCGTCGAGGACTTCTCGGATGCCAGCTCGGGCGACGGGCTCTTCGAGACCTCGCATGGCACCGCCTATACTGCCGATCTGGCCGACCAGATGTCCGCCTACATGTCCGATGCGTCCAGCGGCAGGTTCGATCTGCTCTGCGAAGTCTTCCCGTCGGACGGAGCGTTCGCCCTTCCCCACCAGATGGCCTGGTATGGAGCCGATTCCGTCTATCCCGCGGGCCTTTGCCTCCTCCTGCGCGATGCCGTGGAAGCATCCGATCCCGCAGTCGACTTCTCGAGCTTCGACGGCGTGATGGTCATCCACGCCGGGGCGGGCCAGGAAGCCGACATCCTGGGCGACTCGCCCGACGACATCGTCTCCGTCTTCCTGGGCCTGGCCGACCTGGCCTACTACCTCCCGGAGGGCGGCAGCGGTTACGAGGGCATCGAGACGGACGACGGCGTCTTCGTCCAGGAGGGGATGCTGGCGCCGGAACAGGAGACGCAGGACGGCTATGGACTCGGGGTCCTCGGGACCATGGCGCACGAATTCCTCCACCAGCTGGGCCTCCCCGACCTGTACGACACCCTGACGGGCGGCGTGGGAGTGGGCGGCTGGGACATGATGGGTTACGGGCAGTGGATGATGAGCGGCTTCTGGCCCACCGCCCCCGGAGCCTGGTCACGCTCCAGGCTGGGCTGGGCCGACGAGGTGCTCGTCCCTGCCGGGAGCTCCTTCGAGTGCACGCCGGGAGACACTGTGTACAAGGTCAGGCTCTCCGGCAGCGAGTACCTGCTCGTCGAGAACCGGGTCAAGGACCCCGACGGCGACGGCATGTGCGGTGAGCACGAGCGCGACTTCGGCCTGCACGGCTCGGGCATCCTCATCTGGCACATCGACAGGTCTGTCGTGGACGCCAACCTGGCGTCGAACACCGTCAACGCCGATCCGGAGCACAAGGGCGTAGACCTGGAAGAGGCCGACGGCATACAGGATTTCGACTACTCCCTGCCCGACATCTACGGGATCGAGGGAAGCCGGTTCGACCCCTACTTCGCAGGCGGCTACTCCTCGGTCCTCGGTCCCTGGACCGAGCCGTCGAGCTGCACCAGCTGGGGAGGCTTCACGGGGGTGGAGGTCGCGGTGCAGGATCCCCCCTCCGGGCAGATGTCCGTGGCGGTGCAGCCCGGAGCCATGCCGGAGGGATGGCCCGTCTCCGTCGGCCCGCTGGACTGCGGCCCGGTCCCGTTCGACACTCCGCAGGGCAGGTCGGTCATGCTGACATCGAACGCCGGGATACTCTGGTCGCTCCCGATCGCCGATCCCGTGCCGACGGCCTTCTTCGAGGACCTGACCATGCCTCCGAGGGCGGGCGGCGTCGAAGGAGCAGGCCCCTGCCTGCTGGTGTGCACCAGGGGGTCCGTCCACCTTCTGGGCACGACGGGAGAGGATCTCCCGGGATGGCCGGTGTCGGTCGCCGGAACGCCCGTGGCCTCCCTCGTATCGGGAGAGGCCGGAATCGTCGCAGTGGCCACCGACAGGGACCTTCTCTACCTCTTCTCCCCTGACGGGCAGGCGCTGCCCGGATGGCCGCGCGAGCTGCAGGCCGACGCGGTCGACCTGGCGATCATCCCGGATCAGGACCGTCCTGGCATCCTCGTGCTTCTCGCTTCGGGCGAGACGAACGCATGGCGCAGGGATTCCACCGGACTCCCGGGCTGGCCCGTGGAAGTCCAGGGCGGGGAACCCGCCGGAGGCGTGCTCTCGGCCGACTTCGACAGGGATGGCGCCCAGGAGGTGTGCGTCGTCTGCGGCAGCACTTTCACCTCTCTCGAGCTGGATGGCTCCATCGCCCCCGGCACGCCGGTCCAGCTCCAGGGGGATCCACTGGGCGCCCCGTGGCTCTCCGACGTCAACGGCGACGGATACCCCGAGGTCGCGACCGAGACCACTTTCGGGATCGAGGCGCTGGAGTTCACCGGCTCGACCATCCTCGACTGGCCGCTGTCACCCCCTCTCGATCCCTCCCAGGACGAATTCTCCCGATGGAACTGCGGCGCAGGCGGGCAGGGGTTCGCCGGCTACTCCCTGCGGGATGGCAGGACCGGCCTTGCCGATGCTTCGGGTTTGGAGCCCCAGGGCTTCCCGGTTTCGACCGGGGCGGACCCCGTGGGCAGGCCCCTGCTCGAGGATCTCGACGGCGACGGCCTTCTCGAGCTGGTTGCCGCTGACGAGTCCGGCTGGGCAGGCCTATGGCAGACGCCGGAGCAGTCCGGCGGCTACCTTCCGGGGGCCGACTTCTCCGGCCAGGGATGCTGGTGGCCCGGAGACCTCCCTTCGCTCCAGGGGTATTCCGGCGCACTTGCGGCAGGCAGCTTCTTCGTCTATCCGAATCCTTCGAGGGACGGCACGGCGACCATCCGTTTCGAGCCCGGCGAGGACTGTGCATACAGCATCGCCGTCCTGAACGTCGCAGGCGAGCTTGTTTCCTCCTACAGCGGCTCGGCGCAGGGCGGGATGGCGTGCGAGAACGGCTGGGACACCTCCGACATCTCGCCCGGGCTCTATTTCATCTGCCTGGAGATCGAAGGTCCTTCCGGCTCGACGGAGGCTCTCTTCCAGGCCGGGGTGGTGAAGTGACATGAGGCCGTTCCTGCCCGTGCTCGCAGCTGCGCTCCTCATCGCAGGCTCCTCCCAGGCCTCTCCGGAAACGCGGGGGGCCGTCCTCCGCTCCGTCGTGCTCCCCGGCTGGGGGCAACGGCATCTCGGCCATGCGGGCAGGGGCAACATCTTCCTCGGAGTCGAGGCTGCCACCTGGGCCGGCGTGGCCCTGAGCTACCTCGAAGGAACCTTCGCAGAGGACGACTTCGAGATCCTGGCGGCGGAGGAGGCGGGTCTCGATGCATCCGGGAGGGACGGCGACTTCCTGGAGGACGTCGGCGATTTCGGGAGCAGCTCCGAGTACAACGACTTCGTCCACCGGCTCGCGCGCTACTACTATCCCGACGACCCCGTCGCCCAGCAGCAGTACTACGACTCGCACGCCTACTACGGCGACATGTCCTGGGACTGGAGCTCAGAGGACGCCCGGGAGGACTTCGCGGACGCCCTCCAGGAGAGCCGCCAGTGGTACCGCAGGAGCCTCTATATCGGGATGTTCGCCGTGGTGAACAGGGCGGTCAGCGCGATCGACGCAGCCCTGTTGAGCAACCGCGGCCAGGTCCTCTACAGCGAGCTCTCCGTGCCCGATCCCGATGATTTCTCGTCGGTCCGGATGAGCGTGGGGTTCCGCTTCTGATGGGCGCTCTGCTGCTCTGCGCTCTGATGGGCGTGCCCGCCTACTGGGTGGACGGCACCTTCGCCGACGGGACGGTCCTCTCCATGGACAGGCGGCATGACCCGTCCATGAAGCCGTCGGGCCTTATCGCCGGCAGGGAGCACGAGGTGGGCGACACCGTGAACTTCTGGGCCCAGGACTATACGAACGATCCGCAGTTCACCTTCTACCTCACGTCGGCCACCTGCAGGTACGTCGGCGAGGATTGCTACATCTTCGTCGAGGATGCGGTCTGGGATGTACACTATGACCAGGAGAGCGTCGACGCCTTCGCGGCCTCTCTGGAGGACAGCACGCCAGGCGGAGGCGCGGGCATGATGCAGATCCTGCCCGACGCCCTCGGACCCGTGCCCGACGAGATCGACGGCGATCCGCGGGTCTACTTCCTGGTGCTCGACATACTAGACGGATTCGACCCGGCGCAGGGGGGCGTCTACATCGCAGGCTTCTTCAGCCCGTACAACCAGTTCACCGACGAGGAAGCCTACCTCTATTACGGAGGGCGCTCCAACGAGGTTGAGATGCTCTACATCGACTGCAGCCCTGCGGGCAGCTACGACGCAGCCTATACAGCCTCCCACGAGATGGTTCACCTCATCCAGTGGGGCATCGAGCCGTTCAGCGGCGAAGCCCTGTGGGTCTCGGAGAACCAGGCCCAGACCGGAACCTATCTCTGCGGCTACCCTGCCTTCCAGGTCGAGACCTTCATCGAGCTGGGCGGAGTGACTCCGGTGGACTGGACGGAGTTCGAGGATCTCAGGTACGTCGGGGGCTACGGGGCCGGCTACCTCTTCTTCTCGTACCTGTACGAGCGCTGGGGAGGGGCGGACTTCATCTACAACTCGCTCCGGGCCGGCGATTCAGGCCTGGCGGGCGTGGCAGAAGCCATCGAGCAGGCAACGGGGACCAGGCCAGACATGGACGCGATCCTGGAGGACTGGATGCTCGCCTGCTGGATCGACGATCCGTCCGTGGGCGACGGCAGGTGGGGTTGGCAGGGCTTCAGGTTGGCGGACTACGACACGCTCGACCCGGGCAGCCGTCCGGGCCTGGACCTGCGCGGCGACGCCGGCCCGCCTTCCTACAGCGATCCCCTTCACCCGGTCGGAGCCCTCTGCAGCAACGGGTATCGCATCCAGGGCGACCTGGGCGGCAGCTTCAGGGCATCCGCCACGGGCACCGGGGATCTCAGGGCATGGTTCCTGCCGGAGGAAGTTCCCGTCCCCCAGAGGATAGAGGCCGGGGCCGGCAACGACATCTCGCTGCAGCTCCCGGCGGAGGGTACCGTCCTCCTCGCCTGCTCCTCGTTCAGGGGCTTCGACCTCGAAGCCTCGGCAGGACCGGTGGCGGGATCCTCCAGAACCCTCGCGATCTATCCCCAGCCTTGCTTCGGAACGCTCTACTTCCAGTTCATATCCTCCGGAGAGCCCGTCAGTCTGGCCATCTTCGACATGACGGGCGCACTCGCGGACGAGCCTGCCTCCGGCAACCCTCCCGCGGGTGAAGCGGTCCTCTCATATACGGGCGCCTCGGAGCTGGCATCGGGCATCTACTTCTACCGCCTGGTGCAGGGAGGAACCGCCTTCACCGGCAGGTTCGCAGTTGTCCGCTAGCGCCGCCTTCGCAGCCGCATGGTCGGTCCTGCTCCCAGCCGGGGTGTTCGACCTTGCATCCGGACCTGATGGATCGATCTGGACTCTCCGCGCCGCAGGTCCGCAGGTCTGCGTCATCTCGGCCGATGGGACCATCGAGGGCTGGATGGACATCCCCGAGGTGTCCGTCCCGGGGGGCATCGCGATCGCCGCTGACGGAACCGTGGCGGTTTCGGACAGGCTCGAGGGGGAGATCCTGGTCTACGGGCCCGAGGGGGCCTTCAGATACGCGATCTCCACGCCGGGCAGCCCCGGGGCGGTTGCATGGTCGGGTACGGATATCTGGTACTGCAGTCTCGACAGGGGAGGGGTCTTCGAGGCCGGGGGAGCGCAGGTTCTTTCCTCGCAGCCGGCTCCTGCATGGCTTCAGGTGCGCGGGCGTAGAGGTCTCGCCGGCATGGGAGACTTCTGCCTCCTGTTCTCTCCGACGGAGTCTCCCTCCGACACCATCCGCGTCTCAGTCGCAACCTTCGCGGGCGATTCGGTGCTCGCCCTCCCTGACGGGCTGCCCGCGGAACGCCTCCTCACCGGAGCCGACGAGTCGCCATCTCCCGGGATCCTGGAGATTGTCGAAGCCTCGCCCGGGAGGTTCGCGGCCCTCACCTCCTCCGGGCTCCTGATCCTGTCGGGACCATGACCGCCCTGCTCCTGGCGGCCGCCCTGAGCCTGGAGGTTCTGCCGGCGGAGAGCGACGGGAGCGGGTTCTTCGACCTGCCTGACAGCCTCTGGGCGATTCCGGGAACCGCCTTCGTCGTGATCGGGGAGGACACGGTCGGAGCAGAGCCATCCGCATCGGGGGCGCGCTCCGGCCTCCTGGTCGAAGACGCGATCGAAGCGGGGGACTCAGTTCTGCTGTGCTTCGAGCGGAGCAGCCTCGCCGTTGCGAACTCGGCGAGGCTCGAGACGCCCGTTCTCGGCCGCGAGGCTGCTGCACCCATGTTGACCCCGCCACCCGAAGCGACTCCGCAGGGCCTGTTCATCTCGGGCAGCAAGAAGCTCGGCATCGCTGTCGGTGACGGCCCGGGAGTCGATCAGAGCACACGGCTCTCGCTCTCCGGCAGCCTGGCCCCGGGCATAGAGGTGGAGGGCTCCATAACTGACGAGAACCTCCCTCTGGGGACGGGCTCCTCGGAGCTGGTCTCGGAGCTGGACAAGGTGGTGCTCGACATAAGCGGCCGCCGATGGGGCGTGACCCTGGGCGACCAGGAGTGGGAGAGGGAGGGCACGGGCGCCCTGCCCTACAGGCGCGATCTGACAGGCGTGGATGCGGGCTTCGACTCGCTGTCGCACTATTCCGCCTCGGCGGGCGCAGGGGTGAGCGGCCAGACCGCCGACAGAGCCGTGTTCACGACCGGAGAGGGCGTCCAGGGACCGTACAGCCTGACCGACGGTGACGAGATAGTTCCAGGCAGCGAGAGGATATGGCTCGACGGGACGCTCATGCGGAGAGGTCCCTCGGCAGACTACACGATGGACTACCCGGCCGGGATGGTCACCTTCACCGCGGGGCGCCTGATACGCAGGGACTCCAGGGTCGAGGCCACGTTCTACAGGAGGGGCGCGGGCTACCGCAGGGACCTGTACCGCGCATCGGCCGCCACGGAGTACGAGGGATTCTCACTCGAGCTGACCGGGCTCTCCGAGGCCGACAACCGCGGTCATCCCCTGGGATTCATCCTGTCCGACGAAGCCCTCGAGGCCCTCCGCTCGGCCGGCGAGGAACCGGACAGCGTCTGGATCGATGGAGCCACCTGGGTGGGGCCCGGGGAGGGCTCCTACTCCCTGGACGGCGAAGGGCACTACCAGTACGAGGGCCCGGGGCAGGGCGAGTGGAGGGTGGTCTTCAGCCGCCCGCCCGGGGAGCCCGGCGACTACATCTACGATTCCGTCATCGGCGGCTTTCTCTGGGTGGGCGTGGGAGAAGGCACGCACCTGCCCAGGGAGTACCTGGACATCCCGGCAGGCGGCAGCGTGGGCGGCGCTGTCGCCTCNGCGCTCGCAGGCGATCTCGACCTGTCGCTCGAGACAGCTGTCTCGACCAGGACCGGCAACACGTTCAACAGCGAAGGGACGACCCGGGAGGGCAGCGCCTTCCGGGGTGTCTCGGGGTGGCGGCCCTTCGGCGGGGAACTCCGCATCGGTATCTCGACCGTCCTGGTGACAGACGGATTCAGGCAGCCCGGAGTGTGGGAGTCCGACAGCTCTCTCGGCTCGTGGTCCCTTCCGTCGTCGTGGGAGGGTCGCGACGACATCGTCGAGGCTTTCGTGCAGTGGCAGGGAGGGGCCGCCTCGACGGGAGCGAGGCTCCTCGCCGGCGGCGGCAGGGTGCTGCTCGCGAGGGCCGGCAGCAGGTTCGAAGCCGGACGCTTCCAGGTCGTGACGCATGCATCCTCGGCAGGGAGGGAAGACGCGGCCTCGCTCCCGTCCGGGAGCGCGGTCGACGGTGGCGCGGACCTCGCCGTCTCGATCGGAGCCTTCGTGCCGACCATAGGTCTGTCCTGGCTGAGGGACTCCTGGGGGGACAGCCTGTCCGGGAGCAGGCTCACCGCGAGGACGGGGAGCGCCTTCTCGGTCGCTCGATGGACTTCCGCGCTCTCCCTCGAGGCGGTGTTCGACGAGAGGGTCGGCCCGGCCCCGGTGCCCCGCAGGACATACAGGTGCAGGGGCGAAGCGGCCGGAGGCGAGCCGGGTTGGAGCCTTTCGGCAAGCATCGAGCACAGCAGCAGCTTCTGGGATGGAGGCGGCCGGATGGAGGCCGATGCCCTCCGCCTGAACGGCTCGACGGGGGGCGGGGGCACCTGGCTCACGCTCGCCTATTCGGGGTCGGGAACCCTCAGCCAGGCTCTCGAGGTGCATTACAGGTTCGTAGGTGAGGGCCAGGGCGGCTGGAGCTACGACGATGAGACGGGAGAGTTCTACGAAGACCCGGACGGGAGCTACGAAGTCTACTATCTCCCGGGGGAGGGCGGAGACCTCCAGCTGGAAGCCGAAGCCGAGCTGAGCCTGACGAGCGGCGCGGCTCTCGGACCGGGATTCGACGGCAGCCTTGAGCTCACCTCGCGGGGGTCCGACGACAGGCTCGCCACGCTGCTCCTCGCGAAGTCCTTCGGCGACGCGCCCGGCGGATACTCGGCCGAGCTCTCCCCGTTCTGGAGGGGAGCCGGGACCGTCCGGCTTCTCCGCGCCAGGGGGAAGGTGACAGAGCAGAGGATCGAATACAGCGGGTCGGGGGTCAGGAGCGAGTCCGAGAGGATGATCGAGCTCCAGCAGGGTCTCTCCCCGGCCGGGAGCCTGGACCTGGACCTGCTCCAGAGGTACCGGCTGCGCGAGGAGGACCTCCAGGCTTCCAGGAGGATCACCGAGACGAGGGTTTCGGCAGATCCCTCCATCACCCTGGACTCCGGGCTGGAGCCGGGCATCCAGTTCGCCTACGAGAACAGGCGTGAGAGCCACAGCGGGCTCGAGGCAGGCCAGTACGAGGCCAGGCCGCACCTCAGGTTCGCCAGGTCGGGCTGGAACGCCTGGGGCTCGGCTCAGGGGCAGTACATCCCCGGCGACGGGGACCTCCCTCTCTGGCTTTTCGACGGCAATTCCACAGGCTTGAACCTGTTGTTCCAGTTGCGTATAGGGCGGAACATATCGGAGCAGCTCGACGCGGCGCTCACCTGGTACGCGAGGAGGCCGGCCGATGGCGACTGGACACAGCGGGCCGGGCTGGAAGGCACGGTGACATTCTGACCGGGCAGGCCCTCCTGGCTGCGCTCTGCGCCTCGGCTGCGGTCTCCGTGGGTTCGCGCGGGGCCCCGCCTCGTCCGACCCTCCCCGACTCGCTCCCGGTCCTGGCCGATTCCACTGTCGAAGCGCTCCAGCAGCAGATCCTGGCGCAATACCTCTCCCTCGGATATCCGTTCGCCTCGCTCGCCTGCTTCCTGGCGGGTCCGGACAGCCTCTGCGTATCCGCGGTGCCCGGACGCCACGCCCTGCTGGAAGGCGTCCGCATCGAGGGCCTGGAGCGGACCTCCCCGGGCACCCTGACGCGTTACCTGAGACTGGAGCCGGGCGAGCCATACGACCCGGAGTCCGTCGAGAAGTGGCGTGAGAGGCTTCGCAGGCTCGAATTCGTCGAATGGGTGGGAGATGGAGCCCTCTGCCTCGGCCCTCTCGGGAACCTGGTCGTCGTGCAGGACGTGGTCGAGGGGTCCTCGGGGAGCATCGCCGCCTCGCTGCTCTACGGCCAGTCGGGGGATGAAGGGCTGAGCGGGTCGGGGCTCGTCGACTTCACGAACCTCCTGGGGACCGGAAGGGAGCTCTCGATCGAGATAGCCGACTCCCGCTGGGGAGGGACGAACGTTTCCGGCCACTATCTCGAGCCCTGGATCGCGGGCTATCCCCTCTCGGGAGAGGTGTCCCTGATGCAGGAGATACCCGACAGCGGCTGGCTGAACAGGGAGGCCGACATCCTTCTCATCGCCGAGGTGTCCGAAGTCCTGTCGGTCTCCGCCGGCGCAGGCGGATGGAGGGGCTATGGCCCGGACGGCGAGGACAGCAGGTACAACTACGGACTGGCCGGGATGTCCTGGAGCCCGGGACGCACGGTGCCACGGGGCTGGCAGGGGCTGAAGGCGGATCTGGAGTGCAGGCTCGGCAACGTGTCGGGAGAGGACTCGAGCCTCGTGCTCTCGACCGCGGAGCTGGAGGCGAGGGCCGACCTCTTCGCGGGCGCCGCCGGGCTGGGACTGGGCATGACATGCGGAGGTGCGATGCAGGGGGAGCCGCCCTACAGTCTGCTGAGGAGGCTGGGAGGGCAGGAGAGCCTCAGGGGCTATGCCGAGGACACGTTCAGGGCGACGCGCTATGCGGTGCTCAGGCCTGAGGTCTCGTTCGGCGAGACTGCGACAAGGCTGTACGCCTTCTGCGACCTCTCGGCGCTGGACACGCCCGACGGGGACAGGTATCCCGCGGGCGCCGGAGGCGGCCTGCGCGGGGAGGCCGGCTCCTGGTCGATCGATCTGGCCGTGGGGGCGCCGCTTCGGGGAGGACCGGCAAGGTTCTATGTGACAGCGGTCGCCCGGGTGCTCTGATCTCCGAGAAAAGCCGGGACCGGCAGCGCGCCCGCCGGGAGGAGCCCTTCCACGACATGCCAGTCGTCGAGGAGCCTGTAGCTGGCGGGGCCATACGCGGCAGAGTGCGAGGGCGGGGTCTCGACTGCGCACCGTGACATGATCTCCTCCGCGGACCACGGAAGCCCGGCGGCCCGTGCTGCACACGCAACTGCCTCGAGCAGCCCGGTCTCCGCCGCGGGCGTCGTCACCGGCTGACCGGCAAGAGCCTCGAAGACCGCCTCCGGATCCATCCCCGCAATCGCGGCGGGCCCGAGGTGCAGCCTCGCCGCCGGCCGCGGGAAGGATATCCTCTGGAGCAGGGGAGTGCCGGGGAGGGTCCGCCCGCCGGCCGTTCCCCACTCGCGCAGAAAGGCATTCCTCATGCCCGCCGGATCGGCCGCGACGGCCCTCACCATGTGCCCTGCGCCGCAGCTCGCCTGGAACACGAGCTTGGCGAGGTCCACGATCGTCATCGAAGGATGCAGCCGCCACTCCAGCGCCAGGATGTCTCTCATCGGGATGATCAGGGCTTCCATGTCCCGTATATCGCCTCGGAAAGAGCCTCCGGGATAGTATTGACTACATGAGCATACACTCATATAGTCTCGTCCATGAACCGCGTATTCGCTGCATTATCAGATCTGAACAGGTTGCGCATCATTTCGATACTGCACAAGGGCCCGCTCAATGTCAGCGAGATCTGCAGCGTGCTGGGGCTCTCCCAGTCCAATGCGAGCCGTCATCTCAAGGCGCTCCACGAAGCTGGCTTGGTCAGCCGGCGCGGGATGGCGGGCTGGGCCTGGTACAGCCTCGAGAGGACCGACCCGCTCGTGAGGGATGCCTGCGCCCTGGTGGCAGCTCACGGCGGGAGACTCAAGGTCGTCCAGGACGATCTGCGCGGCCTCGTGCGATGCCATGAGTCGAGACGGGCCGGATCGCGGGAGTTCTTCGCCAGGTTCGCGCCTCTCTGGGGTGAGCTGTCCGGGCTGCTGCCCGACCCTTCCGGCTATGCCGGGGAGGTCATCGGCTGCCTTCCTGCGAACGCCCCTGTCGCCGAACTGGGCTGCGGCACGGGGATGCTGCTGCCTCTCCTTGTGTCTGGGGGCAGGCTCGTCATCGGGATTGACGACTCCCCGGACATGCTCTCTAGAGCGAGGCGGACCGCGGATGACGCCGGCCTGTCGGACCGCGTCGAGCTGCGTCTGGGAGAGATCGAGCACCTGCCCCTGGCCGACGGCAGCGTGAAGGGCGTCCTCGCCCACATGGTCCTCCACCACCTCGGGAACCCCTCCGAGGGCATCCGCGAGGCCTGGAGGGCGCTGGAACCTGGCGGATCCCTCGTGGTGGCGGAGCTGGCAAGCCATGGAGACCAGTCGTTGAGGGAGCTGCACGGCGACCTCTGGCCGGGATTCGAGCCGGAGGACATCTCCGGGATGATGCAGGAGTGCGGATTCGAGTGCGGAGAGGCCCGCCGCGTATGCGACGGGCGGGTCTTCTACATCTGCGGCAGGAGAAAGGAAAGCTGATGGAAGGTGACTTCAGGGTTGCGGACATGAGCCTCGCCCCGCTGGGCAGGCGCAAGATCGCCATAGCGGAGAACGAGATGCCAGGACTCCTCTCGCTCCGGGCCACGCGCGGACCCTCCCGCCCGCTGGACGGCTTCAGGGTCAGCGGCTCCCTGCACATGACCGTCGAGACCGCAGTGCTGATCGAGACCCTCACCGGGCTCGGAGCCTCCGTGAGGTGGGCCAGCTGCAACATATTCTCCACCCAGGACGAAGCCGCCGCGGCCATTGCGGCAACCGGCGTCCCGGTCTTCGCCTGGAAGGGCGAAACCCCGGAAGAGTACTGGGAGTGCACCAGGAGCGCCCTGACCTTCCCCGGCGGGAAGGGTCCCGACCTCATCGTGGACGATGGTGGCGACGCGACGCTCATGATCCATCAGGGCTTCGACATGGAGGAGGCATACGCCGCCACCGGGAAGCTCCCGGAGCCGTCAGGTGCCACCCGTGACGAGATCGCCCTCTCGGCCGAGCTCGTGCGCGGCCTCGCAGCCGCTCCGCGCTTCTGGCACGAGCTGGTGGAGGGGATGATCGGAGTCTCGGAGGAGACGACCACCGGAGTGCACCGCCTCTATCAGAGGCATGAGGCCGGCAGGCTGCTGTTCCCCGCCTACAACGTCAACGACTCCGTCACGAAGAGCAAGTTCGACAACACCTACGGCTGCCGCGAGTCCCTCCCTGACGGGATCAAGCGCGCCACCGACGTGATGGTCGCCGGCAAGACGGTGCTCGTCTGCGGATTCGGCGAGGTGGGCAAGGGCTGCTGCCAGAGCATGAGAGCCTTCGGAGCGAGGGTGCTCGTCACCGAGATCGACCCCATATGCGCTCTGCAGGCAGCCATGGAAGGCTACGAGGTGACGACCCTCGAGGACGCGCTGCCGGAGGCGTCGATATTCGTGACGGCCACGGGCAACTGCGACGTGATCACCACCGGGGCGATGGCGGCCATGAAGGACCAGGCGATCGTCTGCAACATCGGCCACTTCGACAACGAGATACAGGTGGATGCGCTGCAGGCTGTCCCGGGGATCAGGATCGAGAACATCAAACCGCAGGTGGACAGGTACGTTTTCCCGGACGGACATTGCATCTACCTCCTGGCAGAGGGCCGGCTCGTCAACCTGGGCTGCGCCACGGGACATCCCAGCTTCGTCATGTCCAGCTCGTTCACCAACCAGTGCCTCGCGCTCCTCGAGCTGCTCCGCGAGAGGCCGCCCGTCGGAGTGTACAGGCTCCCCAAGAGGCTGGACGAGGAAGTCGCCCGGCTGCACCTGGGCAAGCTGGGGGTGAAGCTCACCCGCCTGACCGGGAAGCAGGCCGGATACATCGGCGTCGATGCCGAAGGTCCCTACAAGCCGGACCACTACAGGTACTAGCCCTGCCGGGACATGCGCGTCCCGGGCAGGACGGCCGGGCGGAAGCCGCGAGTTCGGCGTTGACATGGTTTCCGCCCGGGTTCATCTATCGCGAACACCCTGAGATCAGGTTCATCGACAGAGAGGAAGAGGAATGACAGAAAAGGCGCGGATCCTGCTGGTGGACGACGATCCGGACTTCGTCGAAGCCAACACGATAGTGCTGGAGGCGAGCGGGTTCGAGGTCATCTCGGCGTCCAGCGGCGCGGAAGGCCTCCGCAGGGTCGGGGAGGAGAATCCCGATCTCGTCGTTCTCGACGTGATGATGGAGAACACCGACGAGGGCTTCGCGGTCGCAAGGGACATCAGACGGAAGCTTCAGAGCAAGGTCCCCATCATCATGCTCACCTCTGTGGGCAAGGTCACGGGGTACGATTTCAAGCCCGAAGAACACCCCGACTTCTTCCCTGTCGAGGCATATCTCGAGAAGCCGGTTCCTCCCACGATCCTGGTCAATCGCATCCGCGAGCTGCTCGGCAAGGGAGGCGGGCAGTGACAAACCGCAAGCCTGCTGAGATAGTCGCGGAGGGCGTGCGCAGGTACGGGTCCGGTCAGGGCATCGTCATGCAGCTCCTCGCCGACATCAACAACGAATCCGGCCATGTCTCGGAGGAGGCCATGAGGGAGGTCGCGAAGGCAGCCGGCGTGAGCACCGCAGAGGTGCAGAGCGTCGCCACCTTCTACTCGTTCTTCTCCCTCGAGCCCAGGGGNCGCCACATAGTGAGGCTCTGCGAGACGATCAGCTGTGACATGAAAGGGTCCGCGGCGATNCTCGCGGCCCTCGAGAAGGAGCTGGGAATCGCCCCCGGACAGACCACACCCGATGGCAAGGTGACACTCGAGACCACGAGCTGCCTGGGCCTCTGTGACCAGAGCCCCGCCATGCTCGTGGACAACACCCCGCACTCCAGGCTTACTCCCGAACAGGCCTGCGAGATAGTTCGCGGGCTCAAGTAGGGGAGGCAGGCATGAAGAGGGAACTGCTCCTTTCGGCCGCCCAGCCCGAGCTAGGAAGCGCACTCCGCAAGGCGGTGGGCATGACCCCCGCCGACGTGGCCTTCGAGGTCAGGAATGCAAAGCTGCAGGGGCGCGGCGGCGCCGGCTTCCCGGCCGGCGTGAAGTGGGTCCTCGCCGGCGGTGCGTCGGGCGACGTCAAATACGTGGTCTGCAACGCCGATGAAGGCGAGCCCGGGACTTTCAAGGACAGGGTGCTGATCGAGCAGTACGCCGACCGGCTGCTCGAAGGCATGGCCATCGCAGGATACGCCATCGGATCGTCATACGGCCTCATCTATCTGAGGGCCGAGTATCCCTATCTCGTTCCCGTGCTGGAGAAGGCCATGGCCGGCATGAAGGAGGCCGGAATGCTGGGGAAGGGCCTCTTCGGCGGCAGGTTCGACTTCGACGTCGAGATCCGTTTCGGCGCCGGAGCCTACGTGTGCGGCGAGGAGACGGCCCTGCTCGAGAGCATGGAGGGCAGGCGCGGCGAACCGCGCAACAAGCCCCCATATCCCGTGAACTCCGGCTACAGGGGCTGCCCCACCATCATCAACAACGTCGAGACCTTCATAGCGGTCCCGCACATCATCCTCCAGGGCGCCGAGAAGTTCCTCGGCCTCGGAGAGGGCGGCGATTCCGGAACCAAGCTGTTCAGCATCTCCGGTGACGTCGAGAGGCCGGGAGTCTATGAGCTCGCTATGGGCTCGCCGCTCGGGGATCTGCTCGAACTGGCCGGCGCCAGGGACGTCCAGGCGGTCCAGGTCGGCGGCGCCAGCGGCAGAACCGTCAAGAGCACGGAGCTCGGAAGATCGCTCTCGTTCCGCGACCTGCCGCCGGGGGGCAGCGTCATCGTGTTCGACAAGTCCAGGAAGATGCTCGACGTCCTGGACAATTTCATGAAGTTCTTCGTGCACGAGTCCTGCGGGCAGTGCACTCCCTGCAGGGAGGGCAACCGCCGCCTGCGGCACGCCGTGAAGGCCATCAAGTCCGGTGAGATACGCACGAGGGAAGACGTGAAGCCCTACTTCGACCTGGCCGAGACCATGCGCCTCGCCAGCAAGTGCGGCTTCGGCCAGACCTCCTCGAACTGCTTCGTGGACATCGTGAGCCAGTTCGTGGAGCTCCCCTCGGGCGGACAGGGAGGGAACTGACGATGCCTAACGTCACGATCACCATCAACGGCAGGGAGATGAGCGTCAGGGAAGGCGTGACCATTCTCGACGCCTGCCAGGCCGCAGGCATTCCGGTCCCCACGCTCTGCTACCATCCCGACCTGACGATCGCCGGCAACTGCAGGATATGCGTCGTCGAGGTCGAGGGCTGGAAGACCCTCCAGCCCGCATGCGCCACTCCGGTGTCGCCCAACATGGTCGTACGCACCGGGAGCCCGAAGGTTCGCAAGGCGCGCAGGACGACGATGGAGCTGCTGCTCGCCGCTCATGACAGCAACTGCCCCGAGTGCGAGCGCAACGGTAACTGCGAGCTCCAGACGATCGCCGAGGACATGGGCATCGACATGAACAGGTTCCTGACCTCGCCCAGGCCGGTCAGCGTCGTGGAAGCCAGCCCGAGCGTCATGCGCGACAACAGCAAGTGCATCATGTGCACCCGCTGCGTGCGCACCTGCGACGAGCTGCAGAGCGTATCGGTGATCAAGCCCATGCAGAGATCCTGCGACGTCCACATCGCCACCTTCGAGGACAAGGGGCTCTCCAACGTCTCCTGCACGATGTGCGGCCAGTGCATCAACCGCTGCCCCACCGGCGCTCTCTACGAGAAGTCGGAGATCGGGGAGGTCTGGGCCGCCCTGGAGGATCCCGAGAAGTTCGTCGTGGCCCAGACGGCTCCGGCGGTTCGCGTCGGCATCGCCGAAGCTCTCGGCCTTCCCACGGGCAGGAACACGGGGCAGATGGTGGCAGCCATGAGGATGCTCGGATTCGACCGCATCCT
>JGI20214J51650_10001241_pt1 | contig 16202 bp, 12 predicted proteins | sample WetSurMetagenome_FD_51650 | JGI IMG/M metagenome (IMG submission 51650) | reverse complement strand
CGATCATCCGGGCGCTTCTCTTCTCGGTCGGGCCGGACGTTCACGCGCTGCCGATCGAGTACGTCAGGGAAACGGGCCGGTTCGAACAGGGCTCGCTCAAGACCGTCCGCGGGGACCTCGTCCTTCCGGGAGACGACGGCGTCGTCCCGGTCCTCATGCCGAACGATATCTTCGGCGTTCCGTTCGAATCGGGAAACGGGCGCTACGCGAAGGTCATCGTCGTCGACACGGGAACGCGGCGCTTCGCCGTCGTCGTCAACGACATCATCGGCCAGCAGGATATCGTGATCAAGTCTTTACCGCCGCTCTTCAGGGGCTTGCGGGGGATATCGGGAGCGACCGTTCTCGGAAGCGGCAAAGTGGCGTTCATCTGGGATCCACACATTCTCTTCGAAGGAAGGTGCGCGTATGAGTCCGATCAAGAGGCCCTCGTATCTGCGAATTGACGCTCTCAAGGAGCTCGGAAACATCGGCGCGGGGCACGCCGTTACGGGGCTCGCGAAGCTGCTCAAGAAGCGAATCGACGTGAATATCACGAGCGTCGATCTCATCCCCGTGAAGATCATCTACAACTTCTTCAACGGCCCCGAGTCGATGGTGTCCGTCGTGTATATCGAGGGGTACAGCGAGGGGTTCCGGGGAATGATGTTCCTCATCTTCCCGCATCCGGAGGCGACGCGGCTCGTCGAGCTGGCGACCGGAAAATCGCAGATGGACGAGAAGTTCTGGGACGAATATTCGCTCTCGGTCCTCAAGGAAATCGGCAACATCATGTGCGGGAGCTATCTGAACGCGCTCTCCGCGTTCGTCGACCGGAAGCTCATGCAATCGGTGCCGCAGGTGTCCCACGACATGCTCGGCGCCGTCATGGATTCGGTGCTCGTGGACCTCAGCATGGAGTCGGATTACGCGCTCGTCCTCGAGACCGCGTTCACCCTCGGCGCGAACGGATGCAAAGGCTTTCTCTTCTTCGTGCCGACCCAGGAATCACTCGAAACGATTTTTGAATCAATCGGAGTCGACTGACCGGAAAGGAGTGCACCAGTGAAACTCAGAGTACTCATCGTTGACGATGCGATTTTCATGCGGAAGATGATCTCCGACATCCTCGTCGAGAACGGGATGGAGATCGTCGGCGAGGCGGATACGGGCGCCAAGGCGGTGGAGAAGTACGCGGAGCTCCGTCCCGATCTCGTGACGATGGACATCATCATGCCCGAAATGAACGGTATCGACGCCGTGCGAAAGATCGTGGAGGGCGATTCGAAGGCGAGGATCGTCATGTGCAGCGCCCTCGGACAGCAGGCGCTCGTCCAGGAAGCGATCGCCGCCGGCGCCAGGGATTTTCTCATCAAGCCGTTCAACGCCGCCCGCGTGGTTGAAGTGATCGCGAAGGTATTCAACCAGGTGCCGACGGTCTGACGGTCCGGTGAAAGGACGGGACATGCCCGAACTGAGGGATGAAGAACGGAAGGTTCTTCTGGGATTCGCTTCCCGCGTCGAGCGCAACGATCCCGGCGCGCTCAACAACCTCGGCGTGGTCTACTTCCGCAAGGGGATGTACGAGGAGGCGATGGAGCAGTTCAAGGAAGCGCTCAAGGTCGATCCGAAGTTCGACCTGGCGCGGGAGAACCTCCAGTACGTCTTCGCGGAGACCGGTCTCGAGGACGCGGACGTGCGCCGGTGGCGCGACGAAGTGAAGCGGGATCCGGAGAACTTCGAAGCGATGCTGCGCCTCGGCGTGAGCTTCCAGAACATGGGACGTTTCCGCGAGGCGGCGGAGATGCTCGGCGCCGTCGTCGAGAAGAACCCCGATCACACGATGGCGCGATTCCATGTCGCCATCGCGCTCAAGGCGCAGGGGCTCTATCAGCAGGCGCTCGAACACTACCTCTATATCGGGACGCACTTCGCGAAATCGGCCGTATTCCATACCGATCTCGGCGAGGTGTACTACAACATCGGCCGGACCGACGAGGCGATCGCCGAGCTCAACGCGGCGATCAAGCTCGACGCGGACTACTGGCGGTCCCATTTCCTCCTGTCGTTCGCGTACGGGGACAACGGGCAGCTCCAGGAAGCGCTCGAGGAGAGCCGCGTGGCGTCCCGGCTGAATCCGTCGTTCCAGAACACCGAGGCGAACCTGGCCCTTTCCGCAGGCGGCGCCAGAGGCGCAGGAGACGCGCCGCGGGGCTGCGCCGGCAAGGAAGTCGCGAGCCTCGAAAGCACGTCCTTCACCCTCGGCATGGCGTACCGGGAGCGCGGCTTCACGAAGGAAGCGCTGAAGGAATTTCAGAAAGCGCTCAGGGACATGCCCGACGCCGACCGCGTCCACATAGAGATCGGCAAGATCCACGTCGCGGAAGGCTCGATGGGGGCCGCCGCCGAGGCGTTCCTGAAGACGCTCCAGGCGAATCCCGAGAACGTCGAGGCGTACCGCCTCCTCGGGTGCGTGTACCATCTCCAGGGAGAGTACGACGAAGCGGCGCTCTGCTATCTCCAGGCCTCCCGGCTCAACACTGCCGACGCCGACACGATGAACAACCTCGGCGTGCTTCTCTATCAGGTGGGCCTCAAGGAGGAAGCGGAGCGGATGTTCAAGAAGGGCTTGAACCTCAAGATATATCACCAGGAGCTCAACTACAATTTCCTGAACTGCCATCTGCTCAAGGAAGAGTACATGATGGCGGAGAATCTCATTCAGCGGTTCGAAGCGTTCATGGGCAAGAGCCCGCTCCTCTACGAGAAACACGCTATTCTGAACTACAAGATGAACCGGCTCACCCTCGCGCTCTTCGACATCGAGAGCGCCCTGTCGCTCGACAAGAATCACTGCGACGCCCTCTATCTCAAGTCGCTCATCTTCCTCCGCGAGGAGGATTTCCAGGGAGCGATCAACGTCGTTCTCGAGGCGGCGAAGATCTCGCCGCGCTATACCGGGCTCGCGTTCTTCCTCGCGACGGACGAGCGCCAGCGCATGGTTCCGTGGAAGGTCGGCGCGCAGATGGCGGCCGAGCCGGACGACGAGCTCATCGAGGTCCTCCAGTGCGGCATCGCGCGGAGATTCGACAAGATCAAAGAATCGCTCATGTCCCTCGTCGCGCGGGGCCTGAAGAAAATCGAGGAGAAGGAGTCCGCCGCGAACGCGCATTCGGCGGAGGCGTACGCGGCGCCGGCGGCCGAACGGGAGCCGGCTCCCGCCGCGGCGGCCGCCCGCGCGGATGCTTCTGCCGCGACGCAGGCGGATACAAAGGCCGTTTCCGCGGCGGGCGCGGAGGACGACTCCGCGACGACGTTGCTCGAAGCGTTTTCCGATATTTCACTCGAAGAGGATGATCCGCTATGACCATTCAGTCGTCGATAAAGGATTTGGGGCTTTTCGATCTCTTTCAGGTTCTCCATATCAACAAGAAGACGGGGCGTCTCATCGTCACGGAAGGTCCCGACGGCAAGGAAGCCCAGATCATCTTCCGCGGCGGCGATACGTGTTTCGCCGTGATCCACGACCGCGTTCCCCGGACGATCTCGGCGCTTCTCGCCGAATGGGGCGTCATCGACGAAGGCTCCATCGCGCGCGTCGAGAACGCGCTGCCCAAGTATCCGACGCTCATCGATTGCCTCGAGGGGGAGCATATCGCCGCCCGCGGGCACCTCGAGAATTTTTTGGCGAACTGCATCCGCGATTGCGTCTACGACATCTTCAAGTGGGACCGCGGCGAATGCCGTTTCATCGAGGAAGAGATCGACCAGCGCCGGGACATCGTGATTCCGCTGAATACGGAGAACCTCATCCTCGAGGGCGCGCGCAGGATAGACGAGTGGTCGAACATCGGCGGCAAGGTCCCGTCCCGCCATTCGATCTTCAAGCTCAGCGCCGTCGTCCAGCAGGGCCAGCGCCTCAATCTCAAGCCGCGCGAGTGGGAAATACTCTCGCTCATCGACGGCAAGCGTTCCGTCAAGGAAGTGACCGACGAGGGCGCGGCCGATCTCTTCTCGACGAGCAAGCTCATCTACGGCCTCGTCGTCATGGGGGTCATCGAGCTCGTCAACGCGGAGACCGCCGCCGCTTCCGGGACGGACACGGAAGGCCGCCTCGAGGATTTTCTGCGGAGCGGCAGGGAATACTACGGCAGGCTCAATCTCGAAACGGCCGCCGCCCAGTTCGAAAAGGCGCTCCAGATCGATCCGGAATGCTTCGAAGCGCTCCGCATGCTCGGCGAGATCTATTACAAGATGGACAAGCTGAGCGAGTCCCTCATCTATCTCTCGAAGGCCAGGCTGCTGCGGCCCGAGAACCAGAAGGCGCTGTTCATCATGGGATACCTGCACGCTCGCCTCGGCGACGTCTCGAAGGCGATCGGCCAGTGGGAGGAGCTCAAGGAAAAGAGCGCCAACCCGCAGATCGTCGAGCTCGTGACGAAGAAGATCGAGCTCGCCCGGCAGTGGGAAAAGGTGCTCCAGGAGTACTGATCCATTCCCGCCCCCGAATCCCCATTGTCGAACCCCCTCCGCCCGTGGTATCATACCGGCTCTCGAACGGTTCGAGGTACGGCTTCCGAAGGAGGTTCGCTCATGCGTGCCAGGCTCTCCGCGCTGTTGTTCGCCGCGATCGTCCTCGTCCTCCCCGCGACGCTCGTCGCCGACGAGGGGATGTGGCCGATCGATAATCTCGACAAGCTCCCCTGGAAGGATCTGCAGGCGATGGGTCTCCAGCTCTCGGCCAGGCAGATCTACGACGCCAACGGCGGCGGGCTCGCGCGCGCGATCGTGAGCCTCGGCGGGGGCACCGGCTCGTTCGTTTCCGCGAACGGGCTCATCCTCACGAACCATCACGTCGCGTTCGGCGCTCTCCAGCGGACGAGCACGGCCGAGCACAACTACATCGCCGACGGCTTCAACGCGGCGAGCTACGAGGAGGAGATTCCGGCGCCCGGATACCGCGCCTCGGTGCTCATTTCGGTCGAGGACGTGACGCGCAAGGTCCTTTCCGCGGTCAACGACAGCATGAGCGATCTCGACCGGTTCAACGCGATCGAGAAACGGATCAAGGAAGTGGTCAAGTACGGCGAGGAGGGGCGCGACGTCGAGTGCCGGGTCGTCCCCTTCTTCGAGGGGATGCAGTACAAGCTCTTCACCTGGTTCGTCTCGAAGGACGTCCGGATCGTCTACGCGCCTCCCGCGTCGATCGGCAACTACGGCGGCGACATCGACAACTGGATGTGGCCCCGCCACACGGGGGATTTCTCCTTCCTCCGTGCGTACGTCGCGCCGGACGGGAAATCGGCAGAATACGCGAAGGAAAACGTTCCGTACAAATCCGCGATCCATCTCGCGATGTCGACGAAGAGCCTGAAAGAAAACGATTTCACGATGATCATCGGTTACCCCGGCAGGACGGGACGCCACGCCACGTCGTACGCGATCGCCCAGATGCAGGATTACTCCTATCCGAAACGGATCGCGATGTTCAAGGATTGGCTCGCGATTCTGGGCGAGGAGTCGAAACGCGGCAAGGATATCGAGATCAAGGTCGCGCAGTTCGACATGATGCTCAACAATTCGATGAAGAACTGGGAGGGGATGCTCGAGGGATTCGCAAAGGGCGGACTGCTCGAGAAGAAGCGGAACAGCGAGCAGTCCTTCTCCAAGTGGCTCGACATGAGCCCCGACATGAAGACGAAATACGGCGACGTGCTTCCGGGGATCGCCGCTCTCTACGAGAATCAGAAGTCCTACCGGGACAAGAATATGATCGTCGGCCAGATGAACTTCGGATGCCAGATGCTGCGCGCGGCCGGCACCCTCGACCACTGGAGCGAGGAAAAGGTCAAGAACGACATCGAGCGGAAGCCGGGGTACCAGGACCGCGACGTTCCGAGGCTCAAGCAGACTCTCCGGATGATCCAGATGAGCTACGATCCCCAGGTGGATCGCAGGGTGCTCCGGTATTTCCTCATGCGCGCGGTCGATCTCCCCGATAATCAGAGGATCGAGGCCGTGGACGCCGTGCTCCAGGGGGCGAAGGGCGCCGAGGCGGAGAAGGCGATCGACGCCTTCCTCGACAAGCTCTACGCGGGCACGAAGCTCGGCTCGCCGGAGGAACGGCTCCGCATGTTCGAGCTCTCGCGCGAGGATCTGCTCAAGCAGGGGGATTCCTTCGTCGACTTCGCCGTCGCGCTCGACAGGGAAACGAAGGCGCTCGAGGACAAGGACAAGGTCATGCAGGGCGCCCTCCAGCGCCTGAGCCCGCGCCTCATGGAGGCGTTCATGCTGTGGAAGGGGGGCAGCCTCTATCCCGACGCGAACGGCACGATGCGCCTCACGTACGGCACGGTGAAGGGATACAGCCCGCGCGACGCCGTATCGTACAAGTTCATGACGTCGCTCGCCGGCGTCATCGAGAAGAACACGGGGGAGGATCCGTTCGACTGCCCGAAGGAGCTCATCGCGCTCCACGAGAGCGTGGATTTCGGCGAGTACGAGGACGCGGCGCTCGGCGACGTGCCGGTCGATTTCCTCTCGACCTGCGACATCACCGGGGGCAACTCGGGAAGCCCGATCATGAACGGCAAGGGAGAATGCATCGGCGCGGCGTTCGACGGGAACTACGAGAGCATCTCGTCCGACTATCTCTTCATCAAGGAGACGACGCGCTCGATCAACGTCGATTCCCGCTACATCCTCTTCATCATGGACAAGATGAGCGGGGCGAAGCGGTTGCTCGACGAGATGAAGGCTCGCTAGGGGCCGAATGGGAACCTTTTTTGCGCTCATGACGGCGGTGATGTGGGCCGCCGCGATAATCTTTCTCAAGCGATCGGGGGAGTCCATTCCCCCGTTCGCGCTCAACGTCTTCCGGGTGGGGTTCTCGAGCGCCCTGCTCGTGCCGACGGTCGTGTTCGCGGGGCAGGAGCTGTTCTATCCCGCCCCGCTCCGCGATTACCTCATCCTCTTCGCGAGCGGCGTCGTCGCGATCGCGATCTCGGACACCTTTCTCCTCATGGCGCTCAACCGGCTCGGCGCCGGGATCATGGCGATCGTCGATTGCCTCTACGCGCCCTTCATCGTGCTCTTCGCCTTCGTCATGCTGGGGGAGCGGCTCGGGCTCTGGCAGTGGATCGGGATGGCGCTCGTGATCGTCGGCGTCCTCATCGCGGCGCGGCACGAGCCGCCCCGGGGAGTCACGGCGAGGCAGATCCTCGTCGGGAGCCTCTGCGGCCTCGTCGCGATGACGACCGTGGCCTTCGGCATCGTGCTCGCGAAACCGGTGCTCGAGCGTTCCCCGATCCTCTGGGCGACGACGATGCGCCAGATCGGCGCGCTCATCGTGATGATTCCCGCGGCGCTCGTCCTGCCCTCGCGGCGGCGGATATTCGGCACCTTCAGGCCGGCGCGGAGCTGGAAATACACCGTGCCCGCGACGCTCCTCGGCTCATACCTCGCGCTCATCTTCTGGATCGGCGGAATGAAATATTCGCTCGCGGGCCCCGCGGCGATCCTCAACCAGACGAGCTCGATCTACGTGCTCATCTTCGCGTCGATTTTCCTCAAGGAGCCGTTCACCGCGCGGAAAGTGATCGCCTCGGTGCTCGCCATCGGGGGCATCGCGATGGTGACGCTGGGCTGAGCGCCTGTCCCGGCTTCCCGCGGAGCTTCGCGCGGCGCCTCGGGTGAGCTCATTCGACCCCCGCGCGCCGGCGCGTTCCCCACGTGCCGATGAGAAGAACGAGGAAGGCCGCGATGATCGTCGGGGCCGGCGACCAATCGAGCCGCAGCGACAGCTCGAGGCCTCCGATGCAGCCAATGACGCCGAATGCCCATCCGAAGACGATCCTCCGCGCGGCGCCTCGGGCTGCCATGGTCGCCGCCACGGCCGGAATGATGAGAAACGCAAAGACGAGCAACACGCCGGCGACCCTGACGGATGACGTCACGACGAGACCGAAGGTCGCGTAGAATACGAGGTCCCAGAACCACAACCGCAGCGCTCTCCTCTTCGCCTCGCCGGGATTCTCGGTTACGAGGAGCAGCGGCCGCCGCGCGATCCAGTGAATGAGACCGACCGAGAAGCAGAGCGCGGCGATGAACAGGAGCTCCCGATTGGATACGGTAAGGATCGACCCGGCCAGCATCTCCTTTATCTCTTCGGTCCCCGATGCGGAACGCTCGAGGACGATCAACGACAGGGCCATCGCTCCGGCGTATGTGATACCGATCAAGGCCTCGATCGGAATCCGCTCGTGGCTCCGGCGAAAGAGAACAAAGAGAAGAGCTCCGATCATCGTGAAGGCGAGCGAGACGAGGTAGTTCTGAACAGGCAGCCCATGTCCCCACCCGAGAAGAACGCCGACGCTCGAGCCGAGGGCGGCGACCTGCGCGAGCGACAGATCGATGAAGAAGATGCCCCGCCGGACGACATGGTACCCGAGATACGTGGTGATGCCGGTGAGGACGAGACAGAGAAGAAGCGCCTTGAGCACGAAGCCGTAATGGAAAATCATCATGGGACCACCTACCTCGTTATATGATTGATCATGTCGTCGAAGTGTCTCAGGTACGAGCCCGGCTTCCCGTCGTCGCACGACGGCGCGAACTTGAATATCCGAATCCCCGTCTCGCGCGCGAGGAAGCCCGGCGCCGCGTCGGGGAAATAGGGCTCCTGAATCAGGATCGAAATGCCGTCCTTTCGAATCATGTCCACCAGTTCGGCGAGGTGCTTTCCCGTGGGCGGGATGCCCGGCAGCGGCTCGACGTTCCCGGCGATCGACAGATCGAATGCCGCCGCGAAATAGACCCATGACGAGTGGTAGCCGATCATTTGCCGCCTCTCCAGCTTCGACATCCTCTCCTTCCAGGCCGCCACGCGACCCTCGGCCTCGCTCTTGAAGCGCGCGAAATTCTCCTCGTAGTACGCGCGATTGGCGGGATCCGCCTTCTCGAGCGCGGCGAGCACGTTCTCCGCGATAACGACCCCGTTCGACGGATCGAGCCAGTAATGCGGATTCCCTTCGGGGTGGACGTCCCCCATGGAGGCATCCACTTTCCCGGACGGCTTCTGGAGCACCGAGATGCCGCTCGAGCAATCGACCGTGAGCAGCCGCCCGTTCCGGGATCCGTCGATGATCTCGTCGGCCCATTGATCGAGGGCGAGTCCCACTTTCAGGTAGAGTGAGGCCCGCGAGACCATGATCATGTACGAAGGCAGGACTTCGACGTAATGAGGATTCGCCGTGCTCTTCGCGATGGAGAATGTCTCTACCCTGTCGCCGCCGATGCTCGAGGCGATCGACGCGAGATCGGTGAGCGACGCGGCGACTTTGATCGGCGCCGCGCGGAGGGGAGTCGACCCCATTGTCATCGCGGCTGCCATCCAGATACAGAGCGTCTTCATATCAGCGTTCCTTTCCGGCCGCGCGCAAGGCATCAGAACTGATGCGCCTTGTGCGGCCCCATGCTGAACAGCACCTGGAAGGCGACGGTATGAACGTCATGGGATCCTTCAGGCATATAGGTCTCATAGGTCAGGCGAAACAGGGTCGTCTCTTCCATGAGCGAGAATCCCGCGAAGCACTTGAGGGCCGAGTCCGTCAGCTCCTCGTTCCCCGGCGCTCCGTACCGATCGTAGATGATGCCGGCCTCGTACCGCTGCCGGAACGTCAGATCGGCGACGGCGTAGAAGCCCGAGCTTCGTGCCGTGGCGATCCTCCCGGACGCGGAATCGGCGACGCTCTCGACATTCTTGTGGAAGTACTCCGCCTGTATGAGGGCACGAGTCTGGCTCGAAAGCGGAATCTTCGTTTTGAGATCCGCGCCGTACGCGTTCGTGGCCGTTTCCCACTGCACGCTGTTCGTTCCGCCGGCCGCGGATGCGCCGATTTCGATGGGGACGTCTTCGCCGATGAGAAACGAGTTGCTCCAGCGCGCGATCCATCCCGGAGACGATTTCGTTTCCTCGGGATGGAACGAAGAGCCTCCGATGACGTCCGCCGAGAGGATCGAGGCCCAGCTCCCCGGGGTCGGCAGAAACATCGAGGCCTGGGCTCCCACGTCGTTGAACCCGTCTTCTCCGGGGAGCATCGCGGCGATCACCCGCGGAGGCTCGATGAACGGGTACGTGTGCGGGTGGGCGGGATTGAGCTTGCCGAAACCGAGGCGGTACTTGCCCCCCTTGAGCGCGAGCCCTTTCGGCAGCCCCTTGAAGATCGTGAGGAAGGCTTCCTCCGTTTCCAACCCTTCACCGCCGATGCTGAAAACGAAGAATCCCTTTGCGTACGGATTGAGGTAGGAATCGAGAACCAGCTCCGTCTCGCCGAGAGCGAGCGTCGTCGCGCGGGCGTTTTCCGACGAAGCGTCGTCGGTGCGGCTCGCGACAACCTGCCCGAGGGCGGAGATGTTCGGGTTGACGATCCCGGCGCGCGCCGCACCGGAGATCGAAGCGGCGCACAGAAGCACGAGCGCAGCACGCGGAAATGCACGGCATCGAACCATGGTGTTCTCCCTTGCGAACGGGCGACTGCAATGTCACGGATAAGTGATGGGCGCGAGGCGGCGGCGCCGCCCGCGCGATCAGGCGAGAGAGGAAGGAGGCGCCCTGCCGTTCCTCTCGAACAGGAGGAGAACGGGACGGAACGGGACCTCGAGCGGGCTGACGATGCCGATCAGTATCCGGGAAACGAAAAAGCAGAAGAGCGCCGCGACGGCGATCGCCTCGTTCGCCCAGAGGCATGCGGCGCAATCGTTGTGGGCGCGGCCGTCGCCATGCGAATGATGGCCCGAAAGGGCGACGGAGAACGCGAGAAGGAGGCAGACGGCGAGCGATATCGCAAGGGTGGCTCTATTTTGTATCTGTTCGCTCATATTCACCGAGTCGGACACGCGCGACCGTTTCGGTCCTCATACATAGTATACCGTGGCCGGCCTGCCGGTTCAAGTCACTTCCGGCGGATCGCTCTGCGCCCCGCGCGGCCGCGAGAGGATCCGGACCGTTTCCACGAGCAGCCACACGCTGAGGATCAGGAGGACGACGCCGCAGACGCCCGAGATGGCCACGTCGGGAGAGGCGGAGGCCCCCGCGAGGACCGCTTTCAGCCACGGCACGATTTGAACCACGAGCGACCAGAGCGTCATCACGAGCATGAACGCCATCGGGAGAAGGGTGAAGAGGGCGTTTCGCCCCGTCTTGATGAGCCAGACCGATACGGCGAGGAGCGTGAGGCTCGCCAGCAGCTGGTTGCTCGTTCCGAAGATCGGCCACGCGACGAGGTACGCCTTTTCGCGGGCGAGCATGAGGAACGCGGCCGGCACGAGCAGCGTGATGAAGGTCGCCGCCGCTCTTCCCGGCCACGATTGCCATCCGAAGAGTTCCTGAAGGATGTACCGGGCGAGGCGCGTGCAGACGTCGAGCGTGTCGTACACGAAGGTGGAGAACGCGAGCAGCGCGAAAGCGAGCGCGAGGTTGAAATCGACCCCGATCATCTTGAGATAATTCGCGAGCCCCGTGCCGTAGATCACGTTCGGGTCGGCCCTGAGCGCGGCGTCCCCCTTCGGGATGATCATCACCGTCGCGAGCGCGAGCACGGCGACGAGTCCCTCGAGGATCATCGCGCCGTAGCCGACGACGCGCGTGTCGGACTCGCGGCAGATCTGCTTCGACGTCGTCCCCGAGGCGACGATGCCGTGAAAGCCCGAGCAGGCGCCGCACGCGACCGTGATGAAGAGAATGGGGATGAGCGATTTTCCGTTCGCGAGACTGCGGAGCCCCTCGACGTTGAACGCAGGATAGGCGATATGGAATCCGCCGAAGAGGGCGCCGAAGAGCGCGACGGCCATGGTGAGGTAGAGGAACCAGCCGCCGAGGTAGCCCCGGGGCTGGAGGAGGAGCCACATCGGAATGAGCGACGCGACGAAGCAGTAGACCAGCAGGATGAGCTCCCACTCCTTGACGCGCACGCCGAGGAGCGCCGTGACGACTGGCTGCGGCAGGCGCGTGCCGAGCCAGATCACGAGGAGCACGAGGGGGAGGAAGATCGCCGTCGCCCGGCCGAGCCCCATTTTCATCTTGAAGAGCGCCACTCCCATGAGGAGCCCGAGGAACAGGTAGAGAAACGAGCTCACCGCGACGCCGGGCCCGAAGGCGCTGTCCGAGAGGACCGACGTGAATGTCTGCGCGGTGATGTCGGTGAACGCGATGATGACGTAGACGAGGGCGAGCCAGACGAAGATGAGGAAGAGAATTTGCGAGGTGCGCGACATGTACCGCTTCACGATCTCGCCGATCGAGGCGGCCTTGTGCCGCACCGACGCGACGAGGCTCGTGAAATCGTGCACGCCCCCGATGAAGATCGCGCCGAGGAGAATCCAGAGGAGCGCCGGCAGCCAGCCGAACCATATGCCGGCGAGAATGGGCCCCACGATGGGTCCCGCCGCCGCGATCGCCGAGAAGTGTTGGCCGAGGAGGAGCGACGCCTTCGCGGGGACGTAGTCGACGCCGTCCCGCATCTCGCAGGCCGGGGTCGGTCGCGAGTCGTCGAGCCTGAGCCATCGCGCCACGACGCGCCCGTAGGTGAAATACCCCGCGGCGAGGACGACGATCGAAACGAGCACGACGATCGCTATCATGGACAGGAATTATACAGGAATGGTAGTCTCTCGAAAAGGGTCATATTCTCGAAGATGCTTCGGATCTCTTCATGATTCGCTCTGTGCGGCTCGCTGGACGTTCTCGGCCGAGAGAGGAACGGGCGCCATGAGAATAAAATTGTCGGCTCGGGTTCTTCGCCTCGCGCTTCTCGCCGCGCTTCTTGCACCGGCGAGGGCTTTTCCGCAGCAGGATACGCTCCTTCTCCGGAGGGGGCTCGCGCTCCCGCTGCCGAAGGGCTACGCCGAGGTTATTGTCGCGCCCAATCCGGTCGAGGCGGCTCTCGCGCGCGGCGCATGGAAGGCGCCGAAAGAGGGGGACGTCGCCGTCTGGCCGGGGCGCGGGAAGGAGACCTGGCGAGAGATCTCCGCCGACGGGAAGGGATGGTTCTCGGACAGCGTGCTCGCGGGCTGCTATGTGTACGTTCCCGTCGAGATGAAAGAGCGCTCCGTGATGATCCTCCAGGCGAAGGGGGACGAGATCGCCTATGTGAACGGCGCCCCGCGCGCGGGGAATCCATACTGTCTGAAAGACGAGCGCGAATCGTGGGAACCGAACTTCGATATCTCGTTTCTTCCCGTGACGCTCGAGAAGGGGCGGAACGATCTTGTCTTCCGCTGCGCGCGCGAGCGGTTCAAGGCGCAGTTCTATCCACCGCCGAAGCCGGTTTTCTTCAACGAGAACGATCTCACCGTTCCCGATTTCGTCGTGGGACAGCCGATAGACAAATGGGGCGCAATCGTGGTCGTCAACGCGACGGCCGATCCGCTGCGCAACCTCGTTATCCAGGCGGCGATCCCGAACAACAAGGTCACGGCGGCCCGCGTTCCCGTCATCCAGCCGTTTTCGGTGAGGAAGGTGGGTTTTCTTCTGGAGGCCGCGTCTCCGGACTCGGCGGGCCCAACGGACGTGGTCGTGACGCTGAAGCGGGGCCGGACGAGCACGAGTCAAAGGGATGTGCTCGATGAGGTCGCAATTCCGTTCCGGGTCGTCTCGCGCCGCGACAATCGGAGAGAGACGTTCATCAGCGCGATCGACGGGAGCGTGCAGTACTATGGGATCAATCCGGCGCAGAAGCTCGCGGCGAGCGAGCCCGGCGCGCTCTTCCTCTCGCTCCACGGCGCCTCCGTCGAGGCGATCAACCAGTCGGGATCGTATGCGCCCAAGAGCTGGGGGTACGTCGTCGCCCCGACGAACAGGCGCCCCTACGGTTTCAACTGGGAGGAGTGGGGGCGGCTCGACGCGCTCGAGGCGATGGACACCGTCAAAGCGCGCTACAACATCGACGAAGATCGAATCTACCTCACGGGGCACTCGATGGGCGGGCACGGCGTGTGGCACATCGCTTCTCTTTTCCCCGACCGGTTCGCTGCCATCGGCCCGAGCGCGGGCTGGATCAGTTTCTGGACGTACCGTTTCCGCGGGATCGATCTCGGCGACACGACGGTCGTGCGGCGCATGATCCGCCGCGCGACGACGCCGAGCGAGACCTTTTTGCACGCGCCGAACTACGCGCAGCTCGGCGTCTACGTCCTTCACGGCGCCGACGACGACAACGTGCCCGTCACGGAGGCCCGCTCGATGGTCGAGCGCCTGAGCGCGTTCCACCGCGACTTCGTCTATCACGAGCAGCCCGGCGTCGGACATTGGTGGGATCTCTCCGACGCGCCGGGGGTCGATTGCGTCGACTGGGCGCCGATGTTCGACTTCTTCGCGCGGCACGCGCGCCCCGGGAAGGAGCGCATCCGCGAGATCCATTTTCTCACGTCCGATCCGGGCGTCTCGGCGCGGAACAACTGGCTCACGATCGACGCGCAGACGCGGCAGCTCGAGATGAGCTCCGCGGACGTTCGTCTCGATCCGGGCGATATCGGCGCCGGCAAGCCGGGTCGATTCTCCGGGACGACGGAGAACGTCGCGCGTCTCGCGTTCGATCTCGACGTCCTCGAGAGCTTCGCCGCCGTGACGGTCGAGCTCGACGGGCAGAAGCTCGCCGATATTCCCCGGCCGAATGCCCAGCCGCAGCTCTGGCTCGAGCGCCGGAACGGCGTGTGGGCTCTCGCGAGCGGGCCGTCCCCCGATCTCAAAGGCTCGCGCCGCTACGGCACGTTCAAAGAGGTCTTCAGGAACCGTCCCATATTCGTTTTCGGCACGAAGGGGACCGGCGAGGAGAACGCGTGGGCCTTCGACAAGGCCCGCTTCGACGCGGAGAAGCTCTGGTATCAGGGGAACGGCTCCGTCGACGTCGTTCGCGACGTCGATTTCGACCCTGCCGCAGAGCCCGGCCGGAACGTCGTGCTCTACGGCAACGCCCGCACGAACGCCGCCTGGAAGGCGCTGCTCCGGGACGGCCCCGTGCAGGTCGACAGGGGCCGCGTGAAGATCGGCCGCCGCTCGATCCCGGGCCGCGATCTCTGCTGCATCTTCATTCGCCCGCGCGCGGGAAGCGCGACGGCGAGCGTCGGCGCCGTCTCCGGCACGAGCGCCGCCGGCATGCGGCTCGCGAACCGGCTGCCCTATCTCGGCCCCGGCATCGGCCTTCCCGACTATACCGTTTTCGACCCGCGCGTCCTCACGGAGGGGGACGCCGGCGTTCTCGTGACCGGCTTCTTCGGGCTTGACTGGGGCGTGGAATCCGGCGAATTTGTTATTGGGAAATGAAAGGAGCGGTCCCTGGCCCGGCCGACGATCCATGAAGAAATGCCGGTCGAATTCACCGATCCTCGCCGCGCTTCTCGCGATCCTCGCCGTCGCGTCACTCTCGGCGGCCGCGCAGTGCCGCACGTGGCGCGTCGCGATCGATCGGACCGGCGACGCGCCGACGATACAGGCGGCGATCGATTCGGCCGCGGAGGGGGACGAGGTTCTCGTCGGCCCCGGCGTCTACACGTGGACAAACCAGGGGACGGGAGACGTGCCGGGATTCATCCGATTTCTCACCGGGCAGGAAGGGATCACCCTCCGGAGCGAGCTCGGCCCCGCCGAGACCGTTCTCGACGCCGAATATCACAGCAGGGTCATCTATATCCACGCCCATAACCGGATCACCGTCGACGGGTTCACGATCAAGCACGGCGTCGCTCCGAGCTTCGGCGACTTCGTCGGAGGCGGGCTCTTCACGCACATCGCCCGCGAGGTCGTCCGCAACTGCATCTTCGTTGGGAACAGGGCGAATGGCGGCGCCGGCATCTCCTGCGTCGTCAACGACGGATTCATCCGCGTCGAGAGCTGCACCTTCATCGACAACGAGGCGGTCGGCGGCGGGGGCGCGCTGCTCCTCTGGAACGGCACGGGAACGTGCTACGTGAGCGACTGCGTCATCACGAACAACAGCGCGGGGACCAGGGGCGGCGGGATCTATCAGGGCGATTGCAACGCCGTCGTCGAGCGCTGCGTCATATCGGGGAACGAAGCGGGAGCGGAGGGGAGCGGCTACTGCCAGTCGTCGGGGAAGACCGCCGTGATATCGGCGTGCACCTTCAGCCGGAACGGCACGGCCAACTCGGTCATCTACGCCAAGGGGGGCTCTCTCCTCTCGCTCGAGCGGCTCATCGTGGCCTTCAAC
>JGI20214J51650_10001239_pt1 | contig 16215 bp, 15 predicted proteins | sample WetSurMetagenome_FD_51650 | JGI IMG/M metagenome (IMG submission 51650) | reverse complement strand
GACAAACCGCCTGAGAAGCCTGATCTCTGACCTGCTTACCTATTCAAAAGTTGGTGCAAGCGGCAGGGAAATGTCTCCCATCGAAATGGAGAAGGTCTTTGATAAGGTCATGGAGACTTATCAGCCCATTATTGATGATTGTCGAGGTGCTATCACTCATGACGTCCTGCCGGTGGTGATGGGAGACGATGAACAGATGGTACAACTGCTTCAAAACCTTGTTGACAACTCCATTAAATTTCGCAGCAAGGAGCCGCCTCGCATCCATGTGGGTGCAAGACAGCTGAGTGAGCGCTGGCTCTTCTTTGTCCGCGACAATGGAATTGGCATTGATCCGCAGTATACCGAACGGGTATTCGTCATCTTCCAGCGCCTGCACAGCCGGGACGATTATCCAGGGACCGGCATTGGATTAGCCATCTGCCGGAAAATCACCGAGAGACATGGTGGCCATATCTGGGTTGACTCAGAGCCGGGCAAAGGCGCCACGTTTTACTTTACGCTGGCACCCGTGGAAGGCTGGCAGCAGCCGGTAATTCAGGCTGAAGTGGAAGCCCAGCACCAAAAGACGACTATTGCCGACCGTGCGACTGATTTGATTTGACAGGAGAATTCATGATCCAGCCAACACTGCTTTTTGGGGCAACCCTTTCTTTTCTTTGTGCGGCGATTTATTTCTATGTGGGTCGTGTACTCAGCCGCCGTCGACAAAATTCCTCAGGAGCGAGTATGGCCTGGCTGATGTTTGTGACATGGTGGTATGCACTTGCACTTGCAACCCTTTCAGGCGGCGTTCTTAGCTTGCTTGGCGCAGTGGGGATGATTGGCCTGCCCCTGTTCATAACGATCACCATCATTAATCTTCTGACAACTTGTGTCGCCCTCATGGGGTTGATGTTCTACCTGTTGTATCTCTATACAGGGAAAACCAGCATAATCTGGGTGGTGGGAATATTTTATTTTTTCTACTATGGCCTGCTTGTTTNCTTTGTCGAGGCAGGCGACCCGGTGGGGGTTACGATAAATCGCTGGAATACATCCCTACAGTTTCAAAATGTAATCCGAGGTCCTCTTTTTATCATTGCATTTCTCCTACTTTTATTTCCACAGATCCTTGGAAGCCTGGCATATTTCATGCTTTTTTTTCGGGTAAAGGCAAAAACGCAAAGGTATCGAATCCTGCTGGTTTCGTGGAGCATCATCATCTGGTTTCTGAGCTCATTCCTTGCTGGGATTTCAGGCCTCTCAACGCAGGATTGGTGGCAAATTGTCAGCCGCCTGATCGGGTTGGGCGCGGCGCTCACCATCCTATTTGCCTACCAGCCGCCCTCCTGGATCAAACGCCGTTTCGGTGTTGCAGCAATCGCTGAAGGATGATCAAAGACGTAATTTGGGAGCGGGATTATCGTTTTTCCTGGTGAATGGCCAGTCCTGAATGGAGAACCTTTGCAATAATGGTTAACAAGTGCAAATACGGGATTCATAAGTCAAATGATTGACCTGGAAGGCCGGGAAGGTATGGAACTTGGCAGAGAGATATCAGGCAGCCAGAAAATGAATACTGCCAAAGCCACTCAGGCGAAAAACGATCGGTTAGTGATCGCGATCCTGAGCGTTGGGTTCTTATTGGCCATACTGGTTTGGGGTACGGCAGCGATCTGGGGTACCGGACCCGTTTTGGCGTCCGCACCCTGGTATATTCCGCTGGTCGGTTCATTCATCTCGCTGATCGCCATTCTGATCGGTTATGTGGCACTTGGCCGTTACCAGGTCCTAAGGGATCCGGTCTCGTTCTGGGTGGGAAGTGGCTATCTGGTCTATAGTCTGGGCCAGATATTCTATGCTCTCACCTGGCCCGGTTTGCTGCCCAACGGCGATCCGATTATCGGACACCTGGCAACTACGTCTGCCTGGATTGCTCTGGTTGATCTCACATTTCTGGAAGGATTTTTGCTGGCCGCCATATTGAATCCATGGCCCAACCGGTATAGCCTGCCGGGAAATCAATGGCTCAAGCTGGTTTTTGCCTTTCTTATCGTTGCCGTAATTGTCTTTGGCTTATCCATTCTTCTGGAAGGAAATCTGCCGGTGCTTAGTGGATGGCAATGGCGTGGCTGCGTATCTCCAAAGAGTCTGGCTTGCTATTCTCCTGTGTTTGTTCGTGCTGGGCAGCACCTATTCCATCCTGTATTACCAGCGCTCGCGAGACAGGCTGGTTGGTTTCATTACTTTACCCCAAATGGCGCTGGTTTTTGTCTGTATGATCGTGCTTCTGGGAGGAAAGCGATATGACCTTTGGTGGTACGTGCACCGGCTCGTGTTGATAGGCGGGCACCTCGGTGTGTTATATGGATTGCTTTCCGAATACGTGCACTTGTTGAAGCGTGAGAGTGAGGGCCGCAGAATGCTCGAGGCCATCCTCGGAAATATTCCTGTCGGGCTGGCAGTCACAGGAGGCCCACCGGATTTCCCCATTGCACGGATCAGCCATCACGGTTTGGAGATGAACCTGCAGAGGAACGCCCCAAACAATGGCTCGCCCTCGATGGTGGATCTCGAAAATCTAAAGATTTACCTTCCCAGCCAGAATACGGAATTAACCCCACCGGAGCAAATGCCTCTTTACCGGGCCAGCCATTTTGGCGAGGAGGTCCGGAATCAGGAATTTGTGATCGAGACGGCTGATGGGCGCAAGCTTCCGGTCCTGGTCAATGCTGCGCCGATACATGACGTCCAGGGAAATATCGTGGCTGCCATCAATACCTGGCTGGATATCACCGATCGAAAACTGGCGGAACAGAGACTTCAGGAAAGTGAAGCCCTGTACCGGGCAATTGCGCGCAGCATCCCGCGCGGCGGAATATTTGTGGTGGATCGGAACCTGCGCTACGTGATCGCTGAAGGGCTGATCGCAGATAATTTCGGTGTCTCCAAGGAAATGATCGAGGGACATACGGTACAGGAGATCTTCGACCGGGAGGTGGCTGCCAAGATGGAAGCCCGGTTCCATCGCGCCTTCGAAGGGGAGACCATCAGTTACGAGACCGAGCATAACGGCCGGTTCTACTGGACCCAGCATGCAGTCATGGACGATCCTTCCGGGCATGCCATCGTGATCACCATGGATGTCACGGAACGAAAACAGGCTGAAAAAGCGCTGGGAGAATCAGAGCAGCGTTTCAGNGCCATCATCAACCAGGCAACCGCTGGAATCGTACGTGCAGATATCCAGGGCAGGTCATTGTTTGTCAACCAGGCATTCTGTGAAATGTTAGGCTGTACTGAATCGGATCTGGCAGATGAAGTGATCTGGAAATATATCCATCCAGAGGATATCGAGGAGAGTAGGAGATTATTTGAGCGGCTGCGGGAAAAGGGCAAGCCCTTTCACCTGGAGGAGAGATTTATCCGCAAGGATGGCTCGATTCTTTGGGTAAACGTCAGTGCTTCCCCGATCCTGGACGAAGTGGACAAGCCTCAATCAGCAGTTTTTATTGTGGTGGATATCACCGAGCGCAAAAAGGCAGAAGAGGCCCTGCAGATGCTAAACCAGGAACTGGAGAGCCGTGTCGAAACGCGGACTGCTGAACTGCAGTCTGCCAACTGGGCATTGTTCGAAAGCCGCAGGCGTCTCCAGATCCTGTCTCAGCGGCTGGTCGATATTCAGGAGGAGGAACGGCGCGCCATCGCCCGGGAATTGCACGACCGCGTCGGTCAGACGCTGACCGCTCTCAACCTCAATCTGACCATCGTCAGCGACCAGCTTGCCAGCCAGGCAACCGGGCATATCACTGCCCGCCTTGCGGACTCGATCAAGCTGGTGACCGAAATGATTTCCATCGTTCGGGATGTGATGTCTGATCTGCGCCCCATTGTTCTGGATGAATATGGTCTGGAGGCAGCCCTGCATGCCTACCTGACGAAGTTTGAGGCCAGGTATGGCATCCATGTTGAGTTTGACAGGTCAAGCCGGATTCTCCCTCATTTGGGTGCCGGGCTGGAAATGACGATCCTGCGGATAGCCCAGGAGGCGCTCTTGAATATCGCCCGCCACGCGCATGCCGATCACGTAAACCTGTCCCTGCAATGTGATGATGAAACCTTGCTCCTGGCCATTGAAGATAACGGCGTGGGAATTCAATCCTGGCATGTGCCGGCAAATGGCCGCAGCGGTCATGGGTTGATTTTGATGCGGGAGCGCGCCGAGGCTGTGGGGGGAACATTGAAAATTTCCTCCATCCCCTCCAAGGGCACACGAATTGAAGCCTACCTGCCGTACGAAAATAACGGTGAGAGTAAGGCGGAAGAAGAAGGACGCTCATGATAAGAGTTCTCCTGGCGGATGACCATATCCTTGTTCGCGATGCCCTCTGTTATCTTCTTGAAGCGCAGGGTGATATCAAGATTGTAGCCACGGCGGCAGATGGATTGGAAGCAGTGGAGCAGGCAAGGAACGTGTGTCCGGATATCGCGGTGCTGGATATTTCCATGCCCCGCATGGATGGGATCGAGGCAGCCCGGCGCATTTGTGAGCTTTGTTCCAAGACCAGGATCGTCATGCTGACCATTTATCATACGGAGGAGCATGTAAGGCATGCAGTACAGGCCGGGGCATCCGGATTCGTGCTCAAGGATGCAGCCGGTCAGGAGCTCGTTACTGCGGTTCGGACCCTCCATGAGGGTGGCCGTTACTTCAGTTCCAAGATCGATAGATTGATTGACGACAAGAAAAAACAGACTGGCAGGAATATCCTGGAGTGATGAAGTCTTTTTCTTATTGAATATTTTGTTACGATCATCCGAAAAGAAGGAGACTTGGAGATGCCTGAGAACAGGCATCTCTTTTTAAACCGCCTCTTGAAAAAAGCTGAAATAGTGCTATGATGGTTTATGAGCGATTGTGATTGCTTATGACTGATTTTACACCGACCCCAGAACGACAAAGACAGATCCTTTCCCTTCTTGGACGGCAGGGACGGCTCAGCGTGGCGGAGATCGTGGAACAGTTTTCGATCAGCGAGGCCACGGCGCGCCGTGATCTGGAGACCCTGGCTTCCCAGGGAAAAGTGCAGCGGGTCCACGGCGGAGTGATGGCCGTGGAGAAGGCCCCTCCTGAGCTTCCCATCCTGGAGAGAAAGACCGAACAGGCCGATGAGAAGGANGGTATTGGGCGGGCTGCCGCAGGCCTGGTCAGGGATGGAGAAGCGATTTTTCTGGGCTCGGGAACAACCGTGTTGGAAGTGGCGCGTAACCTGCGTGAGCGCAAACAACTGACCGTGGTCACAAATTCCCTCCCGGTGCTGAACGTGCTGGCCGGACAGAAGGGAATTACGGTCATTTCATTGGGGGGCATGCTTCGTGAGAGTGAGCTTTCCTTTATCGGCCACATCACTGAACAGGCACTGGCAGAGCTGCGTGTGGACAGGGTATTTATGGGAACCCGCGGCCTGAGCCTGGAACACGGCCTGACCAATGACTATTTACCGGAAACGCTGACAGATCGTGCCATCCTGAAAGTAGGTCGTGAAGTCATCATTGTGGCAGATTATTCGAAAATCAATCGTGTGTCCACTGCCATGCTCGCGCCGCTTGATGTGATGAAAACTCTCGTCACCGATGCAAACGCGGATAAAAAGTTCCTGCTCTCATTAAGGAAAAAGCGTATTCAGATAGTGATTGCATAGGTTACGCCTGCTGCAAAGCATTCTGTTAAGGTTTGCGCGACTGCTCCTGGAGGTCCATGCTGCTTAAAGATTTTCACCCTCGATCGAAGCTTGTCACAAAGACGACGCGTGTCGACCGCCCACGCTTCCCGGTTGTCGATGCTCACAATCATCTTGCCGAACCCTTTGGTGGGGGATGGGATCATAAGCCACTCTCCGAGTTGCTGGACCGGCTCGACGAAGCTGGTGTCACACACTATGTGGATCTGGATGGAGGCTGGGGAGAGGAGATCCTTGGCGGTCATCTCGATTATTTCAAAAATGCCGCCCCCGATCGATTCCAGATCTTCGGTGGCGTGGAATGGTTCAGGTGGCGCAATATGGGCGATGCTTTCCCGGAATGGGCGGCAAAAAGATTGCGGGCACAAAAGGAACGTGGCGCCCAAGGGTTGAAGATCTGGAAGCCTCTTGGTCTGCACGTGGAAGATCACAACGATAAGCTTGTGGATGTGGATGATGAAAGGCTGATCCCGATCTGGGAAACAGCCGGGGAACTGGGCCTGCCTGTGATGATCCACGTCGCCGATCCGGTCGCATTCTTTGATCCGATCGATGAGACCAACGAGCGCTGGGAGGAGATCGGCGAGCATCCAGACTGGGCATTTACCAGTCCGCCGTATCCGGCCTTCATGCATATCCTAAATGGGCTTCGAAATCTTGTGAAACGCCATCCGAATACAACTTTCATTGGGGCGCATGTGGGCTGCTATGGAGAAAATCTTGGCTGGGTGGGAAAGATGCTGGACGAATGCCCGAATTATTACATCGATATTTCCGCAAGGATTGGCGAGCTGGGCCGCCAGCCATACACTGCCCGGCAGTTTTTTATTAAATATCAGGATCGTATTTTATTCGGACTGGATGCCGGTCCCAACCTGGACGAATACCGCCTCTCCTATCGTTTCCTGGAGACAGACGATGAATATTTCAACTACAACACAAGCGNAGTTCCCCTGCAGGGACGCTGGTACGTNTGCGGCTTGTATCTGCCTGANGACGTNTTGAAAAAAGTCTATTCAGAAAATGCCAAGAAAGTGCTTCGTNTCCCATAGGACTATAGATGACAATCATGCAGGCATCAAACTATCACACTTACAACGANATCAAATCNCAGACAGAAGCCTGGGCGCAGGCAATTGAGCTTGTGCGTGGAACAAGCTTACCCGAAGCAGAGAATTACGNGCAGGTTCTGTTCACCGGCTGCGGCTCGACCTATTATCTCTCCCGGGCAGCATCGACACTTTACCAGGAGCTGACAGGTCGCGCCGCCCGTGCGGTCCCGGGTGGAGAGCTTCTCTTCAATTCGCAAACCGTATTAACCAGCCAAAGGACCCTGCTTGTTGCCATCAGCCGCTCAGGCACCACAACGGAAACGGTGAAGGCAGTGGAGAAATTCAGGCGGGAGAAACGCGGTGATGTACTGGTCATCAGCAATTACAACGAAGTTCTTTCGCACCTGGCGGATGTGAACATCGTCATCGATAAAGGCCAGGAGGAATCGGTGGCGCAGACCCGTTCCTTTGCGTCGATGTTTGTCGCGGCAGATGCCGTGAGCGCACGCATGGCTGGGAGGAATGAGCTGTTTGGTGCCATGCTGGAATTGCCACAGGTGGGCAGCCGGCTCATCGAAAGATATGAGACCCTTGCAATGGAAGTGGGATCTAACCTTGATTTCGACCGGTTTTATTTCCTGGGCTCCGGCAGCCGCTATGGGCTGGCATGCGAGGTCAACCTCAAAATGAAGGAAATGACTTTGACTCACAGCGAACCGTTCCATTTCCTTGAGTTCCGCCACGGACCGATGAGCATGGTGAATGATAAGGCCCTCGTCGTGGGAATGCTTTCAGATGCGAATCGTACCCACGAAGCGAAGGTGCTGTCAGAGATGAAAATGCTGGGGGGCGCGGTGCTCAGCCTCGGGGAGCAGGATGCGGATGTTTCCTTCGCATCTGGACTTCCGGAAACTATCCGAGGTGTCCTATACCTGCCTGTTTTGCAATTGATGGCATTCTACCGCTCGGTAACGAAGGGAATGAATCCCGATCGACCTAATAACCTGACTGCCGTTGTCAAGCTGGACCTCTAGGAGGTGAGCACGAATAATCCTTTGCATCTGTGATCTGTCGATTCAATTTCAAAAGGAGAGAAAGATGACCAAGCGATTTCCCTTGATTTTGAGCATGATTGTGATCCTTTCCTTGATGCTGTCTGCCTGTGGCGGGCGTGCTGCGCCGACAGCTGCGAGCGAATCATCCGGGGGCAGCAACGAGCCGGTAACGATCAGTATGATGATGTGGGGCGACCCGGCTGAACTGGAAGTCTGGAAACAGATCGTGGCTGATTTCCACCAGGCAAATCCGAACATTACGGTCAACGTCGAGGTTTCTGACTGGGACTCCTACTGGACGAAGCTCAAGACTCTGCTTTCGGCCAACACCCCGCCGGATGTGTTCGCCATGGATGCGCCTCTCTATCTGGACTATCAAAGCCGCGGCGTGCTTTTGAACCTGCAGCCCTATCTCGACAAAAATCCCGACCTGCTCAAAGGAGTGTATCCACAGACCCTGGAAGCTTATAAGACTCCGGATGGCATGTACGGACTTCCGCGCGATTTTCAGACCGTTGTCCTTTTCTACAACAAGGATATGTTCGATGCGGCCGGTGTGGCCTATCCCACCGCGGATTGGACGTATGATGACCTGCGCAACGCTGCCAGACAACTGACCAAGGTAGGCGCGGACGGAAAAACAACCCAGTATGGATTCTATGCCGACCCGTGGGACATGGAGCTGATCTGGAGCGAAGGCATCTGGGCAAACGGTGGCGAGATCGTTTCTCCGGACCATACCAAGACACTGGTAGGCGAGCCGAATGCGCGCAAAGCATGGCAGTTCTTCCATGACATGATGTTTGTGGATAAATCCTGGCCGGACGCCAACGCAGCCCTTGAATATGGCGGCGATCCATTCCTGGCCGGTGTAGCCGCCATGACGACCATCGGTCACTGGGCCGTGCCTGGGTATGCAGAAACCAACTTTAAATTTGATGTAGCGCCCATGCCTGCCGGACCTTCGGGAAAGGCTACCAGCGTGAACAGCGCCGGGTTTGTCGTGGCGAAGGATTCAAACAATCCGGATGCCTCGTTTGAGTTTCTAAAGTATGTATTGAGTGAACCGGCGCAGAAACGCCTCGCAGAGCTTGGCTTTGCCTGCCCCGTCCTTGAGGATGTTGCCAAAAGTGATGCGTTCCTTAAACAGTCGACCGCTATCAACGAACAGGTATTTCTCGATTCCCTGGCATTCGCTCACATGAAGCCGGTCTTCAAAGGCTATGATGAGTGGTCGAGCGCCATTGGAGATGGTATGGCGCCGATCTGGACCGGGGAAGCAGAATTGGATCCAACGCTGGATGCGGCTGTCCAGGCGGCGGATGAAGTGCTGGCGAATAACAAGTAATGACCCAACCCCCAGCCCCCTTCCCGCAAGGGAAGGGGGTGAGGAATGATTATGGATTACGGTCTTAAGCCACTTGGTCGCGAAAAGTTCTGGCTGTGGGCAATGCTTACGCCTACCCTGATCGGCCTGGTCTTTGGCGCGTTGGGCTCTGTCATTGCGACGATTGTCCTGAGCTTTGCCAAATGGGATCTGTTGACATCGCCGACCTGGGCAGGACTCGAGAATTACATCGACCTGTTCAAGGATCCAAAGATTCTCCTGTCGCTGACCAATACCGTCAAATTCTCGGCGCTCTATGTTCCAGGTGTGGTGATCATCTCACTCTTGATCGCAGTACTGCTGAATCGTAAGATCCGCGGGCTAAGCCTGTTCCGGACGGCATATTTCCTGCCGGCGGTGACCTCGGCTGTTGCTACTGCACTCGTCTGGCAGATGATCTACGGCAGGGATACCGGTATTCTGAATTTCATTCTTGCGCGGATGGGGATGCAGGCCGTCTGCTGGCTGTGCACCGGGAACGCCATGTACTCGGTGGTCATCGTCAACATCTGGGGTGCGATCGGCGAAGGGATGATCATCTTTCTGGCAGGTCTCACCGCCATCCCGCGTGAATATTATGAGGCCGCCGAGCTGGATGGGGCGAATGGGACGAATCAATTCTTTCGTATTACCGTGCCCTTGATCACGCCCAGCATTTTCTTCATGACACTGATCACCACGATTAATGCGTTTCAAGCCTATGATTATATTTATATACTTACCCGGCGCTCGCAGGGCGACAGCTCGGTGCCGGTGATGGTTTTTTCCATTTACCGCAATGCCTGGAATTTTTTCAATTACGGCGGCGCCAGCGCACAGGCCATTGAGCTGACTGTTATCGTGGCGACTTTGATGGCATTCTATTTCTGGCTGGAGCGGCGTTATGTTGTGTATGAGTGAATAGGACATGACGAGACAAAATCAGAAGCTGCTTCTCGATAGCATCACCTATACCCTGTTGATCCTGGGTGCGGTGCTGATGGTGGGACCCTTTTTGTGGATGATCTCCACTTCCTTCAAGCTGCCAGGAGACCAGTTCACTAAAACGCTCATCCCACCAACCTTCACTCTCGATAATTTCAGAGAGCTTTTCTCCGTCAATCTCAATTTTCCTCTGCTCTTTTGGAACAGTGCTTATATTTCAATCCTGATTACGGTTGGACAATTGCTGACCTGTGCAATGGCAGCCTTTTGTTTNGCGGTAGTCAGGTTCAAGGGCCGCAATATTCTCTTTACCGGTTTATTGCTGACCATGTTGATCCCGCCGCAGGTGACCCTCATCCCGAATTTCATTATCTTCAAATACCTGCACCTTATCGGCAGCAGTGTACCGCTCTGGCTGCCTGCCTTCTGGGGCGGCGCCTTCGGTACATTTCTGCTCCGGCAGTATTTCCTGACCATCCCGCGTGACCTGGTCGACGCGGCACGCGTGGATGGCGCCTCCCTGATCCAGATCTTTTGGAAGATCTATCTGCCGTTGGGCAAGCCTGCCCTGGCCGCGCTGGCCATCTTTACCTTCCAGGGTGCATGGAACGACCTGCTCCATCCGCTCGTGTATATGCCATCTGTACCGAACACCATGCTGACTGTGGGCCTTGCCTTCTTCCAGCAGCAGATGACGCATGGCGGTAAATTCACAGTTTTGATGTCCGGTGCGCTGATCAGCATTCTGCCCCTCCTGCTGGTATTCTTCTTTGCACAAAAGCAGTTTATNGAAGGGATCGCCTTCAGCGGCGTGAAACGGTGACATGAATTTATGGACGATCTTGACATTCGTTTCATCCCNCTTGCAGATCTCACGCCGGAACTTCAGCGTGAATTTGACGAGCTGGATCGCCTTGCATTTGGTGGCATAATCTTTGAAGAAGATCCTGATTTTCCTCCCATTCAGTGGGCAGTTCCCGGTTGGATGGCGCTTGGCTTTTTACAGGGCCAGCTGGTCACACAATTATGTATACCAAAACGTGAGATCACCGTAGGGACCAAAAGGGTCTGGGTGGCAGGTGTAGGCGGCATGGCGACCCACCCAAAGTTCCAGCATCAGGGATTGGGCTCGCTATTACTTGCCGCGACCGAATCTTTTATGCGGGATACAATACGGGTTCCGTTCGGGCTGCTGATCTGTGCCCAGGAGGTTCGTCCATTCTATGAGCTTTCCCGCTGGCAGGCTGCCTCTGATTTTTTCTATTTCCGGCAGGATCAACAGCGCCGGAGGTTGGAGACCTGTGTTATGACGCTGCAATTGACGGATCGCCCCTGGCCTGCAGGTGACATTGACCTGTGCGGCCTGCCATGGTGAGCCATATTTCAAGTTTTCCAGAGGAGACACGATGACAAAAATCGCTTTTATCGGCGCGGGCAGTACGGTCTTCGCCAAGAACCTGCTTGGTGACATCCTGAGTTTTCCAGAACTGTCTGATGCCACCATTAGCTTGATGGATATCGACCCGGTACGGCTGCAGACTTCCGAAGTGGTGGCGCACAAGGTCGCCGAATTCTTCGAAGCGAAACCCACCATTGAGGCGACACTTGACCGCCGCCGCGCGCTGGATGGCGCAGATTATGCCATCAGTATGTTCCAGGTGGGCGGATACAAGCCCAGTACAGTGATCGACTTTGAGATCCCCAAAAAGTACGGCATCCGCCAGACGATCGCCGACACACTGGGGATCGGCGGGATCATGCGCGGCCTGCGGACCATCCCTGTTTTCCTCGACATCTGTAAAGATATGGAGGAGCTCTGCCCGGATGTGATGTTCCTGCAATATGTCAACCCGATGGCCATGAATACCTGGGCGATCAACCGCGCCAGCAGGATCAAGACAGTGGGTCTGTGTCACAGCGTGCAGGGAACGGCGGAAGCTCTGGCTGAGGATATCGGTGTCCCATACAGCGAGATCAATTACATTTGCGCCGGGATCAATCACATGGCGTTCTACCTCAGGTTCGAGCACAATGGAGAAGACCTGTATCCGCGCGTCCGCAAGGCAATGGAAGACAAAGCTTATGGGCGCCGCTATCGCAATCTTGCCGACCATGTTCGTTATGAAGTTTTCCGCCGTACGGGATATTTCGTCACAGAGTCGAGCGAGCACTTCAGCGAGTATGTCCCCTGGTTCATCAAACGCGATCGACCGGATCTTGTCGAGCAATACGAGATACCGCTGGATGAATATATCGAGCGCTGCGAGATACAGATCGCGGAATGGGAGGCGGACAAGGCAGCCCTGGAACGCGGCGAGCTGGATGAACAGCGCTATGAGCGCAGCCAGGAGTACGGATCGCTCATTATTCACTCCATGGAAACGGGTATCCCGCGCGTNGTTTATGGCAACGTTTCGAACNANGGGNTGATCGATAACCTTCCCCANGGCTGTTGTGTCGAAGTCCCATGCCTTGTAGACAAGAACGGTCTCCAGCCGGCCAAAATTGGGAAGATGCCACCACACCTCGCCGCACTGCAGCAGACGAACATCAACGTGCAATCCCTGGTCGTGGAGGCAGCGCTGACAGGCAAACGTGAGCATATTTATCACGCAGCCATGCTGGACCCTCACACGGCCGCAGAGCTCAGCCTGGACCAGATCTGGTCGCTGGTGGATGAATTGATCGAAGCTCACGGCAATATGTTGCCCGAGTATCGCTAGCCCGCANCCCTTTCGCGTCCAAAATTTGACACNTGACACTTTAAACCTGGAACATAAACAATGCAACCCATCTCCATTGGTAAACTTCGCGGGCTTCAACAGATTTCCACCAAACGTGGAACATTTACAGCATTGGCGCTGGATCATCGACAAAACCTTCGCAAGGCCAATCCTGCCTTCGTAAATGACGACGAGCTGTCACGCTTCAAGATGGATGTCACAACTGCCTTGGCAAAACGGGCAACAGCCGTCCTGCTCGATCCGGAGGTCTCTGCCGCCCAGGCAGTCGAGCAGCGCGCGATCCCCGGAAGCGTCGGGTTGGTGGTTGCCCTGGAATCGACTGGCTACACCGGCGATGCAACCGCCCGGCATGCACAGATCATCCCGGGCTGGTCGGTGGAAAAAGCCAAGCGCATGGGAGCCAGCGCCGTCAAGCTGCTGGTCTACTACCATCCCGACTCACCCACTGCCGGTGAGATCGAAAACTTCACTGCCGCGGTTGCGGAGGAATGCCTCAAACAGGACCTGGTTTTGATGCTCGAGCCACTGTCCTATTCCCTGGACGAGAATAAGAAGCTTTCCTCTGAGGAAAAAAGATATGTCGTCGTCGAGACCGCCCGGCGCCTGACATCGCTTCGTGTGGATGTACTCAAAGCGGAATTTCCTCTCGCGGTAAATGACATGGATGAGTCCAAGTGGCTGGAAGCCTGCCGGGAGATTTCTTCGGCTTCCATTGCACCGTGGATCCTGCTGTCTGCAGCAGTGGACTATGACACTTTCCTGCGCCAGGTCACGGCGGCCTGCGAGGCGGGCGCCAGCGGGATCGCGGTCGGCCGCGCGGTCTGGAAGGAGGCGGTGACGCTGACAGGCACTGAGCGCCAGCTCTTCCTGCGCCGGACTGCATTGCATCGCCTCTCCCGGTTGACTTCTCTATGCCACGCCCTCGCCAAACCCTTCACAGACTTTTACCAGGCCAATACATCATTCGATTGGTATAAGCAATACTAACCCGACACCTCACACATGATCCATGATGCTCCCTTCGATCTGCTTGTCGCCGGCGAAATCAATCCCGACCTGATCTTGACGGGCGATGTGATTCCTGAATTTGGCCAGGTCGAAAAACTGGTGAGATCGGCTGTCCTGACCATTGGATCCTCCTCGGCGATTTTTGCCTGCGGTGCAGCGCGGCTGGGATTGAAGGTCGCATTTATTGGCATATGTGGTGATGACGTTTTCGGCCGCTTCATGCTGGAGGAAATGCAAAAGCGGGCTGTGGATACCAGCAACGTGATCGTCCGCCAGGATGGAGCGACGGGGTTCAGCGTTATCCTGAACAATGGGACGGATAGAGCGATCCTGACGCACCCTGGGCTGATCGCGGCGCTACGAGCTTCGGATATCTCTGACGATCTTCTCCAAAAGGCGCGTCATATTCACGTTGCCTCTTACTTTTTACAAACCAATCTTCAACCTGGTTTGCATGGCCTCTTTCAACGCGCCCACGCCCTGGGACGAACCACATCGCTTGACACCAACTATGATCCGTCAGAAAAATGGCTGGCGTTGGACAGGCAATTCGAAGCCACGGACATTTTCCTGCCGAACCAGACCGAGGCCCTGTCAATTACGAAAGCCATCGACCTGGAAGCTGCCTCCAGGGAGTTGGCGAAGCATGTCAGGATAGTTGCTGTGAAAATGGGACCGGAGGGCGCTCTGGCGTGCAGCCAGGGTGAGATCGTGAAATCCTTCTCGCCTCAAGTGGAAGTGGTGGATACAGTGGGTGCCGGAGATTCGTTTGATGCAGGATTTCTCTACGGGTATTTGAATCATTGGGGAATGAAAGATTCCCTGCGTCTGGCCTGTGTTTGTGGTGCATTATCAACCCGCAGGGCGGGAGGGACGAACGGCCAGCCCAGCCTTGAAGAGGCCCTGCGTTATCTTCAATCGGACTTTGACTGACCGATCGTGCCGGGGAGACGAAGATGTACAGAACATGGAAATGATTACGAGAGAATAAGGATTTGGCTGCCATGGAAAACAAATGGTATCCTTAGGTAAGTCGATCGTGCGGGGTGTGTACACCAGAATTTGTGAGGAACCATGGACGAATATTTTGCATCATCCCCCCAGCCGGAAGAAAACGGACCGCAGGATGGAGAGGAGCCGGTCTGGACCTATCGCGGCTACCGCCTGAAGACCAGCGAATTTGTTACCGCCATGGTGCATCTCTTTCGGGCCGAGATCCAGCGGGCCAATGTCTGGAGGCAGCGCCTGGATGCAACAACCAACTGGGCCGTGGTGACGACCGGAGCGGTCATTTCCATTTCCTTCAGCCAATCCAGCGTCCATCATGGCATCATTATCCTGAACACCCTGCTGGTCATGCTCTTCCTGTTTATAGAATCGCGCAGGTATCGTTACTATGAGCTATGGAGCTACCGTGTCCGCTTGATGGAGACAGACTTCTATGCAGCCATGCTGGTCCCCCCATTCCATCCTTCCCCGGAATGGGCGGAAAGCCTGGCCGAAAATTTGCTTTCCCCCAGTTTCCCGATCAGCATGTGGGAGGCGCTCGGCCGGCGCCTGCGGCGCAATTATTTCTGGATATTTTTGATCCTGGGGGCATCCTGGCTGGCCAAAAGCTGGCTGTTTCCGGAACCTCCTGCCAACTTTGCGGAATTCGTTCAACGTTGCTCGGTGGGGCCAATCCCAGGGAATACGATATTGCTCTTAGGCGCGATTTTTTATGGCTTTCTGACGGTCCTTGCTTTTGCCACCATCAATATGACCCACGCCTCCGGTGAGGTTTTGCCCCGCTTTGGACCGGATACCATCGCCTCCATGTTTTCCTCCGAGGGCAGGACAAGGGAGCTGCATCCGTCCTTTGCTCCCCGTCATCGCAGAAAACAACTGATGGCCTTGATCATTACCGCGAAGCCAGAGGATGTCTCCAAGCGGATTTTGACCGACCTGCAACGTGGTGTGACCGCGCTTGCCGGCAAAGGCATGTATACGGGACAGGACCGTTCGGTTCTGATCTGCGCGCTCACCGTGACAGAAGCTCACAACCTGAAAATTGCAGTTGCAAAGGCGGATCCCACGGCTTTTATCGTTGTTTCTGCCGCCCAGGAGATTTTGGGACGCGGATTCAATCCCCTCGACGAAAAAGATTGACTTTGACTTGTCCACGCGCCGGCTGACAAAACAGAGCCGCCGGAGATTGTGCGCCAGAATCTTTTTAAGCATCTGAGCCTCGACAATTACCTGCAGCTGTCATGGTGGTGCTTATCCTCTTTTATCGTTTTCAGGAGAGCCTGATCGCCCGTGAGCACAGCACACATACAGAGC